>Ga0209490_10006792_pt1 | contig 10282 bp, 7 predicted proteins | sample MAT06_FD_187209 | JGI IMG/M metagenome (GOLD analysis project Ga0209490, IMG submission 187209) | Freshwater microbial communities from Lake Fryxell liftoff mats and glacier meltwater in Antarctica - MAT-06 (SPAdes) (version 2) | ecosystem: Environmental > Aquatic > Freshwater > Ice > Liftoff...
GGCCACCAGCGCGTCGATCTCGCCCTGCGCGCGCGATCAAGACGGGGCGGGCCGGATCGGCCCCGGCATCAGAGGAGCGAACGATGTGCCGTACTCCCGCCGCGCGCGCGGCGCTGACGGCGTTGTCGGCCAGGGCCAGCATGCCCGGTGCGAACGGAAACAACAGGAACAGCGTGTCGACGCCGGAAAAGGCCCGTTCCAGCGAAGCGGGGTCGCTGAAGTCGCCCAACACGCCCACACCGGGCCTGCTGCGCATGATGGCGAAGTCGGCGCCGATTTCACCCAATCGTTTGTCGGGTGGATTGCCGACGGTGCGACTGACACCGGTGACGGGGATGCGATTCATGCTGACCTTGCGTTCTATAAAATGAGCATTCAAATTTCAAATCGGCACCACACAGAATCGCCCGCAAAGCCGCGCCAGTGTTGGCGCTATTCCGTTTTGCGGTCGCGTTGACCGGACAGCAGTGAGCCAAAATATGAAAATTGCTTCCAGGGGCGGCGACAGGTGGCGCTCGAACAAGCGCATTGTGCTGTTGGCGCTGGCGGCACTCGCGGTCGGTGTGGTGACTTTTATGGCCTTACGGGCGCCAGTCACGCCCCTAATGGCGGGGACGAAGGTTTTGATCGCGGTGCCAATGCAGACCAACAGCTCCCTGATGCTGGTTGCTTCCGGGCAGGGTCTGTTCCTGAAGGCTGGCGTGGATGTCGTAAGCCAACCATTTGAGCTGGGCAGAGATGCTTTGAAGTCCGTTCTCGACGGTAAGGCGGATTTGGCATTGGTGGCAGACACACCGGTCGTGCTCGCGCTTCGTGGTGGCGCTGACGTTGCCATGCTGGCCGGTATTTCGCAGAGCCGTCGCGCCCTGGCAATCATTGCCCATAGTGACCGTGGTATCCAGCAAATCCAGGATCTCAAAGGCAAGTCCATCGGCGTGACCAGGGGCACCGCGATGACCTACTTTCTTGACGCCATGCTGCAAATCCATGGCGTTCCAAGCGATGCGGTGACGCAGAGCGACCTGGGGAGGGACGCCGGAATCACCGCCTTCAAGGATGGTCGGATTGACGCGTTAGTGGTGTTTCAACCGCACCTGGCCAAGCTGGAAGCAGAAATGGGCGCTCGGGTCAAAGTCTTTTATGGTGAAGACGTCTATGCGCTCCGTTTCTTGCTGGTGGGCAAGCCGTCGTACATTGACAGCCATCCACAAGAAGTCCGGGGAGTCTTGCGCGCCTTGATCGCGGCCAATCTGGCAATCCGTGCCAATCCGGTTGAGGCGCGCCGTTTGATAGGCGCTGCGCTCAAGATTGACGACGCCATGATGGTTCATCTGTTCGATCCTGGAGACTACGCTGTCTCGCTCGACGAGGCGATGCTGCTGGCGCTGGAAGATCAAACACGCTGGGCGATGAAAAAAGGGCTTGTCGAGTCCAGGCCGATGCCGAACTACCTGAATTTCATGAAATACCAACACCTCGACGCGCTGCTGCCGAGTGCGGTAACGATCGTGCGCTAGGAGCTGCCTTGAAGATCCGCTCGCAGATCAACGGGTTGCTGGTGCTAGCGGCCCTGATTATTCCCGTCGCCGTTGGCATGACGCTGCTTTCGGCGCGCGATGTCGAGCAGGCAACCAATGACATCAACGCCGCTGAAGATTTGATCCACAGCGCCACGCAGCTAAGTCACGTGGCGGTGCAAACCGCCTTGTTTAACGAGGCACGAAGCCAAAGTCAGTGGTCACTCAAGATTGCCAGTGTCAGTGGTGAAATTGACCGCATGCGCATCACCACGCCGCGTGAGCAGACGAGTCTGGATCAGCTTCGAAAGAAGATTGCGTTGATGCAAATCATCTACCCGCGGTTGACAGCCAAGTCTGGCGCAACCACGGGCGGTGCCATCGCCCTCACGCCAGATATTGAGGCGGCCGCGCAGACGCGCTCCGTCGCGTCGCTCCTGGTGGTGATCCAGGAAGTCATCAATATCGGGAATGAACTGATTCGCAGCAATCGGGAGGAGGCAAAAACCGCCTTGCGCGCGATGCAAGTGGCGACCGGAGTCGCCATTTTTACAATGGGTTCACTCGTCGTCCTTGCCTGGCTACTTGTCAGTCTGCGCATCCTGCGCCCTTTGCGCATCTTTGAACAAGGGACAGCGCAGCTGGCGCAAGGCAACTACACGCACCGCCTGAAGCTGCAGCAGCTTGATGAAATCGGCGACCTGGCGCGAGCGTTTGACTCCATGATTGTGCGCATCGAGACGTCCACGGTCGAACTTGAAAAACGTGGTGACAGACTTGTCGACGCGGTGTTCGCCAGGACAGCCGAACTTTCTCAGGCAAAGGAGGTTGCCGAAAGGCTCTCGCATTACGCCCGAAGTTTGATCGAAGCCAGTCTGGACCCGTTGGTCACCATCAGCGCGCACGGCACGATCACGGACGTGAACGAAGCCTCCGTGCAGGCAACGGGCATGCCGCGTGAGCAACTCATTGGCACGGACTTCTCAGACTACTTCACCGAACCCGACAAGGCGCGCATCGGCTACAAAAAAGTCTTCTTGGAGGGCATGCTGCGCGACTACCCCCTCGCCATCCGTCACACAACGGGCGGCATCATGGACGTGCTTTATCACGCCGCCGTCTACAGGGACGACCAGGGCAACGTGCTGGGCGTGTTCGCATCAGCCCGCGATGTCACCGAGCGCAAGCACCTCGATCAGCTACTGCATGAGAAAAATGCCGATCTGGAGCGCGCCACGGCCGTGGCGGAAAAGGCGAACCTCGGGAAGTCAGATTTCCTCTCCAGCATGAGTCATGAGTTGCGCACGCCACTCAACGCGATCCTCGGCTTTGCCCAACTGATCGAATCTGGCTCACCACCGCCAACGGTGATGCAGAAACGGAACACCGAGCATATCCTGCGCGCTGGATGGTATTTGTTAAAACTGATCAACGAGATCCTCGATCTGGCGCAGATCGATTCGGGCAAGATCATGTTGTCGCTGGAGCCGGTCTCGCTTGCCGAAGTTATGAGCGACTGTCAAACCATGGTAGGTCCGCAGGCAGACAATCGCGGAATCTCCATAACGTGCTCGCCACCTGAATCGGCCTATTTCATCGAAGCCGATCGAACCCGGGCCAAACAGGTCCTGATAAACCTTCTTTCCAACGCAATCAAGTACACACCGCCGGGTGGCGCGGTCATCGTCGCGTACGCTTTGGTGGCCGCTGATTCGATTCGCATCAGCATTCAGGACACCGGCTTTGGTATGACTCCGGAACAGCTGGAGCAGCTCTTCCAGCCTTTCAATCGACTCGGCAAGGAGTCCGGCCCGGTGGAGGGCACAGGCATCGGCCTGGTCGTAGCCAAGCGGCTGATCGAAGTGATGGGAGGCGCGATTGGCGTGAACAGCACCGTCGGGGTGGGGAGCGTGTTCTGGATCGAATTCAAGCTGACGACTGCGCCTCGGTTTGACATTGATCAACCGGAGCATGAGTTGCTGCAGCGGCCCCAGGCGTCGGATGGCGCGTCGATGCGCACGCTGCTCTATGTGGAAGACAACCCGGCAAACCTGATACTGGTCGAGCAACTCCTTGCCCGTCGCTCCGACCTGCGCATGTTGAGCGCAGCGGACGGAAATCTCGGCATCGAGTTTGCGCGCGGCCATCAACCAGACGTTATTCTGATGGACATTAACCTGCCGGGCATCAACGGGATCGAGGCCATGAAAATCCTGCGCGCCGACCCTTTGACGGCACATATTCCAGTCATCGCAGTCAGCGCCAACGCGCTGCCCCGTGACATCGAGATGTGCCTCGCGGCTGGCTTTTTCGACTATCTGACCAAACCCATCGTGCTCGACAAGCTTCTGCGCACCATAGACCTGGCACTGAAACCATCCTATTTTCGTCAGTTGAAAGCTACTGAAGGCACCGCCAATACGCGAGGCCATTGACGATTCCGTCACCAGCTTCGTCACCCAGTTGGAACTGCGGCGAAGTGACAAAAACGAGCCTGGAAGCCGCACCAATGCTGGGTTTTCAGAGGTGGCAAATCCCCTGATCAGAACCAAGTCCCGTACGCACCATTCCAGACGTGGTCACCGGCAGTGCCGATGGTGCTGGCGTGCGATCGCGAAGACGATTGACTCTGGCTGAGTGCCGCCGGGCCGCTCCCAAGGCACGCGCGCCGCCGCTCGCAGTGCCCAGGTCTTCAACCTGGAAACCGCAGTTGACCGCTTTCTTCCGCTGGATACGCCTTATGAACTCCAGCTTTTGTGCGCACCAGCAAGGTCACCTCAATGGTGACCACGCTACGCACCCGATTGAGCCGCGCTGGCGCACGCCGGCGGCGTTGCTTCTCCTTGGGGGCAGAAGCCCGCAGCGTCGTCGACCTTGCAGGCCGCAGTCAAGCCAGAGGCTTGCCTTCTTCGCGCTGTCCAAGTGTGCGCGGGCACACTTGGAGCCGCAGCGCTCAGCCTTGCCAGCGCACCATATCGCAGCCCACTCGGGCGCGTCCAACTGCGGTTTTTAGGTTGAAACCTGCGATGTTTCATGGGCCAGCGCCCGCAGCCCGATGTTGCCAGGGTCGCGATGATAGCGGTCATGCCCAGTATTGCGTGACCGAATCGCGCTGCAGCTTGGTAACTGCGCGATGACCCCATCTTGAACGTTTAGCGTTGTCTCGCAAGATCGTGTGCACGCAACCATTCGTACACACGATGCTCAAAGATTCAGAGGCCACCAGGGACGCAACTCGACGGACGCACTGAACCCACACGCGCGAGTTCAAAGCCGAACTGGTTGCCGCCTGCCAGGTGCCGGGGGTGTCGATAGCCGCGGTGGCAGGTGCCTATGGGACACGTGGATGCCGACAACGCGGGCCCAACCCAAAGCCCGAAAGGCCGCTAGCTGTTCATCTGGGCATGGCGACCCGCAGCCCAGCCCCTGCGTCACGCTTCGGGATGCGACCGGGCTTCTTCCGAAGATTCCGCGCGCTTGCCGCCATGCCACCACATCGCACCGACCAGATTCTCGCGATGGCGCCGACTGGCGTGGATCACGCCGCCCATGTGCAGCGGGCTCACAAGCCGAGTGACCAGGCCAGGAGCGCATGGGCACTTCTCTTACCAGCGGATTACCAATCGCGCGCGAATCAGGTCGTTGAGCGTGTCAATATCAGTCACACAGCCAGCATCATTCACTTCCAATTTTGTCGCTGTATACGCAGACACGACGCTGACTGCGCCCTGATCACCCTTTAGGGCCAGTAGCGCATCCCGACAGTTCAAGGCAAATCGAACAGGGTGCCCACGCTGGCGTTCGAAAACCGGAACAAGCACCTGCCCGACCAGCGACGCTTGGGCTATCTGCAGCAGCGTCTCGGGACGGATGAGCGGCAAGTCGGCCGGTAGGATCATCCAGCCGCCTTGCGCCTTGCCGGTGGCGCGCACAGCCGCCGCGATGCTGTCACCCATGCCGGGGTGGCCCGCGTCTTCCACGTGCCACGGCAAACCGCTTGCGCGCACCGAGTCCAGCGTTCGCTGCAAGACTGTGCGCCCATGCAAATCGGCTTGCAGCTTGTGGGTGGTGCCGCCCGACGCCAGAAAGCGCTCGCCGCGCCCCGAGGCAAGAATCAAAACTGTTGGTGGTAACGGCTCAGGCAACAGCGCAACCCGACGAAGATGCCACCGGTGCTGGCACCGCCACCGCGTTCTTCACCTGTACGATCTGCGCGACGATGGACACGGCAATCTCGGCAGGCGTGCGGGCCCCGATGGCCAGCCCTACAGGGCCATGCAGGCGGCCCAACGCATCGGCAGCCATATCGAAGTGCTCGGCAAGCCGCTTCTTGCGCGCGTCCTGGTTGCGCCGCGAGCCCAGTGCGCCCACGTAAAACGCGTTCGAGCCCAGCGCTTCGAGCAAAGCCATGTCATCGAGCTTGGGGTCATGGGTCAGCGCGACGATGGCGGTGTGTGCGCCCGGCCCCATTGCGCGCACCACATCGTCCGGCATGCCTTCTATACGCCGCACACCGGGAGTTGGACCCGAGGTCGTCCAATGCCCGTCTCGGGGGTCGCAAACAAGCACGTCAAAGTCCAGCGCAACCGCCATGCTGGCTACAGCCTGCGATAACTGACCGGCGCCAATCAGCAAGATGCGCCAGCGGGGGCCAAACAGCGTGGTTAATGTGGAACCATCAAACTGCATAGTCTGGTCACCCGCTGCCGGCGCAAGCGTGACCCGGCCTGTGGCCAGTACCAGCGAACGCGCCACCAGTTGGTGCGCGGTGGTGCGCTCAAGAACCTCTTCAACCCATGCAGTGTCATGCAAAGTTTCCTGTAATAGGCGCAGCGTGCCACCGCAAGGCAGTCCGAAGCGCGCCGCTTCGTCTTTGGTCACGCCGTAGGCCAGCATGTGGGGCTTCATATTGCCGGCATCCTGAAGCCCATGGGCCTTAGACAATTTGGTGCGGGCGATCAGGTCGTTTTCCACGCATCCGCCCGACACGGACCCGCTGATGACACCGTCCCCGCGAATTGCAACAAGCGCACCGGGTGGACGCGGAGCACTGCCCCAGGTCTCCACGACGGTGACGAGCGTGACCGCATACCCGGCCTGCTTCCAGCCCAGCGCATCGGTCAATACGCGAAGGTCTAGACTTTCCAGGTTAACGGCTCCAGTGGCAATCTTTGTTCACTCGAACGGGGACGCTCAAAATGGTTTTTTACGTTTGAACTCAAATAGTCAGTCACGAATTAAGCAGTGACTTCACTCGACCCGGCGTGAACGGCATATCGCGCAGCCGTTTTCCGGTCAGCGCAAAGACAGCATTGGCGACCGCTGCACCGGTCATGGGAACGCCAATCTCTCCAGCGCCTGAAGGCGCTGCCCCAGATTCGACGATCTGGACACTGATCTCCGGAATTTCATTCATTCGAAGCACTTCATAGTCGTAGAAGTTGTTCTGCTCGATTTCACCGTTGACTATAGAGACGCGTTCTTTCAACAAACCGGACAAACCGTAGATGATGCCGCCTTCGACCTGGGCTTGAAGATTGTTCGGATGAATCGAAAAGCCAGGATCGACAGCTGCCCAAAACCGGTGAACCTTGATTTGCCCCGACTGACGGTCGATTGACAATTCAGCGACGCCCGCGCCTAACGTAGTCTTGTAACCAGCGAACGAAAGACCAAAAGCGCGGCCTTGTTGCGGCTTGTCAAAGTTCGACATCTTTACGACGGCATCCAAAACCGCGCGTCCGCGCGCGCTCTTGTTCAGAAGGCGGCGCCTGAAGTCCACCGGAGTGGCACCGGCTGCATGGGCGAGTTCGTCGATAAAGCATTCCCGGGCAAAGCAATTGGTGCCCCAGCCGATGGCGCGCCATGCAGAGACTCTAGCCCGGCGCTCCATCAGGACGTGCTCGGCAAGAAAATCCGGAATGTCGTAGTCAGTGCTCTCGCTACCCTCCATCACCAAAGGATCAGAGTTATTCAAACCCGCCCAGCGCTGCGGCCATGCGAACGCGAGAATGGATGGACTGGCAACACGATGGTGCCATGCAACCAGTTTGCCAGTCTCATCCAAGGCCGCATGGAACTTGTGCGCACCAGCAGGACGCAGCCAAGCATTTTTCACATCGTCCTCTCTCGTCCAAATTAGCTTGACTGGCCGTTTGACCTGTCGAGACAGTATCAACGCGTCGCTCAAGAGGTCTCGGCCGAAAAAGGTTCGTCGGCCAAATCCGCCGCCCATTTGCATGGCGTGGAAACGGATCCGGTCAGGCGTGGTCTGAAGCGTCTGCGCCGCCGCGGCGATAGAAAGGGTTTGGCTTTGCGTGCCCAACCAGACTTCGGCGCCCTTGCCATCAGCGTCCACCGAGGCTACTGCCGCCAGCGGCTCCATCTGGGCATGGTAAACGTAGTCAGTTGTGTAGGTGGCTTCGACCACCCGCCGGCCAGTGCCGCTCAATCCCGTGACCACGTTGCCGCGCGTTGACCAGGCCGTCGCGGGCCGTCCGGGCTCGTTGGCGGCCGTTACAGCCGCCGCCAGATCGGTTGCACTGTTGGCCGAACGAAACGATGATGTCGTCGTCCACTCCACTTTAAGGAGGTCACGAGCGTACTTCGCAACTTCCCAACGATTAGCGACAACGGCAATGGAATTGCGCAATGGCACGATGTCGATGACTCCTTGCACCGCCCTCGCTTCCCGATCTGAAACCTTTGCTGGTGTCTCGCCCTCAACGGGCGCATGAAGTTGCGCGGCATAGACCATTCCCGGCACTCTCACATCGATTGAATAGACCGTCTCGCCTCGTGTCTTACCCGGAATGTCGCGCCGACCGGGATCGGTACCGATGAGGCGATAGGTCGAGCGCGGTTTCAAGTCGGTATCGGTGATAGCGGGAACATCCGAGACGATCTTCGATAAGGCTGCAATTTGCCCGTAGCTCATTCTTCGTCCGCTTGCCTTATGAAGAATGACACTAGGTTCAGAAGACACCTCAGAAACCGGAACGTTCCACGCCGTGGCGGCAGTGTAAATAAGAATTCTGCGCGCTCCGGCACCTGCTCGCCGCATGATATTGAAGTAACCCTCTATAGACTCACTGCCGGCAGTAAACAGGTTTCCTCCGAAAAGCGGGTTTCCGTAGGTCTTGTCTTGGTCCTGGTTGACTTGCTCGACAAGAACCTTTGACCAGTCCGCGTCGAGTTCCTCAGCCAGAATCATTGGCAGTGACGTCATGACTCCCTGACCCATCTCCGTGGCGGCGAAGCGAATTGTGATTTCGTTATTTGCCGAGATTTTGACCCAGGCGTTCGCCGACAAGTGGCCAGGTTCCTGTGCATTGGCTTGACCTTGAGCGAGCAAGATAGTGCCATTGCCCAGAATGGCAATGCTGAGGAAGCCCATAGAACCGACAAACTCGCGCCGGGATAATTTTGCAGAGCGCGTCATGGTCAGGCTGCCTTTGCAACGCGCTCGATAGCCCGCACGATTCGAGGGTACGTGCCACATCTGCACAGGTTGGCGGACATTGTGTTGACGATTTGACCGCGAGTCGGGCGAGGAATGGCGGACAGCAGCGCAGCTGCACGCATGATCTGCCCTGATTGGCAGTATCCGCATTGAGGCACTTGCTCGGCGATCCATGCTCGTTGGAGCGCGTGATCGCCGGTTGGCGACAAGCCTTCGATGGTTGTGATGGCCTTGCCAACAACTGCAGCCAGCGGAGTCTGACAGGCATAAATTGCCTGTCCGTCAAGATGCACCGTACAGGCTCCGCACGACGCAACGCCGCAGCCGAATTTGGTTCCCGTCAAGCCAAGGTCGTCCCGTAGAATCCAAAGCAGTGGAGTCTGCAAGTCAGTGTCGACATTAACGGTTTTTCCGTTAACGGTGAAAGCGGGCATTGGAGTACCTTTAGAAAATTGTCTTTTGGTTTCGAATTCGAACTGCTTGTCGAAAGACGCAGGTTGGCAAGCATGGGAAGCTGGGCCGCAACCGTTTCAGCTCCGGCAAGCCAGCAACACCCCTTCGCCGCTGCCGAGATCATCAATGCTTGTGCGGAAAGCCGGGTCGCGCCGGGCAGCCTCCACGAACTGCGTCACCTCGCGCGCTCCCGGACGCAGGACGTTGTCGGCCGCGTAGCAGCCCTTCACTGCAATCTTGCCCTTGAGGTCGTTCCAGTAGTTCAGGTACCAATCCTTGTCGGCGTCCTGGAACACAAAGTCCCACGGACCAGGCAATTGCTTGACCAGGTCGTGCGCGTCGGCCAGTCGGGCATCGATGTAGGCATCGACACCCGCCAATTTGAAGTTGCGCAAAGCCTCTTCATGACGCGCCTTGTCAATCTCGATGGTGGTGAGTCTCCCCCCGGTCTTGGCAGCGGCCCAGCCCAGCCAGATCGCGGAATGCCCCGTCGATGTGCCCACCTCGAGCAGGCGCTTGAAGCCGTTCTTGAGCACCAGGTCATGCAACGCTTGCCCATCTTCGTAGCGCACATTCCAGTAGTTGATGCCCTGGCTCCATGTGTTCCGGCGTTGATCCAGGAAGGCCTTGACGCGTGCGTCAAGATTCGCCGGCACCTGCGCCATCGCGTCGCGTGCCAGCATTGGCACCGCGCCACCGCAGCCAAGGATGGCAATACTGGATAGGGAGAATGCGCGTCGGGTTGGGTTCATGGGCTTGTTCATGTATGTGTTCCTGCTGGTAGGTAGTGGGTGGTGTCAAGCCGCGGCGCGGACGAAGAAGCGCGCGAGATGCGGCACCACCATGTCGA
>Ga0209490_10006796_pt1 | contig 10276 bp, 15 predicted proteins | sample MAT06_FD_187209 | JGI IMG/M metagenome (GOLD analysis project Ga0209490, IMG submission 187209) | Freshwater microbial communities from Lake Fryxell liftoff mats and glacier meltwater in Antarctica - MAT-06 (SPAdes) (version 2) | ecosystem: Environmental > Aquatic > Freshwater > Ice > Liftoff...
TAAACTGAAGTCAAAATGAAACCAGCAGTTTTTCGACAAGGGGATCGAGGTCGAATTTGGGCCACAGGCGAGAGATGATCTGTTCTGGGTCGAGATTGATGCGATCAATGAAAGCAAGGCAATCGTGGTGCAAGCTGAGCAGGGTAGGATGGCAGAAATGCTGGGTGACATCCTCGCGCCTCCATTTCCACAAGCCTTCAATGGGATTGAGGTCTGGGCTATAAGCCGGCAGAGGAACGAGTTGAATGCCCAAACGTTTGGCCTCGGCTTGGACGATCTTGCGGCGGTGATGGGAAGCACCATCCCAGATGACCACGAGTTGACAGCCTGGTTTGTGAAGTTGCTGTGCGAGAAGACGCAGGAACTCGACGGTGTTCTGGCTATTACAGTGCCCGTTCTCCCCGAGCAGGCAGCGTCCGTGCGTAAAATCATAGGCACCATACCCATTAAGTCGCTTGCCTAAACCGGGCGAAGTGCTTTTGCGCCAGAGGGTTTCGCCGACTGGTCCCCAGGTGTAGCCTAAGTCCCTATCTTGATGGAGATGGGCTTCATCCACATAGACCAGGAGGAGTTGATCGTTGCACATGCGCGTGAACCATGCTTGAAACGCCTGCACATAAGCGGCACGGCGTTCAGGGTTGGCCTTGGCTAACAGCTTTTTGCACTTTTTCCAACTCAGCCCGGCTTGCTTCAGCAAGCGCCGTAGACTGTTACGGCTCACGGACTTGCCCAGTTGCGCGGCCACCCACGACTGTAGCTTCTTTAGTGTCCAGCCATGGCCAGGCAATGCGTGGTTTACAGGGTCACGGTGTGTGATGTTTTCGACGATGACGGCTTTCTCTTCTGGGCAAAAAAGGGGGGACGACCACCATGATGACAGTCCTTGAGGCCCTGGGGCTGTGACTTATTGTATCCGCCTTGGGCGTTGCGATCAAGTTAACGGCTACCTTGACAACCATTGCGTTGGGAGGTGGCCGTTTTTTGTTACTCTCTGTATCGGGTAACACGCATTCGCTTCACGAGAAAGGGTACAACCAGATGTCAACCTACAGCCTGCCCGACCTGTTGCACCAGTGGGCACAAGGCAACCTGACCACGGAACAAGCCATCGGTCATATGTTACAAAACCTGCTCACCCTGCTGCACCGCCTCACCGATCTGGAAAAACGACTTCGCCAGTTAGAACAGCCGCCGCTTAAACCCAAGTCATAGTGTTATTCGTCGTTTGATCGCAGAGGGCGAATGGCGTTGTAACGGGGCTCAAGCCCGCACGCCCCACTCAAGTCGGTTGTTATCACAAACTGTTGGCCTCCCCGCATGATAGCCAACGCCGCCGAACGCCCGGTTGAGGCGGTGGGCGAGGTGCGGGCAGATCACACCCCGTACCCGACCAGACAAAGCGGGGAAACAACGCCAAAAAACCGTGATCTCGCCCACTCGTCTCCAGCTAATGTTCGGCATTGGTTGCTGCTTTTTTTGTATATCTTGCAGGTTTTTTCACGCAGCAACTGTTTCAAATGCCACGCGAAAAGGCATTGCTTGTCCAAGCAAAAAGTTCAACTTTTCAAAACCGATGACACGCCCATGCTTGTCTTTCATCAAAATCACTTCCTCACCGGTTTCTTCAACTTCGTCTTCGTCTTCAGGGTTGCCGAACCAAACCGTTAAGGTGTTGCCAATTCGGTCATAGTATACTTTTACTTGGGCCATATGTGTATACCTTCCTTGATCCCACTGGTACGATAAGCCGTGACTAGAAATCCTTCTCCGTTCAATCGCTTGGTAACAGCACACACCCATCGTTTTGTACCATCAAACCGATAAAACAGATAAATCTGTTCATCGGTTTGACTCAGCCGTACTTCATCCGGCGCACGGAGTGTTGCTTGAACATCAGCTTCACGTCCTAACATCACGGGGTGCTTGATCGTAGTGATGATTGTCCAATAACTTACTGTAGTCCGCACCCAAAAGCCAAGTGGTGTCTCAACTGAAAATAAGATTTCTTCGTCAGGTATCAACTCTGTCATACCTATATTATACCAGCCAATACCGAAATCCAGCTATCAGATATGATACATTCATGAATTGGGAACAGGATACATTTTGTGAATTGGTTACCGAGACAGGAGTAACTTGAGGCAATATTACTACCACTAATTTTTGGTGTAGAAGCCTTTAAATGCAAAAAATAGACCTACAAGCAATATCGCTATTGCGCCAAATTGCTGAGTGTAGTACCACCAGATTGGTGCCCCAATAGCTTGGTCTAACCGCACAAAATAATTCCCCATGCCGCCCATTAATATCAATGCAATTCCAAAAAGAATCTGCTTAACGCCTTTGCTTTCCATTGTCATGTCTCCTTGTTAGCCGCAAAAACCGCTACGTAATGCCGAACACCTGGGTAAACAGCGGCGGGACAAGACGAGAATAGATAGTGTGGGCGCACTACAAAAAAGCGAGACTTCGGCGTGCGGTTCGACAAGCTCACCGCCCGTGCCCTGAGCTTGTCGAAGGCGGGTGCCCTTTGGGCGCGAACGCTCACCCTGCGGCGGGCGCTAGCCCCGCCGTCTGCTTCACCCACTGTTCGGCAGGCTGTCATGTGACCTACACCTGACGCGTGGTGGGTGACGATAACAGCTGCATCGCACACCGCTCGGCAAAATTCATGCACCATTTTTGGCGATTTGCACAGGGAACAAGCCTCGGTGTATACTGCCCGTAACAAAAAACGCCGCCTCTAAGTGTTAGAGCACTTTCAAGGCGGCTGACCCTCCACACTGCTTAGACAGTCTGGGTGGCTAGGATTTATTGTATCCGCCTTGTGCGTTGCGATCAAATCAACGGCTGCCTGACAACCCTATGGTTGGGAGGTGGCCGTCTTTTGTTACGCTCTGTATCGGGTAACACGCATTCGCTTCAACCAGAAAGGATACAACCAGATGTCAACCTACAGCCCGCCCGACTTAATGCAGCAGTGGACACAAGGTAACATGACCGCCGAACAGGCCGTCGGTCATGTCTTGCAAAACCTGCTCACCCTCATGCACCGCCTCACCGACTTGGAAAAACGAGTTCGCCAGTTGGAACAGCCGCCACTCAAACTGAAGTCATAATCCCGTTCACCCGTTGCAACACGGTTTGATCGCAGAGGGCGAACCGGGTTGCAACGCGGCTGAACGCTGACCACACAACCAAGTATCTATCCGCCAATCACTGGCCTTGCCCCTGTGACCTTCCCACCACATCGCCTAAGCCGCCGAACACGGTGCTGAGGCGGTGGGCGAGGTGCGGGGAGACAAGATCAAGCACCCGACAAGCTAAAGCGGACAAACAACATTAATAAAGCCGTGATCTCGCCCACTCGCCTCCAGCTAATGTTCGGCAAGGCCGACACAGTACTATGCAACCTAACCAAGATTGCGTCCCACTGTCAACACAAAAAATTCTCTGCTACAAAAATCAGGACTGCGAACAATCTCATCTACTGTGTCATTAATGTGCTGCCACTCTGCTTTATCAGAATCGGTTAGATTCAAAGATTGGGCAGTCGAAGCGAGAAATCGTAACAATCCACTGGTGTGTTGTTGGAAATCTTCTCCCAAAGGTGCCCATCGTTCTATCAATGTTGTTTTTCTATACGTGACATCAATTCTATGCTTGCGGAGCCAGGGAGACATAACCGAACTTCTCAATACACCATTGGCTTCTGTTGAACCAGTATTCGCTAACGCATCATACAACCGCCAAAATAATCTCACATTAATAGGCGGATACTCCCAGCATGATAGGTCGAATTCTTTGATTGCAATAATGCCGCCAGAACGAACTACACGCGTAAATGATTCAAGCGCTGCATCGAATTCGGAATCGGTCAAATATTGTGACACGTTGGCACACCAAACACAGTCAAATGAATCATCTTCAAACGGCAATGTCGTAATACCGCTAACTTTGGTATATACCGAACAAGGAAAGCTAGATCGAGCGATAAGCGTTTCGACGACTTGTATATTTTCGGGCGCATGGTCAATAGCGGTTACGCTACCGGTTGCACCAACACTGCGCGCAATATGAGGTAAAAACACACCAGTTCCGCAACCAGCATCTAGCACACGCCAACCTTGGCTAATGCCAACTTCTCCAATACAAGCATCATATTCAGCTTTGGCAAATCGGTAATGCTTATCTAAATGACTTACATCGGTAAAATTCTGATCAGATGAATTCGTAGCAATCTGATCAGATTCCGACTTTGCATCACTCATCATACCCTCCATCAAAATTATTACTTCGGATTATCTGACGGTATTTTGTACACGCTATATACCAGACAACTACATGGGCCTACCTCTGACGTAGCTGAGGCCACCGAACTACTTATTAGACTCCAATTATCTACCCTAATTGCCAATAAATCGTGTTATATCGCAAATTTGCGGCCTAATCTGTCAAAAAATCTTAGTAGGCTGCGTTTTTGCCATCTAATCTGCGGATAGGGTAGAATTAGATCATAAAATTTGTCATCTAACTTTCTAGACAGCACGCCACACCCATTTAAATTGTCAAAACGTATGACATTGGCTGTCCATCAGTCTATACTATCTTTTCCTCAATTTCAACCATCAGTTTCTTTAATTTATGCAAAAACAGCCCAGAAAACTACTAGAACGTGTCAGCGATGCCATCCAGTTGAAGCACGATTCGGGAGCCCGCTGGGCGCGGACCGAACAAGCCTATGTCGATTGGATCAAGCGCTATATTCTCTTTCACAAGAAGCGTCATCCAGAGACGATGAATGTGCCAGAAATTGAAGCCTTTCTCACCTATCTGGCGGTCGATCAAAATGTGGCGGCTTCTACCCAAAATCAAGCGATGCATGCGATTCTTTTTCTTTATCGCGAAGTGCTCCACCAAGCACTAACCGGCCCGATCGATGCCTTGCGCGCCAAAAAACCGGAACGCCTGCCCACTGTCTTGACCAAGGCAGAAGTCGGCCAAATCATGGATCGGCTCGCTGCGGATTATCAGTTGATGGCTAAATTGTTGTACGGCAGTGGTTTGCGTTTGTTGGAGTGTCTCCGTTTACGCGTCAAAGACCTGGAATTTGCCAGTTGTCATACCTTTCGCCACTCCTTCGCCACCCACTTGCTCGAAGCTGGCTATGACATTAGAACGGTGCAAGAACTCCTCGGCCACAAGGCCTGCCCTGAGTCTGTCGAAGGGATGTCAAAACGACAATGATCTACACCCATGTGCTCAATAAAGGTCCACTCGGCGTACGCAGTCCGCTAGATTGGGCTAATTCAAAATTTAAACGATCCACGAAGACACACAAATTTTGGCTTCTCTTCGTGAAACTTCGTGTGTCTTCGTGGATCGTTTAAATTTTGAATTAGCCTTAGGAATTTACTTGTACGTATAAATAAAATAATGACCCGTTATCAGTACTGGTAACGGGTCAAAATTAAAAGCAAACGATGCGACCAAGAGTGGCCCCATGGTGATCATGAGCAACGGCAACGTCATACTCCAGAACTTCTGCCAAGGGCTGGCGCCATCAATATCGGCCGCTTCGTAAATATCAGTGGGCAGCGCCTGTAGGGCACCCGTGGCCACCACGAACATGTACGGAAAACCAAGCCACAGTTGGATCAGCAGAATGCCCACTTTCGCCCAGGTTGGATCGGCAAACCAGGGCGGCGCGGTGCCAAAGATATTGACAATCGCATTGCTAATAACACCATATTGCGGATTCAACAACCCCACCCATACGGGAACGCTGACAAAGGCGGGCAGCGTATAGGGCAGCAGCAAGAGCGAACGGATTACGCGGCGCAAAGGCATCTCCGGCACATCAAACATGATGGCGAGAAAGAGCCCCAGGGCGAATGTGATCAGCACACTCAAAATCGCAAAGACGATGGTCCACAGGAAGACAAGCAGAAAGGGACCACGCAATGAGGGGCTGTTGATCAGCCGCAGAAAATTATCAGGCCCAATGACCACACGAAAGCCTGGCCGCAAGGTGCTGCCATCGTCGGCGGTAAAGGTGCCCACGACCGGGCGATACTCCTGGCCGCTTTGCTGGTCGAGCATGATATCGCGCTCAGGATCATATTGGTAGCGCTGTTGATATTTTGCTGCTTTGCCAATTTGGCGCTCACTGACCTGAAATAGATCCGGCGCTGCGCCAAACTGCATACGAATTAGATTCGCCGTATGGCGCAAACGTTCAACCCGGCTCAATTGGCGATAGCCGTCGATCTCCGCCGGAATTTTACCTTCCATTGGCTCTGGTGCGACGCCGGGCCGCACCAAAAATTTTTCGCCCGTATCCGGCGACTCTAACCATAACAAGTACTCGCCCGTCGCCGAGACAAAGGCCGTCCAGTCGTAGACAATCGCGTCCTCCGCCAGGTATACCTCGCGTTCCAGCTGGCGAATGGCAACCGCCTTTGTTAACAGATGACCGTCGCCATAGTTGGTAAAGGCCGTGTAAAAAATATGTAAGGCTTATCTACTATTGGCAAATATTTTACTACCCACAAATAAATCTGCGGTCAATTTTGCGTAACCTGGCTGGATAGATTTCGTTTATAAGCGCGGGCACGTTGAAAATGAACCTGGCCAGCGCGGTACGATGGGAGCAGTTTAGAATGCTCCCGTCGCGTGACTGAATTAATTTGTTGCTATTTGATTAAGCCGGGCAAGGGCCGGTGGAATTGCGGATGAGCAATTCGCAGTCGACATAACGTTGGGCAGAAGGGGCGTTGTTTTCAATCGCGGCGATCAAAATCTCGGTGGCCACCTCGGCCATCTCGGCATAGGGCACGCGCAGCGTTGTAAGCGCAGGAAACACGTGCTGGGCTTCGGGTGAATCATTCGTGCCGATCACCGAAACCGCGTCTGGCACGGCAATATTGGCCTGGCGTAGCGCGCGCAGAATACCGATTGCCATCAAATCGTTGGCTGCATAGTAGGCGGTGGGGGCATCCTCGCCCAGTTGCAACATCCGCTGGACAGATTTATAACCGCCCTCCTCGGCAAAGTAGGCATAATCAATCCACGCGGAACGATGACGCAAGCCAGCCCCATTCATTGCCAGAGTGTAGCCCTGCAAACGCTCGCCTGTGACAGCTACTTCGGGGTCACCCCCCACAAATGCAATGCGCTGGTGGCCGAGTTCGATCAAGTGTTCAACGGCGATGCGTGTGTAGCGAGCATTGTCGGCGTCCACCCAAGGCACATCGGCATAATTGGCAGGCGGACGTCCGATCAAGACGAAAGGGGTCGTTTGCCGGCGCAGCGCGCCCACGGTGTCCACATCCAACCGGTTGCTTAAGACCAGAATTCCATCGGCCTGGCGTGAACCCAAGATTTGAAAGGTCTGGGTAATATTGTCTTCATGGCTATTGCTGCCCCCGACTAAGACACGAAAACCGTGCTGGTACGCAACCGTCAGCAGACCGCGCATTACTTGGGGAAAGAAACAGTCTTCGAAATAGCCAGGAAAAATGTGCGGAACGATCACAGCAATGGTGTTGGTGCGCTGCACACTGAGCGAGCGCGCAATCGCATTGGGCTGAAAGTCCAATTCTTGGGCTGCGATCAAGACGCGATGGCGTGTCCGTTCGCTAATTTTAGCCTGGCCGGAAAAAGTGCGGCTGACGGTACTAGGGTTTACGCCGGCGCGGGCGGCCACATCGCGGATGGTTGTCATAAGTGGTAAGTTCAGCTAGAATGAAAGGAAATGGCACAAAAAAAGCGATTGCATCTTGTCTGCAACCGCTTGCGATTATATAGGATTCAGATCAATTGTCAAATGATAGGTAAAGCAGGGAAACAGGAAACGGCAGTTCACTGTTTTCCGTATCCCGTTTCCTGTATCCCGTTTCCTGTTTCCTGTTTCCCGTTTCCCGTTTCCTGTACTTACGGCCCATGTTTTGCTGTAATCAACACCCAGTAACGACCGTCGGCATTTTCTGCATAACCAATGCCATACTCATTCTGCTCGGCATAAAACGTTTCTTCCCCCATGATATGGGGTCGATGGCCGGCCGATTTGCTCCAGGCTGCCCACACATCGGCAGCAGTGGGGTAATTCAGGGCAATCGATTCAACATTATTGCCGTTATCCGGGTAGTAGCTGGGCAAGAGATAGCCAGCGCTTTCCACCAGGTAATTAGCCATATAACCTTCGGGCGTCTCGTGGCCAAAGTAGGCACGGTTTGCCATATCGGCGGCGCGGGCGCGGGCGACTTGGGCCAGGGTATCATTGCGGCTCAGCGATGAGCGTTGCTGATCCGGATCGTCGCGGAAGAGCGCTTCTAGCTCTAGTTCTTGTGTATTTGGTTGCCAGGCGGGTGGGCTTGTAGTTACGAGCGGCAGATAAACGTTGTTGCTACCAGATTCTGCACGTACAGGAACGGGTGTCGCACAAAGCGCAAAGAGCACAATTGCCAGCAAAGACCAGTGAAAAGGAGTGCGACGAGTTATACGTTGATAAATCACAATGCCCATACCTCCATGATGTGGGTAAGTGGTGGCTGTCTTTGGCCAAAGCGAGTGGTGCGCAGACGATATACTCTGTACAGCATGCTCTATACGGCAACAAACTGTGCATCCTGGGCTTGACGCCAAAGGATTGGGTTGACGTACAAAATCATGTCCGATTGCGCTTCAGGGTGGTTGGAATCGCTTGGCAATAACAATCGATTGAAATTATATGGAACAGCCGGTTGGAAAGAAGTTATCCCTTATGCCTGGCGCGAAGTCGCAGATGATCTCATCATTGAACATCTCTGTTACCCAAATCGCCCTGCATAAGTCCCTATTGTGTGGAAGATGCAGGCTAAGTGTAACGCAGCGCCGCCCCGCCTGCTTGACGTGCAGTTAACCAGAAAACCATGCTAGCGGTACTATTGCCCTACTACTTCTCAACGTTCAAAGTTATGTCAAGCAACCCGGGACAAACAACCAACGACCCCATCTATTGTCAGTGGTCGTTGCTTGTTCGTCATTTGTCAAAGTATTGCTTTCATTCTGAAGCGAGTATAATTGCCTAGTTATTTTTATCTGGCATAGAACTTCTACATAGCATCTGTTTTAGACATGTGCTGGAGATTAAGCAATGGTGCTCTTAGCAGTAGCACTCTTGCCTGTGTAACTCAGCGCGTATGTTTATTTATATCAGTAGAATTTTTGGTTTTATTGGCAAATCAATCTGCAAGTTAAATTAACCTATGGTCACTAAACTTCCTTTTTGGGTGCTGCTGGGTGGTGTTGGTCTCAGTTTTATTGCTGGATATATTAACGCGATTGGTTTCCTGCATAATCATGCGGTTACGCATATGACGGGATTGGTTTCTCAGGTGGCGATTGGCATTGAACAGGGCGAATTTGGGCGGGCACTTCAATTAGGTGCTGTGATCTTTGCATTTTTTAGTGGCAGCGTCTTAAGTGGCCTAGTGATCCAACAAAGCAGCCTACAACTAGGGCGACGTTACGGGGCGACGTTAATCATTGAGTCGTTCTTGCTTTTTTGCGCCGTGCCATTCCTCAATCGTAATATGGATATGGGCTATTATTTGGCGGCCATGGCCTGCGGATTGCAAAATGCAATGGCCACGACCTATAGCGGCGCGATTATTCGCACCACCCATCTAACGGGTTTTATCAATGATTTTGGGATCGCAATCGGCCATTTATTGCGTGGTTGGCCCATCGACACGTTACGCTTTAAGCTGTATGGTGCGGTTTTGTTTGGCTTTCTAACCGGCGGGATTTTCGGGGTATGGCTGTCGACCTACTTTGGTTTTGAAGCGATTTATTTCCCTGCCACCTTGCTTGGCGTCTTAGGTGTTTCTTACTTTTCTTTTGTTCACTATGTGCGTTTTATTCGCCCCAAGCGACAAGCCGTCGCGAAAGTTTATGAAAATGCGACTGAATTGTAATTTTCAATGGCTCATCTGCGAAAGGTGCACGCCTGTTTCTCTATTGATCTTGTTCCTACATGAAACAACCTACGAATATTATGCTTACGTCTGGTAAAATTCCTGCATCACTCCTCACGCAGTTACTGAGCAACTTGCCAACCTCTCATCCACAGCTATTATTAGGGCCAGCCGTAGGGGAAGATGCGGCTGTGATCGACTTTGCACCTGGTCAGGATCAACTCCTGGTTGCCAAAAGTGACCCGATTACCTTCGCCACGGATGCAATTGGCTACTATGCAGTCAACGTCTGCGCCAATGATCTGGCCGTCACCGGT
>Ga0209490_10006803_pt1 | contig 10272 bp, 6 predicted proteins | sample MAT06_FD_187209 | JGI IMG/M metagenome (GOLD analysis project Ga0209490, IMG submission 187209) | Freshwater microbial communities from Lake Fryxell liftoff mats and glacier meltwater in Antarctica - MAT-06 (SPAdes) (version 2) | ecosystem: Environmental > Aquatic > Freshwater > Ice > Liftoff...
TACTTTTTGGTGTGTATATTTCTCCTTGGGATCTTAATCATCCCGATTATGGAACTCCTAAATACAATGAAGTATTTGGGAACATGATGAAAGAGATTTTTCAAAACTATGGTCCAATTTGGGAACTATGGTGGGATGGTGCAAATGGGGAAGGACCCAATGGAAAAAAGCAAGTTTATGATTGGAAATCATTTGAGAATATTGTAAGAACCTATTCGCCTCAGACTGTAATTTTTAGTGATATTGGACCAGATATTAGATGGATAGGAAATGAAAATGGAATGGGCTCTACAACCAATTGGAATTTATTGGATACGGCAGGTTTTAAAAGAGGTTTGGGTGCGCCTCCTAACGATACTTTACAACAAGGTAATTACAGAGGTGCAAGTTATATTCCTGCTGAGGCAGATGTTAGTATTAGGCCAGGCTGGTTTTATCATAAAGAAGAAAATGCAAAAGTAAAGTCGCCCAATGAGTTGATGGAAATTTATTTGAACACCGTAGGGAGAGGGGCTAATTTATTGCTAAATGTGCCACCAGATACCCGTGGATTAATTTATTCAAATGATTCTACAGCATTGATGGGTTTTAAAGAGAAGAGAATGATTTTTGATCAACCCAACTTATTGCAACGTGCAAGTGTAAGTATTAGCGAACCCGATAGAAGTAATATCAAAAAGTTATATTCTTGGTACTATATTTTAAAAAAGCCTGTTTTAATGAAAGGGTTAATATTAGAAGAAGATTTAAAATACGGACAAAAAATTAGTTCCTTAAATATTTCTGTTAGCATTAGTGGTGAAAATAAATTTCAACAGAAAATTACCACTGTAGGAAGTAAAAGAATTATTTTATTTCCTTATCCAATTGAAGCATCAGAGGTTGCAATTGTTGTACTTGAGGCTAAAGGGATGCCAGTTTTAAAAAGGATTGCAGCATTTTAGTAAAAAAATACCCAGCAGACGGTATAGTACACTATTTATACAATAATACTTTTACTGCATATAATTAAATATTATGCAACTAAAAAAGTTTTTACTGCTATCAGCAGTGTTTATTTCTGTATTATCAGCAGATGCACAATTTGGTAATCTTTTAAAAAAGAAAAAGTCAGACGATGCGACTGATGAAAAACCAATTTCTACAAAAAAAGACGAGGTTGTAGAAGCCAGTACAGACAATTCGGTAGCCAAACCTAAGGAGTGGACAATGAGTTTTGATAGAGAAATTAACTGGTTCAATCTTACAAATTTAGGAACTATTATTTTATCAACTGATGATGCACTACACAGTGTAAACCCTGTTACTGGTAAAGAAAACTGGCGTTTAGACCAGTTTGCCAAGGTTAGCAAAGCCAATTATATAGGAATAAAGGGATCACCTTATATAGCTATTGTAGAAGGCAACATTTTTAATATGAAACAAAGTATAATTGACATAAGCCAAGGTAAAGTAGTGTGTAATACCAAAGAATTAGGATTATCATACGTTTCAAAAAGATTACCAATACCCAATCTGGGTGCATTACTTTTTAGCGGTCAAAATAATAAAGGCATAGCCTTAATGTTGGTAAATTTAAAAGACGGGCAAGCTGTTTGGATTGTAAATAACATACTCGAAAAGGTTACCGAACAAATGGTTGCAGAACCTTTATACACCAACAATTCTATTATTATAGCTACTAATAAAAGGGTATACAAACTAGATGCCGCAACAGGCACATTACAATGGAAAATTGATTATGATACCAAAACAGAAATTCCTTTAGCTGGTCAAAAAGTGGAGAGTGATGATAAAGAAAGCACTTTAGCCAATGATGATAATAAAAAACTTTCAATGAAAGAATCTATGGCCGCATCTTCCTCTACGGTTTTTGGTAAATTTGTAACACTTAACGACAAAATAGCTTATTACTACAATACCCAAACTATTACAGCAATTGATATTGCCACAGGTAACCTTACTTGGCCTAAAACAAAATTAGATGACCCTATTTCTAATGTACTTTTTGATGAACAAGGTATTCTTGTAGCCACAGACGATAAGAAATCCGAACTAATGCTATTTGATTATACTAGTGGGAACATGAAATGGTCTGAACCTTTAAAAATGTCAGGTCGCATCAGTAGTATAAAACTTACTGGCACCAAACTGGCTGTAGGATCAACAAAACAGAATGGTAAAAATATGGTGAATGTTGTAGACATCATTTCAGGAAGATCTTTAACTCCTTCAGCTCTAAAAGTAGATGGGTTTATTACTGATCTACGCATTATTGATAATGTAGGTTTATTATATAGAACCAACCAAGAATGTAATATTTTAGACCTTTCTACTGGAAAAGAACAATGGACAAAATCTATTAAGTATTCTTCTGGTGGACTTGGACTTGATAAAGGCGATTTCACTTATTTTGTTGGGGATAACAGTATTTATGAAGTAAATAATGTCAATGGAAATCATCGAGAATTTGCAAGTAAAAAATTCGGTAAAGATGAAATTTTTAAAACGGTGGAATTAATAGATAATGGTATAGTAGTTTCTGCAGACCAAAACGTAGCGATGTTCGATTATAATGGTCAATTAACTTACCACACTTACCATCCTGCACCAGGTACTAGCACTTTTAGTAAAATAATGAATATTGCTGCAATAGGTATCAGTATGGCTGCTAGTGCATCAGAAGGTTATCAAGCAGGAGCATCAGGGTATGGAACAAGTAGTTATAGAAGCGGAATGGAAAGGGCAGATAGATGGGGGAACGTAGCTAGTGGTGCTGCAAGTGATTTAAGTAAGCGTTTTCATGCTAGTGCAAATGCCAAAAATTACAAACTGATTCTTACAAAAGTTAAAACTAATGATGATAGTGGTGTTGGTCTTGTACGCATTAACAAACTCTCAGGAAAAGTTGATGGTAAAGTAGTACTAGATGATAAAAAGCCCGATTATTTATTTGATGAGATTGATAATTTGCTATTTTATAAAGATGGCAATAAAAAATTAGTAGCATATAATTTTGGTAAATAAAATAGTCGCTTTCGGAAAAATTTAAAGAATTACATATACCGTAAAAAGGCCCTGTATTTATACAGAGCCTTTTTTTATACCCCCCGATATAAATTAATAATCAACAATCAATAATTGATCATCTACATTATAAAAGTATGCACTTAAATTTTTATAGATGTACCGTTAATACGGTATAATTTTATAGTGAATTATAATATTTTGTGCTTGTAAGCCCATTTAACTAGGGATAATAAATTGTTAGCACCAGTTTTGCGAAATATATTTTTCCTATGTGTTTCAACTGTTCTTACTGAGATGCACAATTTCTCTGAAATCTGTTTGTTCGATAAATCTTTTTCCATTAAACCAATTACTTCTTTTTCTCGCATTGTTAAATGAGCTGTGTCAATTTCTTTTTTAACTTTAGATTGTACTTCCAAAGCGGCTAAAATAGCATCCGGAAAATAGATTCCACCCTTATATACATGTTGAATAGCTTTTACCAATTCTTTTGAATTGGTTTGTTTTAATAAATAACCAACTATAGATGCCTGTTCAATCATCTGCTCAATAATCAAACCATCTCCATTCATACTCAAAGCAATGATTTTTATTGTAGGGAATAATTTCTTTACAGAGTATGCCAATTCTAATCCGCTCATTTCCGGCATCATAATATCAGTTAGTAATATATCAATGCTGTTTTGCTCCAACATTTCGAGCATAATGTTACCTGAAATGGCAGTACAAACAATATTTACTTCTTTTTGATGGCTTAATAAAGCGATCAATCCATCTATTACTATTTGATGGTCATCTACAATTGCAATTTTAATCATATAGGGTATATGCTAAGCAGTTAGTTAAATAGGTGGGATAAAAATAGATACCAAAGTTCCTTTTCCAACACCAGAATTCCATTCTACTGTCCCTTTAAGAAATTTAATTCGTGATCGTATATTTTCTAAACCAATTCCATGGTTAATTGGAAGATTAAAAATATCAAAGCCCAATCCATTATCTTCAATCATAACATCAATACCATCATTAGAACGTAAAATAGAAATATCTAACTCGCTTGCTTTAGCATGTTTTATTACATTGTTTACACTCTCTTGAATAACTCTATATAATACAGTTTCTACATGTGAAGGCAATGGGAAATCTATTCCTTCTGCAGTTAAATTAATATTTAACGAACGATGATCGATCTGACCTATAAATTCTCTTACAGCATTTACCAACCCTTTCATAAGTAAAGCATTGGGCATCATATTATGACTTACTTGCCTTACTTCTTTACAACTTTCGTCAATTAGTGCCAAAGATTTTTGAATCAGCAGAGCATCTTCATCATTCATGCCTGCAACTTGGGAAGTTAATGCTTGTAAATTCATCCAAGCAGCCGACATTAATTGTCCAACGCCATCGTGTAAATCACTTGCAATTCTTTTTCTTTCTTTTTCTTCAGCTGCAATAATGTCTACAGTTGCTTTTTCTTGTTGCATTAATAATACTTGATGGTAGTCTTGTTCTTGCTTTAATTTATTTCTTCTATAAATTAAATATGCACTCATTAAAATAAATGCCATGCTCGTTAAAACAATTATGATCAAATTGTTTTTCTTAGATACTTCTAGCTGATTAATTCGATTCTGCTTATTTAACAAACTAATCTTATCTTCTTTAATACTCGAATCTAGTTTTTGAAGAATTAATAATTTATTTTGCTCACTCAACAAAAAGCTGTCTGAAACAATTTTTAGTTCAGCATTGGTTAATTCATAATTTTGTTGAGCTAGTTGAAATAGGTTTTTATTAATTGCTAATTGTTGATTACTAATTGCTAAACTTTTTATAGAATCAGATTTATTTAATAATATAATCTTAAAATCTTTCTTTTCTGTTTCGTACTTGGTTTGTAATTCATTTACTTCACGAATAACTTTATTGCCAATATTTTTTTCGTTGATTTGCATGTACTTAGTTCTGTAAATCAAAGCACTTGAATAATTTCCCATCAATGAGTCGAGAGATGATCGATGATTGTAAATTTCCCCAAAAGTAAATTGGTCAGCCCCAGAAACGGTGGCTGTATTTTCTGCTTTTTTATACCATTCTAAAGATTGCGAATAATTTTTTAATCCAGCATAAGAGTATGCAATATTTTGCTCAATCAATGCAACCCCGGCTTGAGTTTGGTTTGCTCTAGCAATATCAAGAGCATTATTTAAAAAGGGTAGGGCTTTTTCATAATTTTCTTGCCTTAAATAAATAGCCCCTAAATTATTGTAACAAATTTGAACACCCCTCTTGAAATCTACTTGTTTAAAACGAACTAAACTTTTATCAAGTTCATCTATTGCTTTAGTATAGTTTGATTTTTCAATATATACATTTGCTAAATTTAAATGCGCTATACCCAAATTTCGCCAGTCTTTAGTATTATTATTTGATTCAATAGAATTATTAAAATATTCAATTGCTTTTGGATAATTCTTAGTTTGATAAAAAAGTCTCCCAATATTATTCTGTGTAGCTCCGATAGTTTTAAAATCGTTCATTGATTCTTGAATCTGAATCGATTTTATAAAGTAACTAATTGCCAATTCTAGTTCATTTTTTTCAGTATACAAATTGCCAATATTGTCATAGATAGCACTAAGTGCTTTTTTATTTCCTAGCTTTTGAAACAAGTTTTCTGCCTTATTATATTCTTCTAATGCTTCTTGCTGCTTACCCGATAAACTTTTTGCTTGCCCCATTATTAAATGATTGGCTGCAGTAGCTGGAGTTCTCTTAATCTGTTCAAGTATTAGTCTTTCTTGTTGTATAAATGGGATCGCTCTTTGCGGCACCCGTTTTATAATAAAATAATTTGCTTTACTTCTTAAAGCATTGGCCAGCCCTGGTTTAAAATTATATTGATTGGATAATATTATGGCTTCATCGGCAAATTGCATGGTTTTGGTAGAATCAGCAAATGAGTAGAAAAATGCAAGTTGAGTTATGCTATTAATATAAACTGTATCATGCTTAATTAACTGAATTCGCTTTTGAATACTATCAATTTCATTTTGATATTGCCCATCAACATTAATAAAAAAAAATATTAAAAAAATGGATATTGCCCCTTTCGTACTTCTCATGAATATTTCGGTTAGCCTAAAAATAACGCTATTTCACCAAAAAACTAACTCCTTCAATAGCTAGATGGGTATTAGGGAAAATTTCAACAGCTTCTTTTAAGTAATCATCCAGCTGTTCATATTTACTGCTAAAATGCCCCAAGAGTAATTGGCGTGCATTTGCTTTTTTAGCAATCATAGCAGCTTGAACAGTTGTAGAATGAAATCTTTCTGCTGCTCGGTCAGCAAAATCTTTTAAATAAGTTGCTTCATGATACAGCAAGCATACGTCTTTAGTAATATCTGCAATTGATTCATCGTAAACAGTATCTGCACAAAAAGCATAACTTCTTGCTGGTGTATTTGCAATGGTTACTTGTTCATTACGAATGATATCCCCGTCTTTAGTAGAGTAATCATTCCCATTTTTTAAAGCATTATAAAACGACGAAGGAATTTCATATTCAAGTACTTTTTCTTTGTCAATTTTTCTTGGATGCCTTTTTTCTCTAACTATAAAACCCCAACAAGGTATTCTATGCTTTGTGTTAAAGCATTCAACAGAAAATTTAGAAGTATCAATTAATAATTCTGCTTTTTCTAAAGTATGATATATTAGTTCAAATGGGAGTGAAGTTGAAGCAACTTTAAGTTGTAAGGCAATAATTTCATCCAATCCTGCAGGAGCATATAAATGAAGTGGAATTTCTCTTCCTAATAACCCCATGCTTGTAATAAGTCCTATCAAACCAAAATAATGATCTCCATGCAAATGAGAAATAAAAATATGATTTAGTCTGCCTCTTTTTACTTTGTACCTCGATAGTTGCATTTGAGTGCCCTCACCACAATCAATCAATAAAATCTGGTCGTTTAATGTAACCACTTGTGCAGTAGGATGCCTATCGTAAGCAGGTAGAGCAGAGTTATTGCCAAGTATTGTTACAGCAAACATTGATTTTCAATGAATTAATTATAAAATAAGTATCCTAAGTTCATGACAGATTAATTATTTTTATGCTGCATAACTGTTTTATTTAAACGCAATTATTGGCATTTTGGTATCTATCTACTTATCATAATAGCCTGACTTAAAAAAAAGCCTAAAAATTGGTATTTTTTCAGTTAAAATTGTACCTTTGCGCGAATAAAAAAAAGAAAAGTCTCCAATTCTGGAGTAAAAAAAATTTTTGAGATGCCTTATTTAACAACAGAAAAGAAAGCCAGCATATTTGCTGAGTATGGTGGAAAAGCAACCAACACAGGTTCTATTGAAGCTCAAGTAGCTATTTTAACTGAGCGTATTGCGCACATTTCTAAGCATTTGCAAGCTAACAAGCATGATCATTCTACTCAACGTGGATTGATGCAAATGGTTGGTCAGCGTAAGCGTTTATTAACCTACATGCAAAGACATAACCTTACTGGTTATCGTGCATTAATTGAAAAGTTAGGTCTGAGAAAGTAATCATTCTCAAATGTTTATAAAACCATTCCCAACTCACATATTAATTGTAGTTGGGAATAGTTGTTTTTTCACTCCTTCAAACAACAAAATATGTTAACACAACCTATAAGCGTAAGCTTCGATCTTGGCGGTAATCGTCAGGTAACTTTGGGTACAGGTAAATTAGCTCGTCAAGCCGATGGTGCAGTTACTGTTCAACAAGGAAATTGCATAATAATGGCTACTGTTGTAGCTAATAAAGACCCTAGAGATGGACAAGATTTTTTTCCTCTAAGCGTTGACTATCAAGAGAAATTTGCTTCTGCTGGTCGTATACCAGGATCATTTTTTAAGAGAGAAGCTCGTTTAAACGACTACGAAATATTAACCAGCCGTTTAATAGACCGTGCCTTACGTCCGCTTTTCCCAGAAGATTATTTATGTGATGTTCAAGTATTAATTAGTCTTATTTCAAGCGACGCTGAGATAATGCCAGATTCTTTGGCTTGTTTAGCAGCTTCTGCAGCATTAGCTGTATCAGATATCCCTATTAAAGAAATCATCAGTGAAGTTCGTATATCTCGTATGAACGGTGAATTTATTGTAAACCCTACTCGTGCTCAATTAGCTGCTTCTGATTTAGAATTCTTAATCGCTGCAACTGACAAGAACTTGATGATGGTAGAAGGTGAGTCGAAAGAGTGTTCTGAAGCTGATTTAATTAAAGCTTTACAGATTGCTCACGATGCTATTCGTATTCAAATCAAAGCTCAAGCAGAATTAAGGGCTAAAAAAGGAGTAACTACAAAAAGAGATTACAAAAAACCTCCTCAAGATGAAGTAATAAAAGAAAAAGTATATTCTTTCGCAAAAGATAAAGTGTACCAAATTTCTAGAAAAGGATCTGCTAAGAATGAAAGAACTGAAGCATATAGCGCATTAAAAGAAGAGGTAGTGGCAAGTTTTGGCACTGAAATTTCTGATGGCGATAAGAAATTAGTAAAGAAATACTACGAAGACCTTAAATGGGAAGTAGTAAGAAATATGATGTTGGAAGACAGAATTCGTTTGGATGGTCGTAAGTTAGATGAGGTTCGTCCACTTGCAATGGAAACAGAACCATTACCAACTCCACACGGATCTGCATTGTTCACAAGAGGTGAAACTCAATCACTTACAACGGTTACTTTTGGAACTAAATTAGATGAATTGTTGGCAGAATCTGCTGCAAAATCTGAATATACTAAATTTATACTTCACTATAATTTTCCTCCATTTTCAACTGGTGAGGTTAAAATGATGCGTGGTGTTGGTAGAAGAGAAGTTGGACACGGTAACTTAGCTATGCGCTCATTAAAGCAAATGATGCCGGGAAGTGAATATGCTTACACTATTCGTATTGTAAGTGATATTTTAGAGAGTAACGGTTCATCATCTATGGCAACTGTTTGTGCTGGTTCATTAGCATTGATGGATGCAGGTGTTCCATTTAAAAAGCACGTTAGTGGTGTTGCTATGGGACTAATTACTAGAGAAGATGGTAAATATGCAATATTGACCGATATTTTAGGTGATGAAGATCATTTAGGAGATATGGACTTTAAAGTAACTGGAACTAAAGATGGTATATGTGGTGTTCAGATGGATATTAAAGTAGACGGACTAAGCATGGAAGTGATGATGGAAGCATTAGAGCAAGCTAGAAAAGGTCGTTTACATATTCTTGATGCAATGTATGAGTGTATGCCAGCTCATCGTCCAGAAGTGAAGCCTCATGCTCCACGTATGGTTAAATTGATTATTGACAAAGAATTTATCGGTGCAGTAATCGGACCAGGTGGTAAAGTTATTCAAGAAATTCAACGCGAAACTGGAGCAACAGTTAATATTGAAGAAGTAGGAAATACTGGAGAAGTAAGTATCTTCTCTGCATCTAAAGAAAGCTTAGATAAAGCCGTAAATTGGGTTAAAGGTATTACTGCAATTCCTGAAATTGGTGATGTGTACGAAGGACCAGTTAAAGGCGTTAAAGAGTTTGGTGCTTTTATTGAATTCATGCCTGGTAAACAAGGCTTATTGCATATCAGCGAAATTAGCTGGAGTCGTTTAGAGTCGATGGACGGATTGTTTAAAGATGGCGATATGGTAAAAGTGAAACTAGTTGGTTTGGATCCTAAAACTGGTAAATTTAAACTAAGCCGTAAAGCACTTATGCCACGTCCGGAAAGCAATACTAAACCACAAGAATAAATAAATAATAGTATTTATGAATGCCTGCTTACTTAATTGGAGCAGGCATTTTTGTATTCTGTAAATGATGTAACATTATATTGACATGCTGTAATGTATCTTTTTGTATAAGTTTATAATTTTACGATAGATGAAAAACAGTTAACTAAAAAATCATTTATGAAAAGAATATTCATTGCCCTTTGTTTCTCAATCCTTTTGTTAGCATGCACTAGAAACGCAATTACCGGCCGTAATCAATTAAACCTTGTTGCAGAGAGCGACCTTCAAGCAATGGCGCTGGTTCAATATAAAAGCTTTCTTGCAAGTAATGCAGTAGTTTCTTCCAACAATAATAATGCAGAAATGGTAAAGAGGGTGGGACAGAGGATAGCAGCTTCAGTAAAGCAGTATTACAAAAACAAAAGGGTAAGTAATGACCTTGATAATTATCAATGG
>Ga0209490_10006805_pt1 | contig 10270 bp, 10 predicted proteins | sample MAT06_FD_187209 | JGI IMG/M metagenome (GOLD analysis project Ga0209490, IMG submission 187209) | Freshwater microbial communities from Lake Fryxell liftoff mats and glacier meltwater in Antarctica - MAT-06 (SPAdes) (version 2) | ecosystem: Environmental > Aquatic > Freshwater > Ice > Liftoff...
GTCAAGGTACAAGTCTAAGTATTCCTTTTCATCAGCGACAGAAAGCCAATTTTGGTCGTCCTTCTTGATGGTTCCTCTGAGAAACTCAGCCAATTGAAGAACCATTTCCCTTGCTTTTTCAGGTTGGTTTTTGATCAATGCACTGATTGAATTCAGGCTGTTGAATAGGAAATGGGGTTGCAGCTGTTGCCGGAGGTGGTAGAGTTCGGCATCTTTTGCCATCTGATTAATTCTTTCCTGCCGCTCTTTCGTTTTTAGCTGGTCTTCAATTTTGGCATTGAATACCAAAAGGGTAGCCCAAGAAACGAATAAAATGAAAGCCACTAACCCTTTGAGCAGCATGACATGGTTTGCAAAATCCAGGTATTCTACCTCCTTGCCTATAAAAATCCGGAGAAGATAAATCCCTGCAAATACCAACGCCGCAGCAAGTATCCAACCAAGGTTGAGCACCATCCAAGCTTGGGAACGTCTCGGAAGGTAATATTTGAATACATTTTCTAATAACCAAAACCCGAATAAGATCAAAAAAGTATGGACGGCTGCATCAATCAGGGCAGATTTGAATGGGTATCCATAGAAACTGATCAGATAAGCCAAAGCGACCGTCCAGAGAAGGACAGCGGCCAAAGCTTTTAACCAGTCAAAATTATTGCGCAAAACTAGATTTCTTAACATTTGGTATAAAGGTTAGAAAGATTTGATCTCCAAACCTCCAAAAATGATGGACCCATATATCCTCAAAACCTTGGTTCCATCAGTAGATGACTGCGGATACATTCTTTTATCCTCGATTCCGGCAAAGATATTGGTCACATTCATCTGCAGGTCCCAATGAGGCGGAACGATCAGTTTCACACCGCCAAATGCCACCTCCACGTTGATGATCGCACCGTCGGCCAAGTCTGCCTGCGAAAGGTCGATATCAGTTCCCCCGAAAATAGCCGACACTTTTCCTCCCATAAAATTCTTGGACAATACCCTCTTTTGGATCCCTGTAAACAATGCCTGGACATTGATGGTATCTCCATTATCAGTGAATGGAATACTTTGGGGCTTGGCAAAAGTGGCATTATTCTGATCAGGAGATGTCCCAAGAGACTTATCAGTCTTGTTATAAGACTTGAAGAAATCATCCGTAAATCGGTTTCTGTCCTTGTTTCTTTTGAGGATCAAGAAAATCCCGAGAACAATCAAGCCTATCGGGATTAGAAATGGTCGGATTTCGTCTGGGATTCCAATTTCTTCCTTTAACAAAAAGAACGCTCCGAACAACAACATAAATACCCCAAAGCCACTTTGGAAATTATGCTTGATCAGACTGACGATGCCAATCGCGATGAATATCATCGGCCATGAAAACACCCAAGATGGGAACCAAAAGCCCATTGCTTTTAATAACAATACCCCGCCGATTGCGAGGATGATGATGCCTGCTGTCAGGTCATTGTTTTTGGAGGTAAGTTTATTTTTTGCCATGATTGAAATAGTTTTTATTGTTGATTTGATGATGACAAAACTATAGCAAGGAGCAAAAATTACCGAACAGCAATAGGCTATCGCCGTCCGATTCTCGGTGAATGTAGGAAAACGGTAGGTGAACGGAATTTAATGACCGCGACTCCGGATCAAAAAGTCGGCGTAAACCATGTCTTCGGGACTGGTTATTTTGATATTTTCAGAATTTCCCGAAATCAGCTCCACCTGCCAGCCCTGATGCTCATAAACTGTGGCATCATCTGTAAAATGTTGAAGTTCGGTGACTTCAAATGCTTTCTTGATTTTGGACAGTAAAAAAGTCTGAGGTGTCTGTACCAACCTGAAATTCTGCCTTTCCTGAAAGAATGACTTTCCGTCATCCGTCAGTTTTCGAAGGGAATCCTTTAACTCCACTACAGCTATGGCAGAACCATTTTTTTCGGAAATTTCAAAACTTTCCATGATCACTTCAGGATTTACAAACGGCCTCACCCCATCATGAATGGCTACGAGTCCCTCAACCTGCCTGATTGAATCCAAGCCATTTTTGACAGACTGAAACCTGCTGTAGCCGCCTTTTACCACCGAATGGGAAATTAAAAATCGGTATTTCTGACACAATTCATCCCAAAAGCCAAAGTCATTTTCTGGTACTACCAAAATCAAACGGATGTCGGGGATGGTATTGTAAAAAACCTCAAGGGTATGCATGAGGATGGGTTTTCCCCCTATTTCTAAATACTGCTTGGAAACCGGGGCGCCCATCCGGGTGCCGCTGCCTCCAGCTACAATGATGGCGAACTTATTCATCTGCAGATTGTATGGTCAAAAATAGAAGTTGTTTTGTTTTCCAATTTTATCTCAAGATCAAAAAAACATAAGGAATAAAAAAAGGCTCCTGAGAACCTTTTTTTATTTTAGAGAATTAACATCGCGTCCCCATAGGAGAAGAATCTGTATTTTTCTTGGATTGCCTCTCTGTAGGCCTTCATTATCAAATTGTACCCTCCAAATGCTGAGGCAGTCATCAACAAGGTTGATTCCGGCAGATGGAAATTGGTGATCATCGTATTTGCGATTTTGAAATCATAAGGAGGGATGATAAACTTGTCAGTCCAACCGCTGCTCAATTTCAGACGGTTATTGGCAGTCACGGAAGATTCTACAGTTTTCAAAGTAGTTGTACCCACAGCAACCACTCTTTTTTTGTTATCCAAAGCTTGGTTTACAAAATCCACTGTCTTTTGGGGAATGTCATAATTCTCAGAATCCATTTTGTGCTTGGTCAGATCCTCTACATCAACTTGCCTGAAAGTTCCCAATCCTACATGGAGTGTGATAGGACAAACTTCAACACCTTTCAATTCCAACCTTTTCAGCAAATGCGGGGTAAAGTGAAGTCCTGCGGTAGGTGCTGCAACGGCACCCACATGCTTTGCGAAGATGGTCTGGTATCTTTCCCTGTCCTCAGTTTCAACTTTACGCTCAATGAATTCCTTCAAAATAGGGGTTTCACCAAGTGTATCTATAGTTTTGTAAAATTCCTCATCGGATCCGTCAAACAAAAACCTGATAGTTCTTCCACGTGAGGTGGTATTGTCAATAACCTCAGCTACCAAGTCGCTGTCACCAAAATAAAGTTTGTTGCCAACCCTGATTTTTCTTGCAGGATCCACCAACACATCCCATAATCTCAGGTCTTGGTTCAATTCTCTCAAAAGAAAAACCTCGATTTTTGCACCTGTTTTTTCTTTGTTCCCGTACAACCTTGCAGGGAAAACTTTGGTATCATTCATGACAAATACGTCACCTTCACCAAAGTATTCGATGATATCTTTGAAAATACGGTGCTCAATTTCACCGGTTTTTCTATTGACCACCATGAGTCGGGATTCGTCTCTATTGGGAGTGGGATATAAAGAAATTAATTTTTTGGGAACGTCGAATTTAAAGTCGGATAACTTCATAGGTTATGAATATGATATGCTAATTGCTTGGTCTTAATTTAAGATTTAAAAACCGCAAAGATAAAAATAAAAATCCCGAAATCTACTTATATTGCCAATTACTTTTAAAACAACTTCTTAGACGTGATATTTCTAAAATTAACCTGGGAAAGCTTGAGGTTTGCGATGCAAGCGCTCAAATCCAACTTGACAAGAACCATACTATCTCTATTGGGGGTGACTGTGGGGATTTTCGCAATCATCGCCGTATTTACCTTGGTAGATTCACTTGAAAAAAACATCAAGTCCAGTTTCAGCTTTTTGGGCAGCAATGTGGTTACAGTCAACCGATTCCAATTTGTAGGGGGACCGGATTATCCTTGGTGGAAATATTTCAGAAGGCCTTATAGTACCTATTCTGAATTCGTTTTTCTCAAAGATAAATTGAGAAATGCAGAAGCTGTCTCCTTTTCCGCCGGAGCCAACACAACGGTTCAATTCGGAAGCAATTCATACAAAGGTACGAATCTCAGCGGGGTGACTTTTACCTATAAAGATGTATATGAGGTTCCCATACAGAAAGGAAGGTACTTTACCGAATCCGAAATCAATGGATCAAGAAATGTTGCCATTATAGGTGAAAAAGTAGCAAATACTTTGTTTCCCAACTTGGAGCCTTTAGGTAAGGAAGTCAAAATCAAAGGGTCAAAATTTGTTGTTATCGGAATTTTTGAATTAGAAGGTGAGGGTCTCTTTGAAATTGCATCTAAGGACGAAGCTGTAATGGTCCCTTATGGCAGCTTTACAAAATTGTTTTTTGTGGGCAAAAACGGGATCGAACCTAGTATTGCCGTTAAAGGATTGGAGAGTGACATTGGCATGATCGCCTTGGAAAATGAATTGATAGGTTCCCTAAGGGCAAAGAGGGGTCTGAAGCCCACAGAAGAGGACAATTTCTCTTTAAACAAATCCGAATTTATAATGAATACGCTTGGATCCATCTTCGATGTCATCAGCGGTGCCGGATGGGTCATCGGGGGATTTTCGATATTGGTTGGAGGGTTTGGCATAGCCAATATCATGTTTGTATCTGTTAAGGAAAGGACCAATATCATAGGAATCCAAAAATCCCTCGGAGCAAAAAATTATTTCATATTATTCCAATTCCTTTTTGAAGCTATTTTTCTAAGTCTGATTGGAGGAGTCACAGGAATCATCATAGTTTACGGACTCACCTTCCTTCAGCTAGGTTCATTGGAGCTGGTACTTTCATTGAAAAATATCGTTCTTGGATTGGGTATTTCATCGGTCATAGGTATCGTGTCCGGAATAGTGCCGGCAACCCTTGCGGCAAGGCTCGATCCGGTGGAAGCCATCAGGGCCGCATAAAAAATAAGCTGTAAAATAAATGCCCCCATAAAGTTTCCACTTTTTGGGGGCATTTTTATTGGTGAAAACGAGGATGGATATATCCGCTTTTGGCTACTCTACTTTTCTTTTTCTACTTTCGGGGAAGGGGCTCCAAGACCGGCTTTTTCTTTGATTTTCTTTTCCAGTTCTTCCATCAACTCAGGATTGTCCAGCAAAATCGCTTTTACGGAATCTCTGCCCTGTCCCAATTTGTTTCCTTCATAGGAGAACCACGAACCTGCTTTTTTGATAATTTCCAATTCAACACCTATATCAATGATCTCACCGACTTTAGAAATACCCTGACCATACATGATGTCAAATTCGACGACTTTGAACGGAGGTGCTACTTTATTCTTCACTACTTTAACTTTGGTTCTATTACCCAAAATATTGTCTGCCCCCTCCTTGATCTGCCCGATTCTTCTGATATCAAGCCTTACAGAGGCATAAAATTTGAGGGCGTTACCGCCTGTAGTTGTTTCCGGACTGCCAAACATCACGCCGATTTTATCCCTTAGCTGGTTGATGAAAACACAGGCACATCCGGTTTTATTGATCGCTCCTGTCAATTTTCTCAGGGCCTGCGACATCAATCTTGCCTGAAGTCCCATTTTACTGTCTCCCATTTCACCCTCCAATTCGCTTTTTGGTACCAAAGCCGCAACAGAGTCAATAACGATGATGTCAATCGCTCCTGAGCGGATCAAGTGTTCCGCTATTTCCAAAGCCTGTTCACCATTGTCCGGCTGAGAGATCAGCAGGTTTTCGGTATCAATCCCGAGCTTTTCGGCATAACTTTTATCAAACGCATGTTCAGCGTCAATGAACGCGGCAAGCCCTCCGGCTTTTTGGGCCTCAGCAATACAGTGCAAGGTCAAAGTGGTTTTTCCGGATGATTCGGGTCCGTATATCTCCGTTACCCTTCCACGTGGGATACCTCCGATTCCCAATGCCATATCCAAGCCCAAAGAACCGGTGGAAATGGCAGGGATGTCTTGCACCTTGTTGTCACTTAGCTTCATGACAGTGCCTTTGCCGTAAGTCTTTTCCAGCTTGTCTATGGTCAGCTGAAGTGCCTTTAATTTCTCAGTGTTTACGCTCATATTTGAATATTTTCAAAACTTTGATTTGAATTTGTTAAATTAATCATTGATAATTGGAACCCGAACACTTCTAAAAAGGATTACGTATTTATACTTTGCGGCACCAAAAATCCTTATTATTAAATATATCGCTAATATTGAAATAAGAAATGAAAACCTTTTGGTAGAACAGAAAAATTAATGGAAAAACGATTAAAAAGGTCAGTAATTGTCTCAATATTTTTTCTTCTGGGATGGTATTCTGGTTTTGCACAAAAAAATACTGCTTTTCAAAAAGGAGAGGAACTGCTTTTTAAGGTTAGCTATGGTTTCTTCGATGCTGCAGAAGCAAGGATGGTAGTCAATCCGGAAATTTCAACCATCAATAATTTCCCGACATACAAAATCGATGTTTTTGGCCAAACTTTGGGGGTTTTCAAGCTTTTTTATGTAAAGGACAATTGGGGTAGCTACTTTGATACAACAAAATTGATACCCCGCCATTCCTACAGACACATAGAAGAGGGTCGCTATCGCAAACATGAGCGTGTTAACTTTGACCACAATAAGAAAAATGCCCTGGTGAAATTATATGACAGGGATAACCAAAATGTAATCGATACCAAAGATTATAAGATCCCATCCGAGGTGCAGGATTTAGTCAGTGGCTTTTACTATTTGAGGACAATAGATTTTAAAAAATACAAACCCGGCGATACCATTAATCTTGTTGGTTTTTTTGACAAAGAGATATATAACGTAAAATTAATATTCAAGAAAAAGGAATGGATAGAAACAAGCATCGGAAAGTTTCAATCTTATGTTTTGGTGCCTGTCATTCCCAAAAACAAATTATTCAGGGGAGATCATCCTGTCACTGTATGGGTGTCTGATGACAAAAATAAAATCCCTCTGAGAATAAAAGCAAAGCTGATGATCGGATCATTGGATATGGAAATCATGGAAGCCAAAAATTTGCGTAACAATTAATTTACAGCCAGTTAATATTGGAATAACATTAGAGGACTGAAAAAAAATTTTATGTTGTATTTCGTGCCTTTGACATTATTAAAACAATTTTTTGTGATGCCTTTTTATAAATTAGCACCACATTAGCGCTAATATAAACCGCTATTTTCCCATGAGTGACAAACAAAAAGTCAAAATACTGGTCGTTGATGACGAACCGGATATCATTGATATTCTAAAATATAACCTGAAGAAGGAAGGATACGAGGTCGAATCTGCAGAAGACGGCATAAAGGCCGTAAAAATTGCAGCCAAATTCCAGCCTGACGTCATCCTGCTAGACATCATGATGCCTAATCAAGACGGGGTCGAAACCTGCAGACAAATCAGAGAGATACCCGAACTTAAAGGGACCTTTATCATATTTCTTACCGCTAGGGCGGAGGAGTATTCTGAAGTAGCCGCCTTTGATGTCGGTGCAGATGATTACATCACCAAGCCCATCAAACCAAGAGCGCTCATGAGTAGGATTGCTGCGCTCTTCAGACGGGAGTCAAAAAAAGAAAATGAAGTCGCTCAGATTAAAATCAAGGACCTGATCATTGACCGGACGAGTTATACCATTGATAAAAACGGCAAAACAATTACCCTTCCCAAAAAAGAATTTGAATTGTTGTATTTTCTTGCCAAAAACCCTAATGTAGTTTTCAGTAGAGATGATTTATTGCAGAATATCTGGGGAACGGATGTTTTTGTCTTGGCAAGAACTGTCGATGTACATATCAGAAAAGTCCGTGAAAAAATTGGAGAAAATTATATCACTACCGTGAAAGGTGTAGGTTATAAATTCGAATTGAATTAACTATGCTTACCACATCAAGGGGTATATCATTGATTTTGGCCTTGGCGATTTCTGCCATGACAGTTGCATTTCTTTTATTATTGGACGAAGCCACCCCTACTGTATTGATTGTTGCGGGTGGTATTTCTTTTTCCGTAGCATACATATTAACCAATATCACGCTTGAGTTTTTGGTATTCAAAGAAATCAGCGACATCTACAGTGTGTTGGAAAAAATCCAGAAAAAAGACTATTCAAACATTCCTGAAAAGTCAGACAAGCTTTCCATTTCCCCTTTGAGAAGAATTAACTCCTCCATCAACATCTATGCGCAGACAAAAAATAAAGAAATCGAAGCGCTACAAAAAAACGCCGAATTCCGGAGGGAATTTATAGCAGACATTTCGCATGAATTGAAAACTCCGATTTTTGCGGCACAGGGATATATTCACACCCTGCTCGATGGTGCGGTAGATGACAAATCTGTCAGGCTGAAATTTCTCAAACGCGCTGCAAAGAGCTTAAATGCCCTGGACAAGCTTGTACAAGACCTTCTCACACTCAATCAGATGGAAAGCGGTGTGGTTAAATTCCATTTTGAAACTTTCGACCTAAAGGATTTGATCCATGAAGTCATCGAGGATCTGGAGCACAAAGCAGCCAAGAGGGACATGTTGATCCGCTTTTTTTATGACAAAGAAAAAACCTTCAAAACTATCGCTGATAAGGATAAAATCTTCAGGGTTTGCCAAAACCTCATTTCCAATGCCCTCAAATACAACAATGACGGTGGTGAAGTCGAGGTCCATCTCAAAACCCACAAGAATCAGGTTACCGTAGAATTCAAAGACAATGGTAAAGGAATTCCTCCCGACGATTTGAAACGTATTTTTGAAAGGTTTTACAGGGTAGAAAAAAGCAGGTCAAGAGAAAGGGGCGGAACAGGGCTCGGACTTGCTATTGTCAAACATATCCTTGAGGGTCACAAAAGCAAAATATCAGTCAGCAGTACTTTGGGCAAAGGATCCATATTCATTTTTGAATTGCCACTTGAAAAGTCGCCTGAAAAGACCATCGTAAAAACACTGAATTCATTGTTTGTCTGAAATCTTAAAACCCTCCAAATCAGGCAACAAACTGGGCAAAAAGTTCTTCTAAAGTTTTTTGTAGGTCGTCTGAAAGCCCGCCATGGGGCCGCGAAGTCTGAATCATAGAACTTCTTTGGGAAGTAAGCCACCTGAACCTTGATGCAGGATCCATTTGGGCAATAGGTCCTTCAGCACCGACTCCATGACAAATACTTGCAAAAGACTCCAAATAAGCACGAAGCAATTCGAGATCAACTTCTGGATCGAGTGCCTGCAATTTCGATTCATCAATCACTATCCTGCTTTCCAGAAACCTGTCTTTTTTGGAGCATAAGACCACCCCCACATTGACAAATTCTTCCCGCTCCACCCGTGGAACTACACGGATGACCGCGTATTCATATAAGTGTCTGCCTTGCATCTTGCGCTTCTTTTAGAAATTCATCCGCATATTCCAATCTTTTAGAAAGGAAGATTTCGTACACCGACCTTGCTTCCTCTGCTGTTTCGACATCCCTTGAGGCCAAAAGCCACTCGTCCGGGAGGATCGCTGTCAAATTTGAGAAATGAAAGTCAGCCAATTTAATTTTAAATTCCTCATTCACTTCCTGAAGCCTGTCTGCAAAAGGCAGAAGCACATGGTCTTTGATGGTGGGGAATGGCCCTTTGGCATGTCTTTCCCAATTGGTCCAAGAGTGCTGAAACAAAAAAGATGCGCCATGGTCTATCAACCAAAGTTCACGCTTCCAGATCAGCATATTGGTATTGCGAAAAGTCCGGTCCACATTGGTAATGAAAGTGTCCAGCCACACAATCCTGGAAGCCAACAGTCCATCAACTTTGGTCGCTCCGGGATCAAAGGTAAGTGCCTTGGACAAAAAGTGAAGGCCAAGATTCAAACCTTGGCTGCCTTTGAGCAAATCCTGGATTTCTTCATCACCCTCAGACCGACCAAACGCCTCGTCCAAATTGGCAAATACAAGCTCCGGAACATTCAATCCAAGTATTCTGGCAATCTCTCCTCCCAAAAGCTCTGCGATCAAGGCTTTCTCCCGCTGACCTGCACCACGGAACTTGAGCACATAATCAAACCCATCGTCTGCCTCGGCCAATGCCGGCAAAGAACCACCTTCCCTCAAGGGCATGACATAGCGCATGACGTTGACGGTGCGGAGAAGAGGATCTTGAAAAGATTTGTTCACTATTTTGAAAGTCAATTATCCTGATTTGTAAAGTTATGATTTCGATTATAAAATAGCTTATGAAAGATTGAGATAAAAAAATTGACGACCCTACCTTCTATTCAAAAAGACAAATTATCAGGACTTCGAGCTACAATTTTTATAGCCCAATTAGCTCTAGCTAAGAAGTAACATCTGTTTATCCCAAAAATCTAAATTTGAGAATTAATTTTTTTAGGCTTTGATAATTTTCTACTTTTGCATCCCTATT
>Ga0209490_10006806_pt1 | contig 10269 bp, 7 predicted proteins | sample MAT06_FD_187209 | JGI IMG/M metagenome (GOLD analysis project Ga0209490, IMG submission 187209) | Freshwater microbial communities from Lake Fryxell liftoff mats and glacier meltwater in Antarctica - MAT-06 (SPAdes) (version 2) | ecosystem: Environmental > Aquatic > Freshwater > Ice > Liftoff...
TTGACACTCAGTGCACAGCGAACGCCGGTCTCTTTCCCGTGCTCGTCCAGTTCGTGCAAAATGGGGAACGGCTCGCCCCAATATCGTTGGCGGCTAAAGAGCCAGTCGCGGAGTTTGTAGTTGATGCGGCGGTGGCCGATGTGCTTCTCTTCTAGCCAAGCGATTATTTTCGCCTTCGCGTCGTTGGTCGGCAGGCCATTTAGAAACACAGAATTGCTCGCAATACCGCTCGACTCGAGTGCACAATTTAATGGCGTTGTGAATAATTGATAACCGTTTACGCCAGATAGGAGAATCGGCTCTTCTTTTGAGAAGAACAGAACGTCATTGTCCTCAAGAGCTATAATTGCGTAGCGTTCGCCTAGTGCTCTGATTTTTTCGGAAAGTTGCCCAACTGTTGTTGCCCGAGGAAGTTGTGATTGGCCGGGAATTAGTCGCATTGGTGCAGATATATATTTCGCAACGTGACTGTAATTTCCTTTTGCGAATTCAGATCTCCAGGCGGCTAGGAATGAAGCAGTGTTGAGTTCGTCAACAGGTCTTTCAACAACTTGAACAATTGGGAGTGAATACTCATTTGCAAATTCGAAGTCCCGTTCGTCGTGCCCCGGCACGGCCATGATGGCCCCGGTGCCGTATGTCGCGAGGACATAATCGGCGATCCAGATCGGGATCTTCTCGTCGCTGACCGGGTTGATTGCAAAAGCGCCGGTAAAGACTCCGGTTTTTGCCTTTGCCAGTTCGGTTCGTTCAAAGTCGCTCTTGCGCGATGCGCCTTCTTGATAAGCTTTCACTGCGGATTTTTGTGATGGCGTCGTAATAACATCGACCAGCGAGTGCTCTGGCGAGAGCACCATATAGGTGGCACCGAACAGCGTATCGGGCCGCGTGGTGAAGACGTGGATGGAAAGCCCACGGACGGCCGTCCCTGGGCTTTCGGGCGCAACCTTAAATTCAACCTCCGCCCCTTCGCTCTTCCCGATCCAGTTCCGCTGCATCGACTTGATCGACTCGGACCAGTTCAACGGCTCCAAGTCGTCGAGCAACCGTTCCGCGTAAGCGGTGATTCGCATCAGCCATTGCCGCAATGGTCGGCGTTCCACGGGGTGTCCGCCACGTTCGCTTTTGCCGTCGATCACTTCTTCGTTCGCCAGCACCGTGCCCAAGGCGGGGCACCAGTTGACGGGGACTTCCGCTTGATAGGCGAGGCGGTGATCGTCCTGGTACTTGGAGATGTCCGCGAAGCCGCGAGCGGCTACAGCGGCGGGGATCGGCAGTTCGCTGATCGGGCGGCCCTTCTGCTGTTCGGAGTCGTACCAGGTGTCGTAGATCGTCAGAAAGATCCACTGCGTCCAGCGGAAGTAGAGCGGGTCCGTGGTATCGACTTCACGGTCCCAGTCGTAGGAGAAGCCCAGCGATTTGATCTGGCGGCGGAACGTGTCGATGTTCTGCTGCGTGGTGATCCGCGGGTGGACGTTCTTCTCCACGGCGTACTGTTCCGCGGGCAAGCCGTAGGCGTCCCAGCCCATCGGGTGCAGCACGTGGAAGTCGTTCATCCGCTTGAAGCGGCAGAGGATGTCCGTCGCGGTGTAGCCTTCGGGATGGCCGACGTGCAGGCCCGCACCGCTGGGGTAAGGGAACATGTCGAGCACGTAAAACTTCCGCTTCCCCGTTACCGCGGGGTCGCCCGGCTCGGGCGTGCGGAAGGTTTTGTTCGCTTCCCAATAGGCTTGCCACCGACGCTCGACGTCGGCCGGGTGGTAACTCGGCATCGCGGGACCGCCTTCAAAACGAATCGAATGTCGTTGGCTTATGCCCGCCCGGAAGGCGGGTCAAGGAAAGGACGGCCATCGATGGAGTGGGGTTCAGACCTTCGCCGTGTCCGCTTCGAGGGCAATGCGAGTATCTTCATCTAAACTGTGAGCCCCGAGAACCCAAAGGCCGCCGCCGACCAAAATCAGAACCGAGACGAGCAGAAACGCCGTGTGCAAATCGGAGAGATCGAAGATGGCCCCGATCACGGCGGGAGAAATCGCATCGCCCAAGGCGTGGATGATCAGGATGTTGATCGCGAACGCGGTTGCTCGAACGGCGGAACTGGTCACGTTGGCCAGTATCGTATTCGCCGGTCCGGTATTGAAAAACAGCAGGAACACGGCCGGAACGAGCAATCCCCAGGCGAGTGGGAACGGGCAAAAGAGCATGCCGACGAAGAATGGCCAGGCGAGTAAGGTGGACCAACCGGAGGCGTGGAAATAGGCCCCGCGCACACCGCGAGCGCGGAGCCAATCGCCGAACATGCCCCCGCTGATGGTGGCCACGAGGCCGCAGACGACGAGGATGGCCCCGAACATGATCGCGATCTCGCCGCTCGTCGTGGACTTCGGATCGGTCGCAGTCTCGCGGACGTATTCGGAGTAGTTCTGGTATTCGACCCGCGTGAGCTTCCCCTCGAGCGCCGCATCGAACTCCTGGTACTTGAGCACCCTTCCGTCGGAGAGCGGTCGGACTTTCTCGATGACCGCGGCGGGGACGAGCGGTTCGCCCGTCAGGGATTTGAACTTGTCATCGGACTGCAATTTCGCGAGCGATTCCGCAGTGAGGGAGAAGGTCGCTTCGCGCTGGAAGATATATTCGGGTATCCAAACCGCAACGCCGCCGAGGACGAACGTGGTACAGGTCATACCTGCACAGCAGAGTACGAACGAGCGGTTCTTGCGAAGGCTACGCAACACGGTAAAGTACCGCGGAGTCGCCTGGCCCTCGGCGCGGGCGACGCGCGGCGGGTCCTTCATGAAGAAGCAGATCAGACCGGGAATCAAGCCGATGTAAGTGACCCAGAAGGCGTGCCGCCAACCGAAGTGATCGGAGAGGATTCCGCCGAGGACGAAGCCGAGGGCGCTGCCGACGGGAATCGCGGCGTAGAAGTACGACATCACCTTGCCGCGGATGCGAGCGGGGAAGAGGTCCGAAAGCATCGCCGGCGCGATGGGCCCATACGCCGCCTCGCCGACGCCGACGAAGCAGCGGGTGAGCAGGATGAGCCCGAATGTGGTGGCGACGCCCGAACTGCCGCTGGCGACGCTCCAGAGGCAAACTCCAACGCCGACCACGACCCAGCGCCGCACGTAGTCGCCCGCCCGGGCGAAGACCGGGGAGAGCAGCATGTAGGTGACCATGAACGCTGTCGAAAGCAGGCCGATTTTGAAGTTGAGGGCTTCGTCGTTCGGATCGAAGAGCGTCGTGTCCCGCTTCAGCTTGGGGATCACGGCCGAGAGGACTTGTCGGTCGATGTAGTTGAAGAGGTTGATTCCGAGCAACAGCGCGAGCGACCACGTGGCCCCGGGGGCCACGGTCGATGGGCCTTCGGACGTGCTCTCAACGTGCATGGAAACCCTTCGAAGGAATGCCGGAGCCGAGCGAATGAGCCTGTATAATTCCACCGTCTTACCGGCCCGACCGTCGGCCGGAAAGGAGAAGCCCATGACGCCGGACGAAACCCGCGAGCGGTTCCAGCGCGAAATCGAACTCCGCGGCTACGACGACTACTACGTGGACCGCAACGAGGAACGCGAAATCCTGCTTATTGCCACGCAGATGGGCACACCGCTTGACGCGGCCCATGCGGACCTCGCTCGGGTTTGTACCGAACGCGGCTACGTCCTCGAAAGCGCCGTCGTCAAACTCGTCCGCGACCGGATCGAAGCGACCGTCGGCACCGAAGGCCGTCTCGGCCGCCGCGACTTCGACCTTATCCTCGCCGCGGCCCGCGAGGTCGCGAAAGCCAAGCGCACCGACCGCCAGTTGAAGACCCTCATGGTGCAGGAAATGGAAGACACGGGCCGCACGCGGGTTCGGGTCGGCTGGTTCCGAAACTGGTACGCCGCGCTGAAGCGGGATTTGGACTTCGCCTGAAAGCCGCACGCGGCTTCGCGGTTTTGGAAAATTTCGTTCGCCCAGGACCTCGGAAAGCAATCGACTTCCACGCGGCTCCGCGGAATCGCACAACGAGGGCAATCCATGCCGGATCACAAACTGACGCACGAAATCCAACAGGCGATCAAGAAAGTCCAAGTGTTCCTTCAGCAGCACCCGAAACTGCACGCGACCGCTCGGATCGCCGTCGCCGACGGCATCGTGGCGATTTCCGGCAGTCAAAAATTCAGCGACGATCATCTCGCCTTCAAATTCGCACGGGAAGCGTACGGCGTCGATTTGAAATCGCCGAGTTTGCTCGCCGATTTGCGAGTGATGGCGGCGGGGTACCACTTTGAAAAGCGGGAAGGCTGGGAGGTCGATAACTGCGCGGAATCCCACCTCTGGATGACTCTGTTCGCATTGCACCGGAGCCATGCAATCGAAAAGCAAGCCCCTCGGCACCGCCATCACCATCCGAAGCTCCTGCACATTGCGGTTTGCGAACTCGACCGGAAGAACCGGGGGAAGCAAGACTCTCCCTGCCAGAACTGCCGACAGTGGGTCCGCAAAGAGTTCTTGACGGTGAATGGAACGAAGTGATCGCAAGTCCGATCGAAACCGGGGACGCGCACCGATCGGACTTTTGATCGGGCTCGTCGCTGCAAAAGCCCGATCGCCGTTGCCACAACCGCACGCCATCCATAAATTCCCTCCTTCCGACCAACGTCATACGGTCGCGAATACGAACTCGAAGTCCTCCTGGTGAAAGGCGATCGGATCCATGATCGGGAAGAAGCAACTGCGGAACAGCAAGCAGCGGTGCCGGTTCTGCACGAAGGAAGGCTGCCCGCGGCCGGCATTCGTCGATTACAAGGACGTGCCGTCGCTCAAGAAAATGGTCACGAGCCAGGGCAAGATGTTCAGCCGCAAGCGCAGCGGGCTCTGCGCGGCGTATCAGCGGGCCGTGTCGGGTGCGGTCAAGCGGGCCCGATTCATGGGACTGCTGCCGTACGTCGGCGAGTAGTCTTCGCAGCGGTTCCGAAGACCCGGCAAGTCGCCGGGTTTTTTTACGCCCTCACCAGGAGTCGGGTGCCATGAGCGTGGATGAGGCTTTCGCCGCCGCGGTCGCGGTCCACCAGGCGGGCGACGTGGTTCGAGCCGAGCAACTCTACCGCGAGTTGCTCGCGCAATCTCCGGGCCACGCCCCGACGCTGTGCAACCTCGGCGTGCTCCTCGTTCGCGACGGCAAAGTCGACGAGGCGAAGCAGTTTTACAACCTCGCTCTCGCGGTCTCGCCGGACCATCCGGACGCGCACTTCAACCTCGGCAACTTGTACCGACGGACGAACCAACTCCGCGAGGCCGCGGCGCACTTCACCGCGTGTTTGAACGGCAACCCGAACCACGCGAGCGCGGCCTTCAACCTCGGCCTCGTCATCGTCGCCGCGGGGGACATCGCCCAGGCCGTGGAACTGTTCCGCACCGCCGTGCGTTTGGAACCGCAAAACGCCGACGCCCACGGCCGGCTCGGCGACGTGCTCGTGCGCACCGGGGAACTCCCGGAGGGCGTCGCCGCGTTCCGCAAGTCGGTGCAACTCAAGCCGAACGACCACCGTTGGCACTACAACCTCGCGCTCGCACTCGCCAACTCGGGCGACACGAGCGGAGCGAGCGAACACATTCAAAAGGCTCTGAAACTCAAGCCCGATTACGCGGAAGCCCACAACGCTCTCGGGCTCAACCTGGAGACGCTGGGCCGCAAAGACGACGCCCTCTTTCACTACCAGGAATCCGTGCGGCTCAAGCCCGATCTCGCGGACGGCTGGAGCAATCTCGGCACGAACCTGACGGAGCAGGGCCGCGCCGACGAGGCAATCGATTGTTTGCGCGAATCGCTGGTCCACCGACCGTTCGCTCCGCCGATCCACAGCAACCTCTGCTTGATGCTGAACTACTCTTCGAACGTCAAACCCGAAGAGGTGCTCGCGGAGCACCGCACCTGGGCGGTGCGACTCGCGGGACCAACGCGGGACCGACCGCCGGTGCCGCAGCCGCACGACCCGGACCGCCGCTTGAAAATCGGCTACCTTTCGGCGGACTTCCGCAATCACACGGTGTCCGGGTTTATCGAAACGCTGTTAACGGAACACGACCGAACGAAGTTCGAGGTGTATGCCTACGCCAGCGTGATTCGCCAAGATGAAACGACCGCGAAACTCGCGAAGCTCGCGGACCACGTGCGATTCGTCGGCAGTCGAATCGACGAACTGGTCGCCGAGGACATTAAAGCCGAAGGCATCGACGTACTGATCGACCTGGGCGGCCATACCGCGGGGAATCGCCTCGGCATCATGGCGCAGCGGCCCGCCCCATTGCAAGCCACGCTCTTCGGCTATCCGAACACGACGGGCATCCCGGCAATCGACTTCCGCATTACCGATCCCGTGTCCGATCCACCGGGGACGACGGAACACCTCTACGTCGAAGGATTGCTCCGACTGCCGGAAACGGCCTGGGTCTATCGACCACCCGTTGACGCTCCGCCGGTCACGGCCTTGCCCGCGGCCACTAGCAAGAAGTTCACCTTCGGCTGCTTGAACAACCCCGCCAAAATCTCGGATGCTTGCTTCGCCACCTGGGCCAAGTTGATCCAATCGGCGCCCGGCTCGCGGCTCGTACTCCTCGCGGGGCAATCGCAAGCGGGGTCCAAACGCCTCCTCGACCGCTTCATGAAAGCGGGCATCTTGCGGGACCGGATCGAACTCGTCATGCGACTGCCGAAGAAAGATTACTTCGAAGCGTTCCAACTATTCGACATTTCCCTCGACCCCTTCCCGTACAACGGCGGCGTGACCACGGTCGATTCGCTCTGGATGGGCGTACCCGTGCTCGGCATCGCGGGCTCCAGCTACGTATCGCGGCAGGGGGCGATGGTGATGCACTCCGTCGGCCTTCCCGAGTTCGTCGCCGAATCATCGGACGATTTGATCCGCAGGGCGAAAGCATGGATGACGCGCCGCAGCGAACTCGCGGAAATCCGGGCGGGGCTCCGCGAGCGGGTGCAGACTTCGCCGATTGCCGATGGCCGCGGTTACGTGCGGAACCTGGAAACGACTTTGCGCAGAGCGTGGTGGGACGTACTACCAGTCTGAAAGTTCTATGTTCCGGCGACGGAGCCAGGCATGGATGGCCATGTTGGGTAGAGCCAAAAACACCGCCATACCGAGCAAGCGACCATAGCCTGCTCCGTAAACTACCGTTGCGTTGAAAATGATTAGCCCCAGAAAACCGTGGACGACCCACCCGATCCATCGCGGTCGGCGGGCGTACCTCGCGGGCCAAACCGCAAACCAGACGGCATCGACCAACCAAATCGTACCGAACGCATAATTGACGAACACGCCCACCCCGAAGCCCGCGGTCTCCTCGGTCTGCCGGTAAGCGTCTGCGTGCGACCAGCCGTGTGCGAGGTGAAAGGCCGCCGCGAAGTGGACGGCCAACAAACCGCACCCCAGTGCCCACGAAAATTGTCGAAGCCTACGAGCTTCGCCCGAGATTACCCAGTCTCGCGACCGCGCACTGAGCATGAGGACTCCCGAGATCCCCCAGATCGAAATAGCGGCATTCGCTGTGATTCGTATGGCCGGGTGGCGAAGTTTCGGCTCCGGATTCGATACGTATTCGTCGCCGGCAAATGCCAAGAATAGAGCGGCGATCGCCGCGATCATTCGAGCTTGCCAGCGCGGCGATTGAAGAACGTGGCCCATACCCTAGATCACTCCGAAGCCTCTCAGCGCTATCGAAGGTAGTTTATGGCCCGTCGCACGAAGATCGTTTCCACGCTCGGCCCGGCGACCGACGATCCCGAAATCCTCGAGGCCATCATCGCGGCCGGGGTCGATGTCGCGCGGATCAACTTCTCCCACGGCTCGGCCGAGGAACACCTCGGCCGCATCGCGAAGTTCCGCGAAGCCGCGGCGAAGTTGAACAAGGTCGTGGCAATTCTCGCGGACCTCCCCGGTCCCAAGCTCCGCGTGAAAATCCCCGGACCTCTGCCGCTCGCGCCGGGGCAAGTGATCGCCTTCTCGCTCTCGACGACGCCGCAAATTGCGGGCGACATCGTCATCACGGAACCCGAAGTGCTCGCCGATGTGAAGCCCGGCCAGCGCATTCTGCTGGACGACGGACGGCTTCAATTGGAAGCCGGACCGGCTGCCGATGGCCGCCTGACGGCGACGGTCGTGGTCGGCGGTACGCTCTTGGAGAATAAAGGGCTCAACCTCCCGGACACGCCGCTGACCATCGCGGCGATAACGGATCGAGACCGCGCAGCCCTCGAAGTCGCCGGGAAGGCGGGCGTAGACTGGCTCGCGCTGTCGTTCGTTCGCGGGCCCGAAGCGGCGGACGAACTCCGCGCCGCGGCCAAGGCCGTGGGCCTCGGCAACGCCCTCGTCATGGCCAAGGTGGAACGCCCCGAAGCGGTGCGGGCGATGAAAGAAATCATCGCCGCGTTCGACGGGATCATGGTCGCCCGCGGCGACCTCGGCGTGGAGATCCCCCTCGAACAGGTGCCGATGGCTCAGAAGCGTTTGATCGCCGAAGCTCGCGCCGCGGGTAAGCCGGTCGTCACGGCGACGGACATGATGGACAGCATGCGGTTCAACCCCCGCCCGACGCGAGCCGAAGCGAGCGATGTGGCGAACGCCATTTTGGACGGCACCGATGCCGTGATGCTCTCCGGCGAGACGGCAGTCGGGAAGTACCCCGTCGAAACCGTCACTTGCATGGCCGACATTGCCCTCGAAGCGGAACGGTACCTCGAAGCCACCGGCCAGGGATTCTTGGAGCGGGATAAACTCGAATCTCGCCACACCATCGACGATTCGATGGCGATGACGGCCTGCCGCTTGGCCCACGAAGTGAACGCGGCAGCGATCGTCACGCCGACGCTCAGCGGGCGAACGGCTCAATTCCTGGCGCGCTATCGCCCAGCCGCTCGCATCGTCGCTCCGGCACCGACCGCGGCGGTTCTGAGGCGTATGGCGATCGTCTGGGGGTTGCGGCCCGTGCCGATGGCGACGCTTTCGCCCGACGACAGCCGGATGGTGGCCGCGGTGCGCGATGCATTCGTGGCCGGCGCTCTGCAAGTCGGGGACCGCGTGGTCGTTCTCGCAGGGCACCCGCTCGAAGGCGGGCCGAATATACCCACCGTCCGGGTCGTTCGGGTCGGCGAGGCGGGAACGTCTCAGGCACCTTGACCGGCAAATCGAGTTCGCGCTGTCGTGCCCGTTAGCGGTGGCGGCGCTCACTTCGCGGGCGAAAGTCGGAATCAAATCGTCACCGCTCGACGGGTCGAGCGCCGAACAGAAATTGCATATTCGACTCGGGGCATCCCAGGACGGATCGCCCGCCTTCCGGAAGGAATCCCGCCCGATGCCCGCCTTCGCCCGCCCCTTCGCGCTGCGCGTCGAATCCCTGGAATCCCGCGACGTGCCGAGCGCGGTCCTTTCGGAAGAATCCTTCGAGTCCGCATCGCAACTTCCCGCGGCGTGGTCGAGTTGGTCGAACGGCGCCGATGCCTTTCTTGCGACCCGATTGAGTGCGAGTGACGGCGAGGTGTCACTCGCGAGTCGGGGAACCGCGGGCACGGTTGCCCGAGCCTGGGATGCCGCTGCAACGGATGCCAACGCGGGGATTTCGATCCGAGTTCGGACCGACGCCCCGAGCCCAGTCGCAGTCCTCGCCCGCGGCAGCAATCTGAACACGGACGCACCGAGTTACGTTTCTGCGACTCTCGATTCTCGCGGACGAGCTCTGCAACTCCTCGAAGTAAACGACGGGCAATCCCGCCAGATCGCGGTCGTGGGCCTCGATTCGATCCCGACCGAGACTTGGCTCGATGTGACCCTCCAGCCGTTCGGCGGAACGGCGTCCGTGCGCGTGAGCAATCCGATCACGGGTCAATTCCTGAATGGCTCGGGGGCGTGGCAGAGCGGCGAAATCGATGCTCTCGCGGGGACCGGGCTGCTCGTAACCGAAGCGGGGGTGGCCGGCCTCAGTCGCGAACCGGGAGGAGCAGGGCTCGCATTCTTCGACGAGTTCGAGGTCACCGCGCCGCCGATGCCGGAACGTTCGGAAGCGTTCGACAGCGCGGCAGTCGGGAGCATTCCGCAGGGATGGTCGGGCTGGACGAACCACGCATCCGGTCTGGTTGCGGTTTCGAAACAAGTCGCTTCGAGCGGGACGAACTCGCTGGCGTTGAAGGGTACGGCTCAGGCTGTCGTGCAGGCGTGGGTCGCAGAACCGCAACCCGCGGACGTGCAAGCGGGGGCCGCGGTGCTCGTGGATACG
>Ga0209490_10006817_pt1 | contig 10254 bp, 9 predicted proteins | sample MAT06_FD_187209 | JGI IMG/M metagenome (GOLD analysis project Ga0209490, IMG submission 187209) | Freshwater microbial communities from Lake Fryxell liftoff mats and glacier meltwater in Antarctica - MAT-06 (SPAdes) (version 2) | ecosystem: Environmental > Aquatic > Freshwater > Ice > Liftoff...
GAGTACTTAAGTACTGAAGTGCAGTACTTGGTACTTTGGGGGCAGTACTTGGTACTTTAGGGGCAGTACTTGGTACTTTAGGGGCAGTACTTGGTACTTTAGGGGCAGTACTTGGTACTTCAGCGGCGGTACTGAGAAGGTTTGAGGGTTGAGAGACAGGACCTTGAAATTTGCTCCTTATGAGGTCATTCATTCAGGTTCTACTGCCTCAGCGGGTGTTTGCACCAGCGTGAGGCGGCTCTGGTTCTCCTTACCGGAGCACTTCCAAGGACGCGTCCCCGTCGGCAATGGGAACGCATGCAGGAGTTAATCGATGGCGAAAGACGGAATTCACCCGCCGTATCATCCGGTGGTGTTCAAAGACGCGTCGACAGGCGCGACGATCATCACCCGCTCGACCATGACGAGCGAACAGAAGATCAAGATGGACGACGGGATCGAGTATCCGCTCGTCCTGCTCGAAATCACGAGCGACTCGCACCCGTTTTACACGGGTACGCAGCGCCTGATCGACACGCAGGGCCGCGTCGATAAGTTCAGGAAGCGCTACAACCGCTAAGGCGCATCACTCGCCAACGCTGTCACGTCCCGCTTACCGGTGTTCGGTGGGCGGGATGTGTGTTTTCCGCACCTGCTTTCGCGATGCTCGTACGCCTTAGTCACCCGGTGGTGCGGTGCCGGTGAGCACCGCCGTCACCATCAACACGACCGTTGCCAGCACCAGTTCCACGCGGACGCTGGTCGCTGTCGGCACGCCGCGTTGCTTTACCTGCGACCGATGTCGTGCACCGATGGCCAGAATGATCAGCACGAGTGCGATTTTGCCCGCCAGCAAACGGGCGTAGTCGCTCGCGACGATCGCGCCAAAATCGGCCGCACCGATGCGACGGAATGCGCCACCCACTCCAGTCAGCACGGCCAGCGGCGCCACGAACACGGCGGCGCGACTGAAGCGCTCCCACGTGCGCGGCGTCGCATCGCGCCCGATGCACAGCAGCGTGCCGATCCAGGTGCCGATGCAGAGTACATGCGCGGTATCCAACGCGCGCGCCAGCAGGGGCAGGTTATCTGCCGCCGCGTGGCCAACGCCGCTCATCGACGCAGCCAGCGCGATCAGCAGCATCATACGAATCGGAAGCGCGGCGCGAACGGCCGTCGCCAATGCACCGCATAGCGACGACGCGGCGATCGCCGACCACCCTGCCCCCCACGTGGTCTGTCGCAACAACATCGCCAGATCTGTGCGCGTTGGTGAGAGTTCCAACGCCACAAACTGCGCCGACAGCATCATGAGCAGCGCGACCAAGATCAACAACCACCCGAGCATCGTCGTTCGCGTCTGCGCGTCGACTGCACGCGTCGCATCGGGTCCCGCCGTCGATGGAAGCGAGGCGACACCGTCGCGAGCAAACCACTCGGCGCCACAGGTTCCACACACCACCAAGACGCCGCCATACAGTACGAGGCGGGCAACATCGGCCATCGCCATCATAGCGAGTATACGGGGGTTGCCGCCGAATGCTGTGGACCTGCGCGCATGGACATCCGTGCAAGCTGCGCGGGCCTGCGGGTTGGAGCAAGTCGAATCATTTCACCTTGGGCCGCCACATCGGTTTACGCGTGCATGCCTGACGGACATCAGGGATCGCGAGCACTCGAAACTGGGCGCGTGGCGCGTAGATTTACACCTGATGCTCCATCCTTCCCCTTCTGCGAAGCCGTCCATGTCGCTTTCAATCGTGTCGCCCGTTGTTCGGATAATTCCGGTGCTGGGCGTGATGCTCCTTGGTGCCTGCTCGGGCCGAGCGGTGGTTGCACCCGCTCCTACGCCCGCGACGATGCCGGTGACCGTCAATCCACCGGTAACCGTGACCGCACCGGCGCCGTCAGCGCAGTCGCAAGCCAAATCCAAAACAGACGTTGCGCGGCCGGATTGGCATCGCATGGACCTTGAACGCGACGGTGTGCTGGGCGTTGGCTCTGACCGCGCGCTGCAGGAGCTCCTGGCCAATCGCTCACCGGCACGAAAGGTGATTGTTGCGGTGATCGACGGCGGCGTGGATACGGCGCACACATTGTTAGCGAGCAACATGTGGCGCAATCCGCGCGAGATCGCGGGGAACGGCAAGGATGATGACGGCAATGGCCTGACCGACGACGTCTTTGGCTGGAACGTGTCGACCGACAAGAGCGGCGCGTCATTTCAGTTTGATACGTTCGAGTTGACGCGCTTGTATGCGGCGTGTCGCGGGTTGGCGGCAGGCACCGGTATTGCCCGTCCCGAGCAGAGTACCTGCACGTCGATCACCCGCGACTACCGCGCCAAGGTGCAGGAAATCAAACAAACGCGGGAACAGATTTCCGGGATTGGCGGGATGCTGGAGCAAGTGACCACGGTCCTCAAAAGTGCGATGGCGCCAAAGGCGCTCACGCGTGCCACCGTCACCGCTTTTGGGCCAACGTCATCGTCGCTGACCCAGGCCAAACAGCTGTGGCTGGAGCTCGACGCGCAGGGGCTATCGATCGATGAGATCACCAAGGCCAACACGGCCTATGATGGGCAGTACCGCTTCGGGTTAGACACGATGTATGCGCCGAGAACGAGCGGAGCGGCCCCATCGAGTGGTGTGAGCAAAGGGAATCGCGACGTGACCGGTCCCGATGCCTCGCACGGCACGCACGTGGCGGGGATTATTGGCGCGACGCGTAATGCAGGACAGGAGGTGCAAGGGATTGCGCCTTCGGTTGCGATCATGTCGGTGCGGGCAGTGCCCGATGGTGATGAACGCGATCCCGACGTGGCCACGGCAATTCGGTATGCCGTCGACAACGGCGCGCAGATCATCAACATGAGTTTCGGGAAAGACTATTCGCCGAACAAGCCCGAGGTTGATGCGGCCGTGGCGTACGCGGAGTCGAAGGGTGTGTTGTTGGTGCACGCGGCAGGCAACGACGGCAAGAGTCTCGAAACCGAACCGTCGTTCCCCAGTGCGAAGTTGCAGTCTGGTGCAACGGCGTCGAACTGGCTGGAGATCGGCGCGTCATCATGGAAGGGAATGCCAGCGCTGGCAGCGGAGTTCTCCAACTACGGCAACACGCGCGTGGATCTGTTTGCGCCGGGCGTCGATATCCTGTCCACCCTGCCCGGTAGCGCCACGGGGCGCGAGAGCGGCACCAGTATGGCGGCGCCGGTCGTGTCCGGCGTTGCTGCGCTGCTCATGTCGTACTTCCCGGAACTCACCGCCGTCGACGTGAAGCGCATCATTGTTGAATCGGTGCGCAAGCTTCCTGATGTGGACGTCGCGAGGCCTGGCGAGGGTGGCACGCGTGTCAAGTTCAGCACGTTGTCTCGCACCGGTGGCGTGATCGATGCGTACGCGGCGGTGAAGCTGGCGTTGTCGCGGCGGGCAGTGGCGCCGCAGCGTTGATCCTACTTCTGCGCCAACCGACCCGGAACGATTCAGTCACCCGTTTACGGGGCACTTGCTTTCAGCTTCATCAGCGTTTTCCAATTCTCCGGCTCCTTCTTCAGCTCCAACAGCGGGGGCAACTGTTGCTCGATATAGCTCCAGTCGAGTAGCACTTGTCGCTGAAGGGTCCCTTCGACATCCAGCCAGTCTTTTGGCCTGGCAGCGAACGCTTTATGGATTACAAGATCTTCTGCCGAGCAGGTGCGCAGGTGTATTCCCGGAAGATACTCGAACTCCGAGGAGCGATCGATACTCTGATCCTCAAAGGGAAGTCCGCCGAGTGCGATATTGATTCCGACACCCGCATCGGAGCGCAATAGGAGAACGCGGGAGGTAAGCGCGAGCGCTTCTGCTTCTGGAAATCGGGGTGTGAATCTGGCCAAAAGGACATCGATAAACATCTTCTCGCCGGAGAACCCCGCGAGCAGCGTGCGATCGATATCGTTTGTGGTGCGGAGATCTCACCACCGCTGAATGGCCAAGCCGCCGTTAAAGCAGAACTTAAAGTTTACAGAATAGAGAAAAGCCTGAACGGTGGCAGCTTCCTTACAATGTTCTTCATCGTTCGTTGAACTTTGCGAAGACTCGCTGCTGCTCAACCAACCCCGAGTTGTTGTCGAGAGTTCGCTCCCTCACGCAACGCGCAAACGCCGGCAGTAGGCTAGGTCTGAACAGTATCGACCTCACGGAGCTCTCTCTTCTTTACGCTTCGAAGAAGCACGACTGCCACCTTCCAGGCTGCCATATATCTCTCTCCGATACTCTCCGGGCCAGTGGTCATCATCCTATTGTACCACGAAAGTATTGATTGGCGCAGGAACGTTCGATCGTCCGCAATTCACTGCGCTCTGCTCAGGTTCTCCATACACCGCCCAAACGGATCCGAGAAGTTCACCGATTCGGCCCCCGCAACCCCGTACAGGTTCAAGCCTCCCGCGAGCCCGATGGGGTCTTCCTGCGTAAATCGTGCCCGCGCCGGATCATAATACCGGTTCCGCCGATAGAGCGGGCCTGTCGCCTCCGCCCGTTCGCCGTCGCGGTGCACGCAGGTGGCGGCAGTTGAGAAGTTCTACGAGGCTGAAGGCTATCACCAGAATTATCTGTACAGCCACATGACGCAGCCGTACATCGTCTACAACGACTTACCGAAGCTCGAGGCGCTACAGTCGCAGTACCCGTCGCTGTGGGAGCAGACCACCGGCAAGTAGGAACGACATCACGAATATGTATTGCCTCAGGACAACACCGACCGCTTAGCGGAACCGCAGGCGAACGACGCGTTCGAGACCGTCTTTGTTGGCGGCTGCAGCAACCACGGTGCCGCCGACAATGACAGGATGCCCCCATTGGAGATCGATGTCCGTTGGCCACTCGGCGATCGCGATCAGTCGCCCGGTCCGGTCGTAGACATCGGCCTCGCGGAGCCCCCCATCGGCGACCGCACGTTCGACCCACAGACTGGTGTCGCTGGCCCAGAAGAGTCCGACGACAGGCGCTTTCGATGACGGAACGCCAAATGGCAGATCACTCTTGATGTCGGCCAACGTGCTATCGGCCGTGCGTCGCTCGCGGGCGGACAGCGGCACGGCAGACAGCGCCCGCGTCAACGTGCGGAGCACACGACCGTCTGCGCCATAGACCACGACGGCATAGCGCGACGTCACGACCTCCGCACGCGCACCTCCGGGACCATAGGCACGTAGCCATTGTGGGCCGAATGGCTGCCAGATGAATCCCTGGGACATGCCGATCTGCTTGCCGCTGGCGTCTTTCTGCACCTTGGTGACTTTGTGCACGCCGGCATTGGCACCGGGCGGAACGGGCAACGTGTCGGCGCGCGCAATACTTCCGCTGGCACTTCGCAGCAACCGCACCTGCCGGAAACTTTCGGACGCCTTTTCAAAGTAGATCGATTCGTCCACGTGACTGCCGTTGGCCGTAAAGGTCAACGGGAGTCGACTGCCGCCGGTGAACTGCTGCAATGGCACATTGCGGACGCCTCGAGCCGGTGTCTTCGACACGTCGATGCCCAGCAGGCGGGCGTTGCCTTCGTCTCGCGCCCAGAGCAGGCGATCGGGACCAAACCCGATGGTCGCCAGTCTCTTGAATTCCAGTGGTCCGGAGCCGGATCGTCCGATGCGTGACGCGAAACGTCCGGCCGGCGTGAACACGCGAATTTGCTCGTCCTTCCGGTCGGCGACGTAGATGCGTCCTTGTCCGTCGACCGCGATGCCGGAAATACCACCAAATGTGGCTTCGTCGGTGGCATCGTCGCCGCCGATCGTCAGGTCAACGCCCCCTCGCCATCGTGGTATCGGCAACTGGGCCACCAGCGATCCGATCGGACTGATCACCAGCGTGGCGGCCAGAGCGCCCAGGATGCAGCGAGTCAATGTGCGCAGTCGGGGCATTGCCTTGGAGGTTGAGACGGGTTCGTGCGATGTCGCACCTCCAGACGATATGACTGGTTGCCGCGGGCAGCAACACGCCGCAGCTTGACTTCATTATGACTTCATCGATTCGTAATCTCCGCGCGCGCAGGATAGGAAATTCAGCCGGGCTCGGTTGAGTATCCGGCGAACGTCCGGCGCGATCACCGACCCCGCGAGGGCCGCCGGGTGCGCGGCCGCCTGATCTCTGCCCGCCGCCGCGCCTGGGTGACCGTCCGGACGGCGTTGCCCGTGGGCTCCCGGTCGCAGCGGGGACCGATCGGACGCCCCGGTGGGACTGACGCGCACGCCGAACGCCCCCCCGCGCGTGAGCGGGGCGTCGGAGTGAGACTCAAGGGGCCCGGTAGGCCGCGGCGAGTATTCGCGTGGCGCCCGGTCCTGACGGTCCCCGAGTCGAGGGAGGACTCCGCGCGCCGCCGTGGGCGGCCGTCGCCGCGCGGGCGCGGAGGTGCGCGAGGATCTGGTCGATCACCGACGGCTGCGTGATGCTCGCCACGATCCGCATGGCACCGTGGCAGGACGGGCACGCGAGGGGGTCGACTTCAAATTGACGATGGCGGGGACTGACAACGACGACCTCGCGCCGGGTACCTTGAATAGCGTGGTGAAACAGGCCGGGCTGAAGTCCCCAGGACAGGAGTAGCAGATGTATCGCTATCTGATCATTCCAGAGCCGACGCCGACCGGCTATTCCGCGTATTCGCCGGATGTGCCCGGGTGCGTGGCGACCGGCACGTCGCGGCCCGAGGCCGAAGACGCGATGCGCGAGGCGATCGCGTTCCATGTGGATGGACTGCGAGCGGACGGGCAGCCGATACCCGAAGGTGGGACCGCCGCGACGTACGTCGAAATCGCCGCGTAGTCGCACGACGAGGCGGCTAAGCCCACGCGTCGCTCGCCATGGGGTGGTGTGCCGTCCGTGTCCGCCCGTCCGTGCGTTCACCGACGGCGGGACGTCCGGGTGGTTGGTGCTTAACCTCGCATTGCGGCAATCAGCGGCTCAACGGTGCGCCGTGTAAGTCACCGGCGGTCTGATCCGTAGGCGTCGAATCGCCCCGCGAGCGAACTCGACACTGCGTCGCCGGTCAGTAGAAGCCATCGACTACTGTCTGCCATGGAACATTCGCCTAAACGAAGATGGTTACTTATGTTGGTGAGAACGAACCCACTGTGCCGGACCTTAGAGGCGTGGTGTGGTGCTTGCCGAAGAAACGTCGTCACGTCACACCCAACAGGAGAACACATGATTCATCGCACTCTGACTGCAGGCGCACTTCTCGTACTCAGCGCCTGTGCCGGCAACAAGGATGACGCCGCAAAGGCTGCCGATTCCGCCAACGCCGCCGCAGTGGCGCCGAGTATGTCAGCACCTGCGGCAGCCGAAGATCCGAAGGACATCATCGAGACGGCGGCAGCAGCAGGCACCTTCAACACACTCGCGCAGGCACTCACTGCAGCCGGCCTCGTCGAGACGCTGAAGGGTACTGGTCCGTTCACCGTGCTGGCGCCAACCGACGAAGCGTTCGCCAAGATTCCGGCTGCGGATTTGCAGGCGCTGCTCGCGGACAAGGAGAAGCTTACGAAGGTGCTCACGTATCACGTGATCTCCGGCAACGTCCCGTCGTCACAGGTCTCGACGATGACGGAAGCCAAGACGCTGGAAGGTGCCGACGTAAAGATCGCGATGGTCGACGGCAAGGTGGTTTTGAATGGAGTCAGCACGGTTACCGCCGCTGACGTGCAGGCGTCGAACGGTGTGATTCATGTGATCAACACGGTACTGATGCCACCGAAGAAGTAGAGCGGTAGTGGTTGCAAACGCAGCACGCATGCTCGTCTTCGAGCACGCGTGCTGCGTTTGCGTTCGTGGTGCGGTTCGCGTGAACGCGGAACTCGGATGCCGGGTGCCGTCGCCGCCTACTTCGCGATCACCGTCGGAAGCTTCTTCTGCGACCAGTCCTGATACGACCCATCGTACAAGCGCGCGTCGTAGCCGAGCACGCGCGCGATAAACCACGTCGCGCTCGCGCGATAACCCACCCAGCAGTAGGTCACCACAGTATCGCCTGACGTGACCCGCGACGCATAGAGTTGCTCGAGCTCGGCACGCGATTTGAGCGTGGTCAGGCCGTCGGCGAATAACTCCTGCCATTCGAGCTGACGGGCGCCTTCCAAGTGTCCGGCGCTGGGCATTCCGCTGCGATTGCCGGTACCGTCGTATTCGCCGGTGGTGCGTGTGTCGATCAGGGAAACGCCGGGTCGTCCAAGTCGCGGTGTGATCCACTCTGCCGTCACCGTGACTTCCGCGCCGCGCCGCGCCGTCATGCGGCCGGGCGTGAATGTGGTTGGCGTCGTTCGCTCAATTTGTCCGCCGCGTGCCTGCCATCCCGTGAGTCCCCCATCAAGCAGGGCATACCGTGCGTGGCCGAGCGACGCCAGCGACAGCAGCGCCCGTGTAGCCATCGGCCCCTCATGCGCGTACACGACGACCACCGACGAATCACTCACACCGAGCGCTTCGAAAGTCGCGCGCAGCACATCGGGCTCGGGCAGCTCCAGCTGCACGCTGCCACGGGTCCCGACCAGCGCACGGTACGTGAACTTTCTGGCGCCGGGTATGTGCGCCTGCTCGTAGTCGTTGCCATTCGCCACGTGCAACAGCACGATGTTGGATGGTCGCTCGGCCAGATCGCGGGATAGCTGCTCAGACGTCATGATGAACGCGTCAACGCGCGGCGGGGCAGATTGCGCCACGGCATTCGTGGCGAGTGCATCGATGAGGGTCAGTGAAAGCGCGACGACGACGGGTGAACACAGGTGGCGCATGAAGCGGCTCCGGTTGAGTGGGGATCTCGAATACTCTCCATCCAATGGGGAAGCGTGTGAGTGGCAGAAATGCCACTAGTAGATAGGTTTCGGCCATGATACTAAAAGCATCGAGTGCCGGCAGACCGCATCGCGTCGTGATCTTGGCGCTGCCCAGCGTAGTCCTGTTCGACCTGAGCGTGCCGTTGCAGATCTTCGGATATCCGCGCAACGACCTCGGTGCGCGACGTTACCGCGCCACGCTCTGCAGTGAGCGGGCGGGCGCGGTGCAATCATCGTCGGGTATCGACATTGTGGCGCCGCGAGGACTCGGTGCGCTCCGCTGTGCGGATACCGTGCTCATTCCCGGCATAGACGACCTCACGCTCCCCATCTCGCCCGCGGTGCTACGCGCGCTGCGTGCGGCCCACGCGCGAGGCGTGCGGTTGATTTCGATCTGCACCGGCGCGTTTGTGCTGGCCGAAGCTGGTTTGCTCGATGGGCGACGAGCGACCACACACTGGATCGATGTACCGGAATTCAAAGCGAGGTATCCGATGGTGGAGATCGACGCGGATGTGCTGTACGTCGATGCCGGCGACATTCTCAGCTCGGCCGGTGTCGCCGCCGGCCTCGACTTGTGCCTGTATGTCGTGCGCCGTGACTTCGGGCCTGCGCTGGCCAACACCATCGCACGACGGCTCGTGATCGCGCCGCACCGCACCGGCGGACAAGCGCAGTTCATTACGCAGCCCGTCAGCGATGAGAGCGGCCATGCGCTCGAGCCAGTGCGCGCCTGGATGCTCGGACGTCTGGCGGACCCCTCGGTGACCGTGCCGGCGATGGCCGCCCGGGCCGCCTTGCCGCTGCGCACCTTTGTGCGGCATTTCGTGCAGGAGGTCGGCGTCCCGCCGTTGCAGTGGTTATTGCGGCAGCGATTGCTTGCGGCGCAACGATTGCTGGAGACGAGTGACCTGTCGGTGGAGCGCGTGGCACTCCAGTGCGGCTTCGGGTCGGCCATTGCCATGCGCACCCATTTCAGGAAGACGCTCGACACCAGCCCGCTGGCCTATCGGCGAACGTTTCGGATATCGGGCGCGACTGCGGTGGGGTAGCGACCGCTCGACGTCCGGCGGTGCACGGTTTGCGGGCGGTGAGAGCGCGGCGTCGCCGAACGGGTGGCTCTTGCGGCGACGTCTCCAGTTGTGATGCCGATCACGCTGTTTCCCGCTGATGTCGAACGGCGATCCATAGGTTGATGTTCGGCGGGCGCGTCCTGTTTGGCCGCGCAGCCCGCGTCGTGAACTTAACCATGGCACCATTATGCGCGCATAACGCAGGAGCAGTCTCGCTCGTCTCATCATGCTGGCGAGCGCATCGGTCGTCTCGATCGCGGCGTGCAGCGAGAATTCATTGGCGCCGTACCAGCCCGAGGTGAGCAACGTTGCCGACAATTTTGCGCTGCAGGCGACCGGCGTCGCGAATGTGACCGCGACGCAATCGTACACGTGGGCGAACTCCGGCACACG
>Ga0209490_10006821_pt1 | contig 10245 bp, 10 predicted proteins | sample MAT06_FD_187209 | JGI IMG/M metagenome (GOLD analysis project Ga0209490, IMG submission 187209) | Freshwater microbial communities from Lake Fryxell liftoff mats and glacier meltwater in Antarctica - MAT-06 (SPAdes) (version 2) | ecosystem: Environmental > Aquatic > Freshwater > Ice > Liftoff...
ACGGTATGTTGCCTCTGAGTGTGGCAGATCTACCCGTCAACAGTCGGCGCTGGCTCTATGGCGCTGGCATTGGTCAGATCCTGGCGATCGCCCTACGAACCGCACCAGAACATCAACCCACTGGGATTTTGATTATTGTCGATGAAGCCGAACGTCGCTGGGCAGAGCGCCACACCACTGCCTATAGCATCTTCGCTAATCAACTTGCCTGGACAAGACGCTACCTCGCCTTAACGCAACAATTGACTAGTCAACGGCTAGAGCTAGAGCGGCTCAATTGGTATAAACATCGCCGTTTAGAGGATATGCAGCGCTCGGTGAAAACTGGATTAAAGCGGTTAGATGAACTGGGTGCCCCCAAAGAACCGCTGTTTGCCACACGACAACAGCAAATTTTGCGCCAGTTAAAAGATGCGATCGCGCCCTTGAGCGAAGTCATTGCAGCAGAGCAGTGGAAATTTCAGACCCGAACTGCCAGCATTACCCTGATTACGCTGCTCAAACGAGCCTTAGAGCGAGTGGATGGATTGATCAAAGAGCGCCAACTTTGGTCACAGGTTCACGACGAAACGAACATCAATATCGGTGGAGATGTTCTCAAAATTGAACTGGTTATCTATGAGGTGCTGCTAAATGCTTGCCAGCGATCGAGCATCGGCGGCCGCATTGATCTCTGGTGTCGCCAAATTGATACCCGTTGGTTTGAGCTATCCATCACCGACACTGGGCAGGTCGAATCCCATCTGTTTACCGAATTGGAAACTGGTCGCATAGACTGGCTAGCCCCTTCCATTTTGGATCATCCACCAGGGATACACCTGCTGATTTGCCAAGCCCTAATGAAACAAGTAGGCGGCGAATTCAACTTTTACAAGCTAGAAGATGGGCGCAATACCAGTCGATTAATCCTGCCGATCGCAGGCTCCACCAACCCAAAATCAAAATCTCGCGGTAAACCTTAAGAAGGAAGAGTTGGGATAGAAGTAGGAACAGGAAAGATAAAATGCAGCCGTTACAAACACGCCGACAGTTTTTGCAAATAGGCTCACTGACGATCGCCTCTGGCGCGATCGCGATCGGTAGCCATCCATCATTTACGCAGGGAGCCGATGAATCTAGTCTGGTGACCAATCCATTGCTGGCAATCACTCCAGCCTGTAGCAAAGGCGATCGCCCCACACCTTCCCGCACTGCTGGACCGTTCTACACACCTAACTCACCCAAACGCAATTCTCTAATTGAATCTGGCATCAATGGCACTAAGCTGATCGTCATTGGAAAGGTAATCAATAGAACCTGTCAGCCCATTTCCCGTGCGCTAGTCGATTTTTGGCAAGCGGATCAGGCTGGCAACTACGACAACTCAGGCTATAAACTGCGTGGGCACCAGTTTACCGACTCTCAAGGACGCTACAGGTTGGAAACAATTGTGCCAGGGCTTTATCCTGGTCGCGTGCGTCATATCCATGTCTCTGTTCAAGCAGCCAATCAGCCGATTTTAACCACCCAACTCTTTTTTCCGGGTGAAGCAGGCAACGCATCTGATGGGTTGTTTAACCCAGTATTACTTTTGCGGATGAACTCTACTCAGCCAAAAAATCAAGCAGTGTTTAACTTTGTATTGGCGTAACTTTATTTGGGGTAAACAATGACTTAAACAAGCGTAATTACCGTCACTTCTGGAGGACACCAAAACCGCCCCGGCAAATAGGTGCCCAGCCCCCGGTTTACATACAGTTGATTCTGTCCCACAGCATGTAATCCCTGCGCCCATTCCCAATGCTTCATGGTGCGGGCACATTGTTTGAGCAACGGCACATATCGCTTCGTTCGCTGCGGCAGGTTGCGGTAAAACTCTGACAGGTGGTGCGCCATGTTGCCGATGCCAGGAACAAATACCTGCCCCCCGTGGGTATGCCCAGAAAGCTGAAGATCGATCCGCCATTTTTGCAGGATCTCGGCAGTATCGGGATTATGAGATAACACAATCCGAGGAGTCGCGGGATCAAGTTGCTCCAACACGGGCGCAGGACAGAATTCGGATGACCAATAGTCTGCCAATCCCACGATCGCCAACTCTTTGCCCACTGGATAGGCGATTTGATTCCACAGTACCCGAATATTGCGATCCTCAAGCGCACTGGCAACCTCTAAACGAGAATGTCGATAGCGAATATCGTGATTTCCTAACACGGCATAGACTCCCGATTGGCTTTTTAACCGAGTGAGCCGCTGTGCTAAATCATGGATGGGCGCTGGATCATCAGTGATAAAATCTCCGGTTAGCATCACTAGATCAGGTTGGGCGGCATTACTGGCAGCGATCGCTTCATCTAACAGCTTTGGCGATAATCGAATTCCATCAAAGTGAAAGTCTGAAAGCTGCACCAGACGCATTCCCTTGAGATGGGTTGGCAAATCGGCGATCGACACCCGCAGATGTTCAACCGTTAGCGCTCCTGTTAATAACTTATGCATCATCCTCACCCGATTGAGCGCTTCTAGCCTAACAGAGGAAGAAGATCGTCTCTAGTCCAAAAGGCGACAGTTGAGGGAAATAGGATTTCAGGTTTCAGGTTTCGGGTTTCAGGACACTTAAAACTCAAAACTCAAAACTCAAAACGATCTCCCGACACCTTGCCTTTCAACCCTATCTAGCAGCCCCCACCATTCCAGGAAGTTGCATTGAGCAGTCTGCATTGCGGAATCCATAGTCAAAGTCAGCCAGAGCGCTGAGGCTGGGCGCACTAGATGCTGGAAAAATGGGATACAGCGTTCCACCTATGTCTCTAGAGGCAAGAACATCAGGTTGATCAACCCAGTACATGCCGTTACTTTGATAGCTCAATTCGCGGCTAATTGCAGTGCCGTTAGAAAACTCTAGCTTGCCGTTGTTTCCAGAGTTCGTAACTACACAGACTCGGCTTTTCACTTTGGACGGGTAGACATAATACACCCGATCGCCCGTTGACCAAGCACCAACAAATTTAGCGATTGTTGGGTTTGATTTGGCGATCGTTGCCTGAAATGCTTGCCGCTGGCTGCGATCGATCGCAGCCAATGACGTTCCTTTACCATAGGCACCCGACTTCAAATTGCGTTTGAATTGGGTTAATTCTTGATTGCTCGGATAGCCCTTGCCTGCCGAAGTTGGTGAGTTTGGATCAAGTGCCTGAACCGTATTGGGTGGCAACTTTGCCATGGTTTCAGGTGCCAGATCCAGAAAACGCAGAGACTCGGACACTGCCACCGCTTCTTTGACAGACAAATCCTGGCAATTTGCCAAGTCAGCCCCCAACCCATCAGTTTTGTAGTTTGCACCCACCACCCGATAAAACGGACCTCGACTCATCCATTGCCCAATCAACAATGGCGTGGGGTTACCGGGCTTTTGCACTTCGATCGCGCCCTTGCCCATGGCAGGATTTTGTACCTTAAAGCTACCCGCCGTACCCGCAGGAACGCCGCCAATGCCACCACTGGTCCCTTCTACCGCAAAACATTTAGAACCACCGCGATAGACTAACAAATAGCTACGACCAAAGCGAGGATCAGAACGCCCTTCTATAGAAATTAGCTTCATTCCAGAAGGCACATTAATCGGCATGGCAACCCGCATTCCCAGCGATCGCAACTCCTGAATTTGCGCTTGCGGCACCTGTAGATAAATCGGCTGTCTGCCCTGCGCCATCAGTTGCAGGCTACGGCGCACCGTCATACTAGACGGGTTCTCAAAACTACTTGCGGTTGGAGTTGCCTGTACCAACGCGGGGAAAACGCCAATACTTATCGTTGCTATCCATATGCTCAAATGATGATTCATCTTTGTTCCCTCAATGTCTCTAGCCTGTAGTGTGAAAGTTTCCACCTTCCCATACTTATCTAAAGTACCCATTGAAATTATGCAACTCTCAAGCAAAGATGACCAACCTAGATTGGGAGCAGATTCAGCCAATATCAACAATCACTCAGCCGAAGTCACTCAGCCGACATCCTATCAGCAAGTCAAAAGCAACTGTGCATCCAAAGGTAATAGGGCACGACAGCAGAGCAATTGTGCCGACTCTGCCAATCTTTCAAGCGTATATTAGTAGATGAAGCCTGAGCCAAAATAGAACGTTAAAGTGCGGCGGCTACAGCTTTGCTAGCATACATTCCACGACCAATACTTTTCCACTTCCCCTTGTTTTTTCCCGTTGAGAGGACGTTGGTCAACGAAATCTTGGCTCGTTGATAATCTTGATTAGAAAGATCCCCATACAACTTAGCGATCACATCGCTTAATCCAATTGGCTCCCTAGATTCCTCTAAAATTTGGGAAACTGCATCTGTGAAGGAATGTTCTTGAAACTCTGCTCTAACAAAATGCTTCAAGTCGGGCGATTTTGCTGATAGACCCGCCTTACTACTGGACTTTTTCGCGGTGCCAGTTGGTTTTGCTTTCGATGAACGCGGTTTTTTTGCTGTAGAAGTTGGAGCCGCCGACAGGGAGTTGCTTTTACGGCGATCGCTCTTTGAAGCAGTAAGCGGTAGCTCATCCTCTACGGTTGTTGTATTGATATCGGCGAGGGAACTACTTCCATTAGAGCTAGACCCCTCTGACATCTCATCCGATAGGCTAGTAAGACTTACATCAGAGATCGTGTTGTCAGTAGGTGGTTTGGAAATCCACCCTAGAGCCACTGCCTCACCTATAATTGCCTCAACACCTCGAAGTTGAGTAGTTTTCTGCTCGGCTTGTGTATTTATCCACTGAAGCTCATGGCTTAAATGCTCTTTCACTTTTTGAAGAGAAGCAATAAAAGCGATCGCTTCATTTTTGTTTAGTGTCTGCAAATAGGAAGTTGGAGAAGTTGTCACTGCTAATTCTCTAAGCTGTTAGTTTCCATCGATTTTACGCTTTCTTCATCAATACGCGAATCTATTAGTGATTTTGTTACGCTTCTCAACATATTGATTAATCAAGTACCTAGCGATTGGAGTTGAGTGCCTCTTTTTTCACAAGAAAAGTGTTATCCACGATGTCAACATCAAAACGGTCAGTCCACGGATTAGTTTAAGTGGCTGGCTGAAAGGTTTTTGAAAAGGTCGATCGCGCTACGGAACTGGAACTGAGCGATCGTCGAGTGAAGTCAATTAGAAGTAGATTGATATAGCTCTAAATTGCAGCTTATTTCTGCTGCTGCATCCTTGCACAATTGTCATGGTTCCTTTCCACCCAATGAAGACTGTAAAAGCGTTGCTCAACTCGTCATATTGACATGCCGCCTAAAAAAGAAAACGTTGGATGTTCAAGTATTCCTCTTTCATTGATTATTATTGTATCGGGGGCTGGTTATTGGGGCTTAACGCATCTAGATTATCTAGGTATCAGAAACTTTTTACCAGATGATATCGGTAAATTTTTGCCAGCCAATCAACAAACTCCTCCAATTGTTCAACGAACAAATAAACCTGTTTTATCCCCGGCGGTGCCCCAAAACTTACCTGGGGCGGTTTCTCCTATGTCGCAGCCACTGCCAACAGAATCTCCCACAACTAAACTAAAAGTTCAACCCTTACCCATAACTTCCAGAAAATCATCGGCTCAAGTCCTTTGGGAGAAAAAATTAATTAGAGGAATTTATCTAAGTCGGTATCAAGCAACCAACAATGCCAGCGAACAAACAATTCGCGATCGCGTTCGTTATTATCGCCAACAAGGAATGAATACGATTATTCACGGCGTGTGGGGCAATGGTTGCACCATGTACAACAGCACTGTTATGCAGCAGACATTTGGATATAAAAGCTGCCCAAATCAGTTTCAAGATCAATGGTTAGATTGGTTAATTGATGAGGCGCACAAGCAGGGAATGCAGGTTCACGCCTATTTTGAGAAGGGCATTAAAATCGACAAAAACAGCCCAATTTTTGACTTGGCAATCTCTAAACGATGGATCGTACCGGGAGTCGATAAAACCTATGCTGGCATTGATCACTATGTACTCGACGTTGAGATTCCAGAAGTTGCTGAGTTATTCAAAAAAATCTCAGTGGAGTTTGTCCAAAAGTATCCCACCATTGATGCGGTGCAGTGGGATGACTACTTAGGATATCATGCCGACCTCCCTGGCAAGGTCGATCGCACTGCCCGTTTGACTCGCTTTGTCAGGCAAATGAGATCGGGCATTAAGCAAGCAAATCCAGCGGTTAGCTTTGATCTGTGCCATCACAATCCCTACTGGAGCAAGCGTTATTTTGCGGCTGATTGGCAAAATTGGAACGTCGATCGCGTTTTCATTCAAGTTTATAACGATGCTAATTTTAATCGAGAGTTAGAATACGCCAAAAACTATGCTGGAGTGGCAATTTCAGAGAAGCAACTTTATCGCTTAAAAGGGCTAATTAAGAACCCCAAGATTAAGAGTGTCTTAGTGTTTCCCTACGCTGGAAAACCAGAAGAAACGGCATTGCTTGTCAAGAAAGCACTCCAATGATGGTGTTGTACCGAATTGCGTTCTAAAATGAATTCGTCAAATGAAATGACATCACAATGACTTAAAAAACAATAACTAAAAAACATCATGCTTAACTTTATTTTGACTTGGCTTGCTGCCGCTCTAGCTCTGTTTCTCACGGCTCAAGTAGTTCCCGGTTTCAAAGTCGATAGCTTTACCGCAGCCTTGATTGGCGCAGTGGTTTTGGGCTTCGTCAATGCGATCGTGCGTCCGTTGCTGGTTCTGTTTACGTTACCGTTTACGATTTTGACGTTGGGCTTATTTTTATTTGTGGTTAACGCGATCGCGTTTTGGATCGTTGCCAGCCTCACGCCGGGTCTATCTGTGAGCGGCTTTTTTCCAGCATTTGTGGGCGCGATCGTCCTTTCCGTAGTCTCTTGGCTAGTCAACTGGGGTTTGCAAATCGTCAAGCCATCCTAATTCGTCATCACTTCATCACCAGGGGTACCACAGTAAGCTGATTGGGAATGCCAAGCTCAAATTGTAGTAATGGTGAGAGGTGATTAATTGAAATTGGCGTGAAACCAAGACGCATATAGAACGGCACTAGAGACGGTAAGCAGGTGAGATAGAGCGGTTTTGTTGCCTTTTTTCCTAGATTTGCAATTAGGTAGGAGCCTAATCCGCGATCGCGCAACCCTGGCACCACAAATAGATCGTTCAGCACTGAATAGCGGCTGTAGCAGCGTAGTTTGGCACAGGCAACCAGGCGATCGTTTTGCTCGATCACCCAAAAATCTGCCCAGCCTTCGTTCCAGGTTAATATTTGAACAGCCACTACGCCGATGCTCACCGCTCCCGCAAACCCCACCAGCGGCAAAAGCAACTGACCTGGCTTTAAAGAAATCACCAGATAGCTGCCAAACAGAATGCCAGTCGCGATCGCCAGCCCTCTCAGCATCCGTTCAGAGTCCGACAAAGAGGGCAGCACCTCCTGCCGAAATTGCTCCAACAAGCTCCGAATCAGCGGCTGATCGGTAGAGGTTGCAGATCGTAGAACACAGTCGGGCGGCAGGGGCAAAGGATCGAGCATGAGTGAAGTTAAGACGTAGACATTAATGGCAGGAGGAGTTGCGCCGTAACGCACCTTGAAGCTTTTCCCCCTATGATGCTAATCCATTGCGGCAACGTGTGGAATAAAGAGATTTAGGCGATCGCGGTTGAGCCAAAGCATAACTCGCTACTCTATAGAAAGGTGCATCTATAAGCGCCCATTTTTCCTGTATAAAAATTTGTTTAGCCATGGTTTCTACTCCCTTAACTGCACTGCCCGTCAACACGTCCTGCATTCGTGCCGCAATTCAGACCCTACAGCCCCAAATTGTAGACTGGCGGCGACGGCTGCATCAAAAGCCAGAGTTGGGTTTCCAGGAGTTTTTGACGGCAGAGTTTGTGGCGCAAAAGCTACAAGAATGGGGCATCGAACATGAAACTGGAATCGCTAAAACAGGAATCGTCGCCACCATTCACAGCAACCGTCCTGGAAAAGTGTTTGCCATTCGCGCTGATATGGATGCGTTGCCGATTCAAGAACTCAACAATGTGTCTTACAAATCGCAGCATGACGGTGTAATGCACGCCTGTGGTCATGACGGGCACACCGCGATCGCCCTAGGCACCGCCTATTACCTGTCGCAACATCGAGATGACTTTGCCGGAACAGTGAAAATCATCTTTCAACCCGCTGAAGAAGGCTTGGGTGGCGCAGAACCCATGGTGGAAGCAGGAGTTCTGAAAAATCCGGATGTGGATGCGATTATCGGCTTGCATCTATGGAACCAATTGCCCTTAGGAACGGTCGGCGTGCGAAGTGGAGCGCTGATGGCAGCGGTGGAATGCTTTGACTGTGTGATTCAGGGCAAAGGCGGACATGGTGCCATTCCTCAGCAAACGGTAGATTCTGTTGTCGTGGGTGCCCAGGTGGTAAATGCCCTGCAAGCGATCGTGTCGCGCAATGTCAACCCGATCGATTCAGCCGTAGTAACCGTGGGCGAATTTCATGCAGGCACGGCGCATAACGTGATTGCCGACAGTGCCAAAATGAGCGGTACTGTACGCTATTTCAATCCGCTCTACAAAGGCTATTTTGGCAAGCGGATGGAGCAGGTGATTAAGGGCGTGTGCGATAGTCAGGGTGCCACTTATGACCTGCACTATTGGGAACTCTATCCCCCGGTGATCAATGATGGCGCAATCGCGGATCTGGTACGTTCTGTGGCTGAAGAAGTGGTGGAATCGGCGATCGGGGTAGTGCCCGAATGCCAAACTATGGGCGGCGAAGATATGTCTTTCTTTTTACAAGAAGTTCCCGGCTGCTACTTCTTCCTCGGTTCCGCCAACGCCGCCAAAGGACTCGCCTATCCGCACCATCATCCCCGCTTCGACTTTGATGAAACCGCCCTCAGCATGGGCGTAGAAATCTTCGTTCGCTGCGTCGAAAAATTTTGCCACAGCTAAACCGACTTATTAGCCCTAAAAAGTATCTGTAGGGGCATCGTTATTTTCCAGAAAATTCGTCTGCTCGTCAGTATTTGCTGGCAAATCTGTTTTTTCTGGTAGAGAGGCGATCGCATCTTGCAGAACTGCTTCTAAGCTTTTCTCATCTGGACGACGCTCAAATTGCTCATGAGTGTAGATCCAAATAAGAACGATCAAGTTCTGTGCAGAGTTTATCAAATACATCAGTCGCCCCTGCCCAGAGGCTCCTTTCAAACCTGGCATTGCAAACCGAAGTTTGCGAAATTCATATTCTTGCGGTAGACGGATCTTTCCAGGTAAAGGTTCAAGAGCTGACTTCGGAGGTCGGGGGGTGCTACACAAATCCTTTAAGATCTGAGCGATGAATCGTTGAAAGATTTGCTTCTCTCTGGGTGACTTATAGCCCTTCCCCAGCTTTTTTAAGGGTCGCTCAATCAGTGTCTGGTCGAGCGAAAATTTTGGTGATCCAGTCATCAATTTCGTCAACGGTAATTGTAGAACGATTCTCCATTTCAGTTAAGGCTGATTGGAGGACTTCAGCCATCTTACGATCATAATCTGGGTGCGATCGCTCAATTAAATCCAGCACCATCTCTGTGAAATAATTTCCTAGCCGACCTTCAACGTCCTCCCAACTCACAGTTTGTTCTGTAGACAAGACTTCTGGAGGTTGAGATTCAGCAAATTTGAGCCGTTCTCCTTCGCTAGGGAGGGTTTGTAGCGCAGTGATGTACTGGTGTTTGAGGGGTTCGTATTGCTCCACAAATTCATGTAGCTCGTAAATCGAAGCTGGAAAATGGTCAGCAATTTCGTTGAGTCGATGCTGTAGATTCTCAGGCAAAGGGTTTTCCAAACGGGTTGCCGCCGTCAGAAAAGCATTAAGCGTTAGCGTGTCTTCATGATTCATCAAAAGAACCCACTTGAAAGGATAAACTGCGCCTAAGCGTAAGGTTGCTGAATCTCTTCCTCTATAGTATTCCATTGCCATCGGATGTAAAAATCAAACATCCGCCTGATCTCTGATTGCTGTTCTCGCGGGAGTTTTGCTAAGGACTCCAGGCAACTCTGGCACCATTGATCAAACCTTGGCGATCGCCGCCCCACTTGCTTTGACCAACGCTTGAAAAAGCCGTTGATGGGCTAAGTCTTCAGGCGAAAGTTCTGGATGCCACTGCACCCCGATCGCCCAGGGATGATGCAGACAGGCGATCGCTTCTGGTAACCCATCAGCGGCTTTTGCCATACAGTGCCACCCGTCCGGCACAGT
>Ga0209490_10006826_pt1 | contig 10242 bp, 11 predicted proteins | sample MAT06_FD_187209 | JGI IMG/M metagenome (GOLD analysis project Ga0209490, IMG submission 187209) | Freshwater microbial communities from Lake Fryxell liftoff mats and glacier meltwater in Antarctica - MAT-06 (SPAdes) (version 2) | ecosystem: Environmental > Aquatic > Freshwater > Ice > Liftoff...
GCCACATAAACCGCTGGAGATGAATCGTTGAGCGTGAATTCCAAAAACTCATCCCCCCGGTAAACTACTTGAGTACTGGCAAGTGCAAATCTGCGTCGGTTTATGCCGGTGGTGTCTTTATATCCCTGGCTAGAATCAGATCGTGCCCAGGGCTTAGCAAGCAGGCCAAGTTCCCCAAGGGCAAACACGGGGCCGGTCACCAGGGCGCGCGGCTGAACGCCCGAATCGTACGTTCGGTTAGGCGCGCCTAAATCGACTATTTCAGTATAGCCGCTCGGTATTTCGGTAGGCAGAATCCAGCCACTGCCAGGACCCCAAGGCCGCTGAACGACGGTGATAAATTTTGGGTGAGTGCCTACCCAAGAAGTCTCGAATGTAATGTATCGGGCTAATCGCACTAATGAATCCGGGATATATATGTCCGGAATCGTAATAAATTGTGTTGCGCCGTTGTTGCCGTCGACGGAAAAGGTGTGCAGCGTCGTAGGGCTTGCCGCACTCGAATCAAAATTATTATGTTCTATTATTTTAATTGTTCCGACCGTATCCTTAACTGCCCCCTGAATGAAAATGAGTCCACCTACGAAGCCCCGGACCCCCGTTTCTCCGTTAGAAATATCGTGTTCGTAGTCGGTATCCAAAACGCCCGCACTACTTACCAACTCGAAAAAATCAACGTAGCCCTGGGCAGGACTACCAGCGAGGGCAAGTACGGTATCGGCTGGATAGGCTACTCCGGCCCCATCAACTGCCCATGGGATCGGGATGGCCAGTGGCTGCCCGCCGTTATTGCCCGGAACGAAAAAGCCTGCGGGATTATCGACATTTCCCAGAACGCTTAGTATTTCGCCTGAGATTGTATCGAACCATCGGCGCGATTTTAGCAGATTATTCACCGTATTTTCAGCAACGGCTATTTCCATTATGCTTTGAGGAATATAACCGTCGTGAATGGCATCTGTCGGCAAGCCTTGCGTTCGCGCATGCTGGCATCCGCGGGCGGTGAAGACAGTGGGAAAGCTCATTACAGCCAATCGATCAGGTAGACCGTCATGGGAGTCGTCACAATCGGCGGCCCCGCCGCCGTGTGAGTCAGGGTGACGGTTCCGCTGACCGACACTCGGCGACCCGTGATCAGCGGGGTCTGATCGCCAATAAAGTCATGGCGCACCAGGACGCGATTGGGTTGGCGGATGCCGTTTAAAAATAACCAGCCATTGCCCAGGCCTGCGACGTAGGCGGTATCAACGTCTGGGTCGTAGACCTTCGGCATCGTGACGGTGGCAGCGTATTGGATTGCTTCGATTCCTGACGCCAGCGGATTGCCGCCGATGATCTGAATGCGCAGGCCGCGGGCCGCTCCGGATTTTCCATACCGGCTGGGTATCAATAAGCTTTTCGCTTGCAGGTCCTGGAAGCTGCGCGCAGCGGGGGCTGCGCGGTTGGCGGCGGTGGCGTTGGTGCGGTCGGTCATAGGATGGCCCCTACGTCAATGAGCGGGCGCTGGGTGGTGCGGGCGGTGGTCCAGGCGGCAAAGTCGTAGCGACGGCGGATCACTACGCCGGTGACAACTTCGGTTTTGTCGCCGCGGATCAGGGTATTGCACAGGCTGCCGACCCGCTTGGTGTCGCTGTCGTCGATAATGTCGCGCTCGGTCCAGGATAATTCGACGCGGGGCTGGGTCTGCCAGGGCAAGGAAAGCGCCAGCACCTGATCGAGCAGGGTGCCATCGTCGCGGGCAAGCAGATCGGTTCCGCGTTTGATCAGGGCGCCGGCTGCGTCGATGCCGAGCACGGTCCCCTTGGTCACCCACCACTGCTGCATCCCCGGTATCGGTATGGCGATGGTGCGCGGGCGATCGCTGCGGGGCAACGTATTCGCCGCCCGCTTCCACGATCGTTTCATGGCGAAAGGCCCGGCGATGGCGATGGTAACCAGGAGCTTTGCGCCGCTGGCCGATAACAATGTTTTGATCGCGGCTTGGCTCGCGCCCGCGCTCGATCCCAATTGGAATCCAGCGCGACCTGGGAGCATGGTAAGCTGGTATTCGTCGGACAGGTCAACCCACGGCGCTGAGCCGGTAGCGGAATAAAAAACCATCGGGGCAATCAGACTTCTCGTTGCGGACATGGCCTGGGCGGTGGCATCGTTTGCGGTGAAATAATTAAAGCCAGAAAAGAGCGGCAGCAGCTTTTCGAATCGCAAGACCCCCGCTGGCGGGGGGATCGGCGCGGATCCAGAGATTGCGCGGGCGAGTCCGATTATTCCACCTTCACCATGCACAAGATCCGCGGTGGTGTTGCTGGTGTCGTATCTATTAGCCAGTCCGGTCAGTGGATCCGCGGCAATGCTCGGCGACCCGTCCCAATCGCTGGCCAAGTTTATTTCTCGCCAGATCCATTCGTAGAGGGGGGACTTTTTCTGGTCGTCGGTCAAGGTGTCCCAGGTGGTGGCATCGGCGGCACTGAATGCCAGCACCAGTTCGCCGTGGCCAGTGTCGCTCAGGCGCGGCGCATTCGCGCGGAATTCCAGGGTGTGGACGCTTATTTCCGGATCGCCTTCTAGAATCAATTCATCGACCACGTTTCGGGTATCGCGCAATAGGCGCGGGGCGTGCAGCCACTGCGCGCCGCGCACATCGAGGTCGAAGACTTGGCGATTCGCCGGGATGACTAGGGCTCCGACGGTGATCGGGGCGGCAAATCCGCTGTCCACGTGAATGGTGATCGTTGCGCCGGATACGCTGGCGCGAAAGCCAAGCCCGCGGCGGGAATTGATTAGCCGGGTTAACATCTGGTAGATATTCAATCCGCGCAGGTCCCAGCGTTCGCTATAGCCCAGCAGGGTGTCCAGGTTACCGCCTGTTTCTGCCGCAAGCACAAAGCGCAAGGCGGTGTTTGCTTGCCGCGTGTAGCATTCTAACAAGTGCTCCACGGCGTTTCTGGCGGTCCATAAGGTGCCGCTTCCATCCAGGAAAACATGCGCGGTGCCGCGGGTTTCGCGAATGGCGTGCGTGCCGGCGCTGCGGTTTCCGAACAGGGTGCCGGTGTCGTCGGGGGAACCGTTGAATACCATCAGGTCGCCGGAGTCTACGATGTCGTTATTTTCCGCCTTGGCGAATCCGCGGCTTGCCCACACGTCTTCCAGGACGCCCAGGATTCCCGTCGCGCCGATCGAGACAACGCCGCTGACATCGCGGTTGCCTTGATTGCCGAAAGAATCGTCATCATCACCAAAGGTCCCATACCAGACGGCGCGGAAAGTTTCGACGAGGTTGCCACTGCCCAGGCTAATCGGTCCGGCGGGATCACTGACCAAGATGCGGCACCATAATCCAGACAGCAGATGCGGGACGCCGGTCCAGCGGTTATCCAGCGGCGCGCCCCAGGATAACCAGCGCGGATAATTGGCGCGTTTAATAACGCCATAATTTACGCGAAACGATGCCGAGCCCAGCACCGGGGCCCAGCCGTCTTCGGCGAATTGCGGCGCCAAGTACGATACCACGGTCCACCCGTCTTCCTCCGCGGGCAGGGCGTTGGCATACTGGCAAATTGCGCGGCCGCGGGTGCGCACCGGGTTACTTGCGGTCGGTACGGGCGGTACCTGGGCGGTGGTGGTGGTCATAGGGCACCAGGGCGGATGGTCTGGTAGGGCGCCTGGAAAAGCCAGCGCGCGCGCACTTCCCAGGTATCGCCAGGGGCATCGGGGGCGACGATAATCAGCCGCGGGTCGGGATCGTCGCACACGACATCGAGCACGGTGACGGCTGGGTAGCTGGTGCCATCGCCGTCGACCACCGTCACGTCTTCGCCGATCAGAGCTTCATACGCGGCAATTATCGTCAGCGCGGCGGCGCGGCTGGCGCAGGTCGCCGCGGTGGCGAAGATCGACGCGGGCACATCGTAGGCGCCGCGGGTAATTTCGACGCCGTTAATTCCTTCGGGGGCAGCGCGGCGGCCAACGATGCGGCGCGGGCCACGCATGCGCGAGCCTGGCAGAATGGAAACCGTAAAAGATCCGATAAGGGCCATGATTAATTCCCTGCCGCTTTGGTTTGGACTGCCTTGCCAACGGCGGCGCCGATGCGGTCAGCGACATCGTCGCCGGTACCGGCCGCTGCACCAGTAGCGCGATCGCCAAAAGTTGCCCGCGACAACCTCGTTGCGACTAGGCCAAGGCTGCTGCCGACTCCACCGTTGATTTGCAAGTTACTTTCGAATTCATCGAGAGCGTCCTTGCGCGCTTGTTCCGCGGCGCCCAGGCCTTCGTCGGCGGCTTGATTGACGGCGATTTCAGCCGACCGGGCCCGGCGCCGGCGGTCCAATTCGCGACGGGCGGCGGGGTTGGATTCCAGGGATGCTAATTGTTCGCCGACCACGTCGCGGGTATCGGCGCTGGCGAATTCCCCGGCGATAGATCCGATGCGCCCCAGCTGGTCGCCCAGACCGGCGATCGCGGCTTGGCCCCCGCGGGATTTCACCTGGCCGGCCAAAACTTCTTCGACGCTGGTGCGGCCGCCGGCAATTTCGGCAATGATCGCATTTAAGCCTTCGCTCTGTCCGCGCCGCTGGAAGGTGCTGATCAGGGCCAGGCTGGTGTTGCGATCGACCCCCAGGCCCGCCAATTGATTGAATTGCTTGCCCTGGGAGTTGCCGAAATCGCCGCCGGCAGCCGTGCGGAATTGCACGGCCAGGTCGCCAAGGTCGCCGCTGTTGGTATCGCCCAGCACGCCGGACAGGCCGGCCAAGCTGGCGCCTGATCCGAATACCGCACTGCCACCGCGGGCGAATTGTCGGCCTACCCCTGACGCCTGTTTGTCGTTGAGGTTATCGCTAATCGATCCCAGGAAGCTGTCGATTTCACCTTGCGTTGATACGCCTTGGGCGCCGCGAATGACGCGCGCGATTTTGCCGGTGTCCTTGACCCCAAGCCCGGTCAAGGTGCGGCTGAGGTCCAGATTCTGGGCGCCACTGGTGCGGCTTATTTTTGCCAGGCCGTCGTCGATTTCCTGGAATGTCTTGGCTATTTTTACCGCGAGATTAAGGACCGCCGTTAAGCCGACTTGCGTGGCCCCGGCAGCGACGCCGATACGCGACCCCATGCCCTGGGCTTTGTCGCCGGCCTTTTCAAAGCCGCGCGCCAGTTTCTGCTGGCCTTGGTAGACCTTTTCCAACTGGCCTTCCACGCGGCCGATTTCCAGACGCAGGGTTGCTTCGATGTCATTACTCATGCGGCGATCTTTGCGAGACGGGCGTTGAGGCGGGACCGGGTAGACAAGGTGGCACGTTCGACGTTTTGCGATGCCTCGTTAAATGCTGGCCAAAAGCGATCGCGGAATTCCCCCAGGATCCATTCGCGATCGGCCTTGCCGTACACCGGATGACTCAGCCGCAGGAATTCGCTGCGGTACCGGGCGCCATACGGGTTGCGAATCATATTTAATTTACGCGCACCGGGAAAGCGCATGGCCACCGCGATGCCTTCGCCGCGGGTCGCGGACAGGCGATAGCCGGTGCCGGGCTGGCGGATCAGGTCGCGCACGTGGCCCCCCTTGGCCAATTTATGCTTAGGCGAAACAAAGGGATCGACCGCACCAAAGCGCCGCTGTTTGCGGCGGTCGTATTTCTTGCCGCGTTCGCTGTAGCCCAGGGCGTTGGCGTAGCGTTCCTCAAAATGGCCGCCCAAACCCGGCAGGCCCTGGCGAGTGATCCATTCTTCCAAAACCGCTTTGGCAATTTTATCTCCGATGCGCTTGAAAAGCATCTGGGCCTTGCCGGACCACACCTGGGCAAATATCCCGGCGGCGGTCGTGTCGACCTGGAAAACGCGGGGTTCGGTCACGGTGCCACCTGGGCCCGCATTTCTGGGGTTATCGAGCAGGCGCCCAGGACGACATCTAGAACCATCGGCTTGAGCATCCAGCCGCCGGCGATCAATTCGTGCTCGCTGACGTGATGATTGCGCGCCAGCAGGTCGATGGCCAAGGCGCGCAATTCGGATTCGTTGAGCTGGCCCAGGCGCGCGGCGCGCACCCGTTCGACCAGGTCAGTCAGCCCGACCATGGGTGCCCAATCGGCGGCGCCGTTGGCGTAGGACAGCACGACCAGCCAATCGGGCACGGATTGCTGCAGCGTCAATAATACTGGCACCAGCCATTTGTGGCCGGGCAGGGCGCCTGCAATCACGACCCCTGGCAAGGCGTGGGTGCGCAGCAGATGGTCCGGCGTAGCGTCGCCCAGGCGGACCAGCCAGCCTTCGGGGGTGTGAGCGTACTCGGCGGCGCTGTCTGGGCGGTACGGACCATGATGCATCGTGCCGCCAGCCTGCAGCGGACCGCCATCGGGCAGCAGGGGCGAGCCGACGCGATCGAAAATATGCGCGGGCACGGCGACACCGTGCGGGACGTGGTACTGCGGAAAACGGCGCGGGCGGAAGGTCACGACACCACCGCGGTGAACATCGGCTGATCGTCGTCGGCGGTGGGCAGGACTTCCAGCGCCGCGGAAACGGGCGAGCCCTGGCGGCCGTCGTGGGGATTGGCCAGGCGGATCAGGCAGTTGTTTAACGTGAAGGTAATGGTCACCGATCCGCGGGTGGCCGAATTGAGGGCGTACCGCTGGAACGTCGCGACCACCTGCCCGGTGCTGCCCAATGCGCCGATGCTGCGCGCAAGGGTCATATCTTCGACGCCAAAAGACATGCTCACATCGAGCGGACTATTCAAGCCGGCGCCGTGAATTTGCTGCGGATATACTTTGTTATGATTCCACCGCTGCGCCATCTTTGGATCGCCGCTGATCGAAAGATTGCTGACGCCGTCGACGCCGGTGCCGCCAATGGTCAGGCTGGTCAAGTCGAAGCCGCCGACCGGGATGGGCTGCGCGGGGAGGGCCACGGCAGAGGGCACCAGCGCGGCCGCATCGCCGTCGCTGCTGATGAATAAAGCCGACAGGCTGGCGACCAGATCCGAATCAGGGCCACCCCACGCGAAAGAATTCGCGAAGACAATACCGCGCAGGGCGGTCAGTGCCTCGTGAACGGATCCGGCGGCGTAGGCGGCATCGCTGGTGGCGGCCTTGGCGCCGACCAGTACCAAGCCGTTCGATGCGTCCAGGGCTTTCATCGGCCACAGCGCATTGCCGTTGAGGGCCGTTATCCAGGTATCCACCGCGAGGGTCGAGAATGACGCGCGCGGCGCCAAGCGGCTGATACTGCGGCTGGTCGGCTGCAAAATACCATCCGACTGGCGGCTAATCAGGGCCTGCCCGTAATCGGCGGCTTGCCCCTGCACCCCGCTAAAGGATGCGGTGCCCGCATTGAATTTGATTTGTTGGATGGCGAAACGGTCAAGGGGCATACTAACCTCGGAAGCGGATGGTGATGTCGATCATACCCTTGCCTTTTTGGGCTGTGGTCGGATCGAAGTGGCTGGGATCGCCGAGCGCAACGGTAAATGTCGCCAGCGCGCCAACGCTGCCGCGCAGCGCCAGCAGGCCGGTGCGCACGGTGTCGGCGATGTCATACAGGGCTTCGGCGCGGCCGGCCGGGGTGTCGGCGGTTTCATCGGTGCGCCAAAGGGCGATGCCGATTTCCCCACTGCGGCGGAAAACGCCCAAACCCGTTTCTTCGTCGGGGTCCATGATGACCATGCTTTTTGCATAATTGCCAGACGACAGGGGCGCGCTATCCACCTTGACGATGCGCGCGGCCGCGCCGGGTGTATCGACTGCGCCAACAAATGTTTGGAAGCCAGCGATTTGCGCGAGCATGGCGTTGGCCAGGTCGAGGGTTGCGGATGCGTATCCCATTATCCTACCTCTTGATAGCCGTCGGCGGCCAGTTGCAGCAGCGTGAATAATTCGCATGCGACGGTGATGGCAAAGGCATCGCGGTTGCTTTGATTGACCACCGTCCAGGTGCCGGCGCCAATAGTGATGGTGTCCGCCGGCACTGGTACAAATTCGCTAACCTGCACCACGATTTCACCCATGCGCACGCGGAAGCGATCGCCGTTGCGTGATTCTTCGCGGCTGCCGTTTTCGACCAAAATCACGGTTGCCGTGACAGGTGATCCGGTGCCACCCTCGCGACACGTCGCCACATCCCCACTGTGTTCGAACAGGAGGCCGCTGAAATCGGCGACAGTGTCATCGAAAGCGGACATTTACGCGGCCTTGGCCCGAACCTGCGCCACCACACGCTTGGTCTTGTCATCCTGCGCGTCGTCCATTGCGGGCGCTGCCTTGTCTTTCCATTCATCTTCGCCCATGCGATTGCGTAACGCACCGATGCCGCTCACGACTTGCGAAAGGGCCCGCGACACCACGCGCAGCTTGGGAAAAATGACCCCGAGCCCGAGAATAAACGAACCGACCCCGGCCAGGATAACTGCACCGGTACCGCCGCCGGCGTCGTGCGTGGCCTGCGCTGCGGCCTGTGCCGCCTTGGCGACCACGACTGCGGCGCCGCTTTGCTGGACCGCCGTATGCGCCAAATTTAAAGCGGCTTCAGCGTCGGCCAAAAGTTTATTGGCGCGGTCACTTTCCAGTGTCGCGGTCAGTGCCTGCACCTGTTCCAGGGCGCTGCGGGCGAATGCTTCGGCGGCGACGGCGCGGGCGTGCCAGTCCTCGGCGGTTTCGACTGCCCTGAGCGATCGGGCCATCTGGTCGTCGCTGCAGCCGGCGGAAAAAATGAGCGCAATGGCGATCAGGATGAGGGTGGGGAATTTAAGAATGGGCCACATGGGTTTATTTCCTATCAATGGGGAAGGGCGGGGCGAACCACGGGATAGGCCGCGGTTTCGATCAGGCATGGCCGCACGCGCAGTGCGTCAATAACCTGCGAATTCATCGTGCGTAAGTTTTCGCAGGCGACGACGACCGCCTGGTTGCTCAGGGTGTTCGCGCCGACCACGACGGCCAGTTCCGCTTTTTGGTAGTCTTGGACCAAGTTCAGCCGGGCGCCGAGGTCGCGAATCATGCCAATTAAAAAACGAAACATCAGGTAGCCACCGACCACAATAATGGCCAACAATACAGCCGCGATCCCGCCGAGCTTCCACAATTCGGTGGCGAGTGATGCGGCAGCAGCGGCGCTGGCGGGGTCCATGTCAGTCATTCCTCGGGCTTGGCGTCAGGGGCGGGCAGGGCGGCAATCAGCAGGAACTTCATGGCGCAGGCTCGACAATAACCCAGCCCACGGTCCCGGTATCGGTGCCGCTGCTGCTGGTAACGGTGAAGGAGGTTCCAGCGGTGCGGGTAGATACGCGCAGCCATCCAGGCGTGCCGCCGTCGGAGTTGCCGGTGAGCTGAATGCGACTGGCTGCGGTGACTTTCGTCGTGCTGACCACCACGGATCCGGCGACGAGGGTCGCGGTGCCAAGCGTGGCGTTGGTGCCTTCCTTGATCAATAATCCGTTACCCGCTGCGGCGAGCGTGATGTTTCCAGAAGTAAGCGCCAAATTGCTCCCGCTCGCAATCGTCGTTGGTCCATTCAGCGCAATCGCGCCGGTGCCGGTGGTCAGCGTTCCTGCGCCGGACATGATGAGATTTCGTCCGCTCGCGAGGGTAACTGCTGACGTTGATATGGTCACGGTGATAGCAGTATTCGCACCCAGGAGAAGATTGCCGGCGCGACTGGTCAAACCAAATTCGGTAGTCAGGCCGCCGCTGATAATCTGGTTGCCGACTCCAATATCACCGACCGCCGTGGCGTTATGTGCCCAGGTCGAATACGTGCCGGTGGCATTGTCGTGATAGGACGCCTGTGCCGATGTCGCTCCGCTCACGAGTCTGCCGCTTAGTGTCACGCCGCTACCAACATTCAGCGCACCGGAAATGCCGACGCCGCCAGTCACGACCGCCGTTCCCGTGGTCGTGGTCGTGCTCGCGGTGCCCGCCGTCATCGTCACTGCGCCATTCGCGGCAAGCGTGGTGACAGCCGCAGTGCTTCGCGTGGTCGCGCCTAGGCTGGCGTTGTTGATCGTGCCGCCGATTATCGTCGCGGTGTTGATCGCCGGGCTGGTCAGCGTTTTGCCCGTGAAGGTTTCGGTGAGTGCCAGGGTCGCCAAGGCCGACGTAGCGGCGGGCAAAGTTATCGTCGCGTTTGCGGCCAGGGTCGGCGGGGTAATGGTCGCCACGAATGACGACGACCCACCAGCGCGACCAATAATGCGCACGGCGTCTTGCGTCGCGGCCTGCAGCGACGTGATGCCGGTGGCGGCCTGGACCGTTTGCGCGG
>Ga0209490_10006827_pt1 | contig 10242 bp, 14 predicted proteins | sample MAT06_FD_187209 | JGI IMG/M metagenome (GOLD analysis project Ga0209490, IMG submission 187209) | Freshwater microbial communities from Lake Fryxell liftoff mats and glacier meltwater in Antarctica - MAT-06 (SPAdes) (version 2) | ecosystem: Environmental > Aquatic > Freshwater > Ice > Liftoff...
TACGCCGGTGCTGGTAGGGTCGGCATTGGGCGATGATTCGGTGCCGGGCATCGGTGCCCGCCCGATCCCCTTGGTGCGGCCCGAAGAGCGCACCACCCCGGCCGGCCGGTTTGTCGGCGAACGTGGGGTCAACATGCTCGGCGAGGACGTGGTGTGGGTGGACTACGAGGCTGCGGTATCGATGCACCGCGTACGCAACAGCGATCCAAGTGAGCAGCGGCTGGCGCGTCTGGCGTCACCCACCACGGCCGACAACCGCATTTCTTACGGTTGCATCAACGTTCCGGTCCAGTTCTATGACGCCGAGATCGGCCCGCGCATCGCACGGTACCCCGTCGTCGTGTACGTGCTGCCCGATCACAAGCCAGTGCAGCAGGTGTTCAATTCCTACGATGTCATGGCCGGGCGCCCGTCGGAAGTGCCGGTCCCCCCGGTTTCGAAACTCACGCCAAAGGGAGCGTAATGGGCCTGACGCCGTTCATCAGCCTCGCGTGACAGCGCCAGGCCTGCGATTTGCACCACGATTCCTCGTCACTTTCCCTGATTGCCACACCAGCAGGCGTCACTAAAATTCGCGCTGTGAGCGACCCGCCGGGTTGCCAGATAAAGCGGGCGGCCCAGGCCGCCGCTTGTCGGACAGCGCGGGTAAGACATGCGGTATTCATGGCTGGGTGGCACGGCGGCGCTGGTTTGCGCCTTGTTGGGACCGGCAGAGGCTTCCACATTGAGCGCCAGCTCAGTGGTTGCGACGCACCGGCCGGACGCCTCTGCCTCCTTGGACGCCGCGAGGCAGATGGCTTATCAGGTGTTGGCCCGGGGCGACCATGGTCAACGGCCGTTCGCCGTCGTCGACAAGCGGGCGGCGCTGATTTTGGTGTTTCAGGCCGATGGCGTGCTGGTCGGCAGCTCGTCGGTGCTGCTCGGTCGCGCCCTGGGTGATCAATCGGCGCCTGGCGTCGGCCAGCGCACCCAGAACGGCGCCTTGCGAGACAGCGACCGCACCACCCCGGCCGGGCGTTTTCGGTCCGAGCCCGGCCGCAACCTGACCGGCGAAGCCATCATTTGGCTCGATTACGACAGCGCGCTGGCCATCCACCGGCTTCGAGATGGCCCGACCCGCGACAGCCGGGCGCTGCAACTGGCCTCAGCCGACAGCCGAGACCGGCGCGTATCGGCCGGCTGCGTGGTGGTGCCGGAAGCCTTCTACGACAGCGTTGTCCAGCGGCTGCTCGGCCAAAGCCGCGGCATGGTGTACGTGATGCCCGAAAACGGCGCCTGGCAGGACAACTGGCCCCGCCTGCGGGCCGACAACGACGTTTGAAACCGGCGCAGCCGATCAGGCGATAGCATGCCCTACGGGTGTTCGGCGCGGCCCGGATGACCCCGGCGAACCGATCTCGCCGGCCGGGTCAACGCCCGCTGCGCGGCCGCCCGACGAGGCCGCGGCACGTCGACCATCAGCAGCGCGCTGCGCGCTAAATCCTCCACCGCCTCGACCAGGGTTTCGGGCAGCGCGAAGGTCTCGATCTCGGCGAGCAGCTCGTCTGCGTATTCCAGGTCGTCGGGGTCGAAGTGGCGGTATAGCGTGGCCATCGGCTCAAGCAGTTCGTCCTCTTGGCGGTCGGTGCGGAGCAGCACGCCGCCACCTTCTTCGAGCAGGCTGAGGCCGCAGCCGGCGCCGACCTAACGCAGTTCGTCAAGGACGAGTTCGATGCCTTCCTCGAATGCGGCATCCTGGCCCACGGCTTCCTGCGGCTGCGCTGCGGCGACTGCGGGCACGACAAACTGGTGGCGCTGAGCTGCAGGCGCCGTGAGTTTTGCCCGTCATGCGGCGCCCGGCGCATGGCCCACATGGCGGCCCAACTGGTCGACCCTGTCATTCCGCGCGTGCCGGTGCGCCAGTGGGTTCGGGTTTGCCAAGTTCGGTTGCCCATCCCACTGCGCCTGTTACTGGCCGCACAACCCACGCTGAGGAGGCCCGTGCTGCAGGTGGTGCACCGCGCCGTCACGCGCTTCCAGCTCGCTCAGGCCGGACTGAAGGCCGAGCAGGCCGACAGCGGCGCCGTCACGCTGATTCAGACGAACTTGTGAATGAAGGGTTCAGCGGCCAACCTCAACATCCACCTGCACTTTGTGGTGCTGGACGGCGCGTACCGGTGCGACCCCGAAGGCGAACCTGTCTTCGTGGAAGTGCCCGCGCCAACCGACGAGGCGTCCAGGGCTTCAGCCTGCACGCCGCCGTGCGCTGCGGCGCCGATGATCGCCAGGCGCTTTAGCAGCTGTGCCGCACCATCAGGCGTCCCGCTTTGGCCAACGAGCGCGTGTAAACCAACGCCGCCGGACAGGTCGTGCTCAAGCTCAAGACCGCTTGGCGCGATGGCACCACGCACCTGGTGATGTCGCCGCTGGACTTCATACAGCGCCTGGCTGCGCTGGTGTCCAACCCCAAGCTGCGCGCGCAGGTGGTGCCGCAAGAACCCGAAACACCCGCGCAGGCTGCACCGCCCGCCGAGGGCGAGGCGACGTGCGCCCATCACCGCCCAGTTCGGCTGAGCTGGCCCAAGCGGCTCAAGCGCGTGTTCGAGATCGACATGGCGCACTGCCCGAACTGCGGCGGCAGGTTGAAGATCATCGCGGCGATCCTCGAACAGCCAGTGAGCGAGAAGATCCTCACGCACCTGGGTCTGCAGGCCGACTGTGGACGTATGACCACGCCAGCGTGCGGGCATGCGCCTCAGCAGGGGCTCGCGCCTGCAAGCGCGAGCGCGGCCCGCAGGGACGAGAGCCGCCGGGCACGTCCGCCTGTCGGTCGTAGCTGCAAGCAGCCTGAGACCTTCCAGCCCACACGTTTCGGACAGCCCGGTACGCAGGGCTGCGAGGATCGGCTGCGACAAAGCTTCTCCCAGCTGAGGTTTGGCGTTCGACTGCTCTGGAAGACCCTAAGACGGTCGCCACGGATGAAGCTCGCTTGCGTTGCGACCTGCCCTGAATAGGCCGCTTGCGAACCCGGGTACCGCATCAGTGGGTGTTTAAGGGCCTGGCCGCGGGGGGCGTTACGAGGAAATGGTGAATTGAATTTTCGGTTCTTCCGGAACCGTTTCCGACACCGCTGTCGTGCGCGCCAGGCCTGAGAGCTGAGGTCACGTCGGCGTGCGACTGGCCCGGCTATGGCTGTCGACGACGGCGTCACTCGCCTCTTCGACGCGCTCTTGCGCATCGCCCAGTTTCTTCTGCGCCTTGCCTTGAACCTCCTTGGCAGCGCCTTTGACGCGCTGCGCAGGGCTGTCCAGCGCCTCGCCGGCTTTGCGTTGCACGGTGCCGGCTGCGTCCTTGACGGCGCCCTTTATCTGGTTCGAATTCATGTCATTTGCTCCAGGTGGTGGTGAGTTTCAAGAACCGGCTCCCGCCGGGGCAATGCAATGTTCACGCGTTGCCGATGGCCTGCGCGTGCGCAGACAGCGCGACGGGGTGTCGGCCGACGCCTACAAACGTGGCGCCTCCACTGTTAACGGCCGGGTCGCCGCCGGGTAGCCCTTGGTAGCCGCTGGTGGGCGCCGCTACCCGTTGGCCAGCCGGTTTCATGACGCACTGTCGGACAGGAAGATCTCGACCCGCCGGTTGGCCGCCCGGCCGACATCGCTGTCGTTGCTGGCCACCGGCTCGCGTGAGCCTCGGCCCTGCACACTGACGCGCTGCGTCGACACACCCCGGGCACTCAGGTAGTCACGCACAGCCAGCGCCCTTTCGCGCGACAGCGGCTCGTTGACGGCGTCGCCACCGGTGCTGTCGGTGTGGCCGACGACAGTGACGCGCACCCCGGGGTCGAGCGATCGGCCAACCTCGTCGAGCAGCGTGCGCATCTGCGGCTTGATGTCGGCGCGACCGGTGTCGAATGAGACGTCGCTGGGTACGTTCATCTTCAGCCGGTTGTCTGCGGTGCGCTCCACCACCGCGCCAGTGCCGGCGCTCGCGCGGTTCAGCGCGTCTCGTTTGTCTTCCAGGTGCTTGGACCACAGGTTGCCGGCGACGGCACCCAATGCGCCACCCAGCACCGCGCCGCGCCCGGCATTGCCGCCGCCGACGCTGCCCAGCACGGCACCGGCCACCGCACCGGCGCCGGCACCCTGGGCTGTGCCGCGCTGGCGGTCACTCATGTTTTCGCAACCAGTGCTCAGCAGGGCAGCGGTCAGCAGCGTGGCGGTAGCCAACAGCCGACCGCGATGCTGCGGTGTGCTGCGGCTGTTCAGCCCACAGTTCGGCTGGCAGTTCAACGGCAAGCGCGAAATGGTGAGGATCGATGTCATGGCAAGGTCTCCTGGGGAAAGTTGAACACGACAGCATCGCGGATGTCCGGCGCGCCGTCTGTTGCCTAGCGCGCATTCCGTGTGACTGAAAACGGTCCTCACCGTGCTGGATGAAGCCCTCGAATGCGGCTTGCGAACGCGGCTTGCGAACGTGGCTGAAGGACGCGGTTGGAGAACGCGACTTGCAAACGCGGTCTACGGAGGCTGCCCGATGGCGACTGCCTTCGGCCGCGCCAGATCGGCCAGCATCTGCACCAGCAGCGCCGACGTGGCTGGTTTGCCCAGGTGTTGGTGAAAGCCGGCAGCAAGCGCCCGTTCGCGGTCTTCGGGCCGTGGGTAGGCGGTATAAGCCAGGGCCGGCGCATGTCCGCCCTGGGCTGCGGGGCGGGTGCGCAGCCGGCGAAAGAACCCGTAACCGTCGATGCCGGACATGCCGATGTCGCTGACAAAGACGTCGGCCGCAAAGGTCTGCAGCGCAACCCAGTCCTCGGCAGCGCTGGCGGGGGCACCAGCTTGTTCCTGTTTTCTGCCTTGCTGCATGCCTATGCAGGCCTGCGGCTGCTGCCCTCGCTGATTGATTGGCCAGCACTCGAGATAGCGTTCACGCTGGCGCTCCCCGCGTCCGCTCTGCTGCTGCCCTTGGCTTTGATCGGGGCCGTCTGGCCACCTCACCGGCCCGCCGCATGGCACTGGCCTGAGCCGGCATGCTGGCGATGGGTTGGTTCTCGTCGTTGTTCGTGTTCAGGCTGCTGCGCGACGGCCTGCTGCTGCTCACTGCGCTGACCTGCCTGCTGTGGCCAGACAGCGTGTAGGTGGCGGCCGTGGCGCTGCCTTCGGCGCTGCTGGTGGTCGCCGCGAGCTTGGTCGCTACCGCGGTGGGCGTCTGGAATGCCCGCCGCACCGCCGCCGTCGTGCGGGTGGACGTGACGATCACCGGCCTGCCTCCGGCCCTTCACGGCTTCACGATCGCGCAGATCAGCGACATCCACGTCGGCCCGACCATCCGCGTCAATTACGTGCAGGCCATCGTCGATCGAGTGAACGGATTGCGGGCGGATATGGCAGCCGTCACCGGGACTTGGTCGACGGCAGCGTGGCCAAGCTGGCGGCCCACGTCGCTCCGCTGGCCGCATTGACATCGCGCCACGGCAGCTTTTTCGTCACCGGCAACCAAAAATATCACAGCGGCGTCCATGCCTGGATCGCCGAGTTGCGGCGGCTGAACATCACCGTGCTGCTGAACGAACACATCGTGTTGCGCCACGACGGCAGCGAATTGGTCGTGGCCGGTGTCACCGACCGTAGTGCCCACCATTTCGATGTGCGCCACCGCAGCGACCCTCGGCTCGCGCTTGACGGATCGCCACCCGATGCCGCGATGCGGCTGCTGCTGGCGCACCAACCACGCAGCGCCACGGCGGCGGCCGACGCGGGCTTCCACCTGCAGTTGTCCGGCCACACCCATGGCGGCCAGTTCCGGCCCTGGAACTACTTTGTCCGGCTAGAGCAGCCCTTCACGGCAGGCCTGCACCGCTTGCAGGACCTGTGGGTCTACACCAGCCGCGGCACCGGTTACTGGGGGCCACCGAAACGTTTCGGTGCGCCGTCGGAGATCACGCGGCTGCGCCTGGTCAGCGCCTGAACTTGTGAGACATCGGGTGTCTTTTTCTCTTCAAGCGGTCCCCGGCTTGCTGACCACGGCGCCGAAGGGCGCTAAACAGGGTGGGGCGGATGCGCGACACCACCTGAGTCACCTGGCGCGAGGCCCGGTCAAGCTCGAGCGCAGGGATGTCGCACTTGATGAGTGAATTCACGCATCTCTTTCACGATTCCTCGAAGTAGTCCGAGTCGATTCTCTTGACGACATAGGTGGCTGCCGGAGCCACCCCAACGTCGAAATCGATCATGAGCCCGGCGAGTTGCTTGCCATCGATGAGAACGACTTTGGTATCGATGCGTGTGGCGTAATCCGCTGCGTCGGCTGTGTAGCTCGACGTAGTGATGAAGACGCCCTTCTTTGCACGCTGGCCTTGCAGCGCGCCTACAAACTTTTGGATCTCAGGTCTGCCTACTGACGCCTGCCATCGCTTCGCTTGGATGAAGATCGTGTCGAGGCCAAGGCGATCCTCCTTGATGATCCCGTCGATGCCCCCGTCACCTGTTTGTCCGATCCTCTCGCCAGCATCTCGGCGCGAGCCGCCGTAGCCCATTTTTACGAGCAGCTCCACTACAAGTTGTTCGAAGAAGGTTGGGGAGCAGCCGAGAATTCGACCGAGTAATTCAGCGGCGAGTTGTTCGCGAAGGCCCTGATGGGCGAGTTCGATTGCCTCTTCTGGTGTGGTCTTGGACTGCGGCAACTCTGCCGCTGCGGCAGCACCATTCTCGGGCCTCGAGGACTCTCGGAACTCGATGAATTCGGGGAACTGTTCTAGGTATTTGACGTCGATCCGGCTTGGGTTTGAAGCCAGCGTCTTCAAGCCACGTTCCGTGATCTTGAACACGCCGCGCTTTGGTGCCTCCAGAAGCGCCGCCTTCTTCATATAGGTACGCGCCCAGCCGATTCGATTCTTGAAGATGCCCTGTTGGCCTGAGGGCAGCAACTCCGCTCGCTCTGCTGAGGTCAGCTTGAAGTGCCCGGCGAGGCTCTCTTCGGCTTCCCTCAGCGTGTGCTCCAACCCATCCGAGAGGTAACGGAGGAACGGCAGCATGCACGTCTGGTAGTCAGGGATTGCCATTGTGCAGAGGATAGCAGAGCGGATAAGTTTGCAATGGCAAGGAATAGAACGGGCGCGGTGTCATTTAGTTCGGTTTGTCTTTTTCCGCGCCTTTCGTTTGGCAGTGCCCAAGTTTTCACGACCCGCGTGTTCATAGACGTTTTTGGCAAACAAATCGTCGCCACTCTTCCGTTCGGCCTTGAGGGCTTGGATGGGCGTTTGCTGGTTCAGCACGTGCAGACTGCGCTGACGCAGATGACCACGAGGCTGGCCAGAATAATCGCCGAAGTGGCGGGCGAGACGGGCCAGAAGATCCTGCGCGCCACCATTGCCGGCTAGCGCGACCCCCAGGCGCCGGACGCCATGAGGAACGTTCGGGTTCACGCTAACGTCGACCAAATTGCCAAGTTTGCAAGTCACTCTCCCGCCGAGCACCTCGTCTCTTTGAATCAGGCGATCGGCGCATTCGACCTCGTAGGCAGGCAACTGGCCTAGTTCGACACGGCGATCGCACAGCAACTGCGGAAACTGAACCTGGATTATCGCCAGCCGGACGAGGGCACGAACTGCAACATCGCCCGCACTGGGCCTAAGCTCGACCAGTCTAGTGACCGCTTGGGCAGCATAAGCGGTTCCATTCGGCGCTTCCGCTGAGCGAAGCAGGAGGTCCGTTCTGGGTGCGTAGTTGCATTGAAAAAAACCAACGCTACCGCCACCAGCTTCCGTCGAGTCGCGAGAGTGTTCTACGCTGTACTTGAAGGGCGCGGCAAATAGGCAAGCCAATGCCAGACTTATTTCGAAGACCGCTGCTGAAAAGCCCGCAACAGAGTCGCCACGCGTAAATTTGACCGTCTCGCCGTTCTGGGTCCTTTGTGCGTTCGTTCGGCTAGCGGTTTCTATCGGGTCGCAACTATAAAGGACTAATTGCTCCCCAGCGCAGAACAGAGAAAAACGGGAGCCGTTTGCTACCTACTCCGCCATACACTGCGCAGGCGGAGCAATTCAGCCAGTTCCTCATTTGGCAGATTTCGAAGCGACGTCTCGCTTACAGTTGACCCACTGCATAACTCGATGGACGAAGTATAAAAGCTCTCCTTGAAGGAAATTGCAGGTTGGAGTCCTTTCGGAGACTGAGTGGCATTGATGTTCATTGTCGGCCTCGTGTAAGTTCCCGTTTTGCCAAAGGTCAAAGTACGACTTCGATGTATTGAAATATAAAAGCATCCAACGATGACCCATGTAAGACATCACCACCAAGGTCAGTCCGCCAACGGCGCGCTGTGAATTTTCGTTTCCCATGGGGGACTCGCGGCTCCCTTGCCATGCCTGCGCAGTTCCACCAAGAAGTCAGACCGCACAGATACCAGGGTTGTTCTTGTTGACTAACGTTTGAGCTAAGCGGTCTTCGATGCCCGGACGCCAGGCCCGGCCTTCTGAAAGTGTGCCGCGTACCACCAGCCGCCTGGGCTTGTTGACTTGCCATTAGGCGTGGCCACGGCCAACAAGAACGCCCGCATCCTGTCGGCTGTGATGACGCGGGAGGAAGGCTGCGATGCCTAGCACGCAAGCCCTCAGCGACCGGGCAAATGCCAAGTTGCCGCACGCCGCAGCATGCAGGGCCTGAAAGACCGGGCCTCTCACCGCGCGTGTACCCCAGCGCGTTCGACGCTCACCAACAAACCGAACGTAAATTTCGGCCAATCAACGCGAAATAGCGAAGTACATCGAAGCGCTCAATTTGACGGGAAGCCGTTGTCGGTTAGCGGTGCAGGTTTCGGCGAGCCCGACTGCTCGGCCAGCGCCCACCTGCGCGAAGCCTGGTTCGGCTTGCGTGACGCCTGCCAGCGCGATACGCACTGACCCCCGGTCAAGGCGTGGCCGTGTCGCCAAGCGGGCAAAGAGCAAAGCGCAACCGCCCCGGGATAGAGGAGGTGCCGACCAGCGGCGGCATCCCAGCCACGGTCTAGAACACAGACGCGGTCGGCCCGGGAGGTACCCACCGCCCGTGGCCGGGCGACAAAACAGGCCGCTTCAAGAGCAACCCGTTCCCCAGCCTCAGGAGCCGATCACGCCACCGTCTTTTTTCGTGAACACCACGTTGGCCGAACGCGGGCGCGCTGTCGCACCGCCAGCGCAGTAACCAGCGTTGCCGCGCCAGCGGCAGGGGTACCTGGTCGGGTCGTTGGCGTTGGCGTTGGCTGCGGTGATGGCCTCACCTGGGTGCTGGACGTTGACGAAGATCGTCTTGCCGTCCGGGGTTTCGGTGATGCCGGTGATCTCGCAGTCCACCGGGCCGACCAGGAAGTGACCTTGTCCCGGAAAAACGTAGCCCTTGCTGAGTGATTCAATGCAAGCAAGGAGAGCGGAAATGACGAAGACAGTGCGGGCGCGCTACACGCTGGAGTTCAAGAAGGAAGCAGTCAGGCTGGTCGAGGGTGGTCAGAGCATCGCTGCAGCGGCCAGATCGCTGGGCGTGGTGGAGCAGACGCTTTTCAACTGGGTCAAGGCGCAGCGTGCGGGCAAGCTCAAAGGCGCTGACAGCAAGGTCGTGAGCGCCGAGCAGATGGAGATCAGCCGGCTGCGGGCAGAACTGGCGCGCGTGAAGATGGAGCGCGACATCCTGGGAAAAGCGACGGCGTACTTCGCGAGAGCGCAGAGTTGAAGTACGCCTTCATCAATCGGCATCGGCGAGTGTGGCCGATCTCGGTGCAGTGCCGGGTGCTCGAGGCCAGTGTGGCCGGGTATCACGAGCACTTCGTACGCCTTGCAAGCACAGCACAGCGGCGCCACCTGAGCGACGACGCGCTGCTGGTGCACATCAAGGTCATCCACGCTGAAACACACGGCGGCTATGGCTGGCCGCGCACGTGGAAGGAACTGCTGGCGCGCGGCATCCGGGTGGGCAAGGAGCGGGTTCAGAAGCTCATGCAACTGCACGGTATCCGCGCCAAGGGCAAGCGCCGCTTCAAGGTCACCACCGACAGCAATCATGACCTGCCGATTGCACCGAACTTGCTGGACAGGCAGTTCACGGTGGCCGAGCCGGACAAGGTGTGGGCGGGCGACATCACCTACATCCACACCAGCGAAGGCTGGCTGTTCCTGGCCGTGGTGATCGACCTGTTCAGCCGCCAGGTGGTGGGCTGGAGCCTGCGTGAGGACATGACACGCGACATCGTCATCGACGCCCTGCGGATGGCTTGGTTCAAGCGCCACCCGAGCAA
>Ga0209490_10006831_pt1 | contig 10240 bp, 9 predicted proteins | sample MAT06_FD_187209 | JGI IMG/M metagenome (GOLD analysis project Ga0209490, IMG submission 187209) | Freshwater microbial communities from Lake Fryxell liftoff mats and glacier meltwater in Antarctica - MAT-06 (SPAdes) (version 2) | ecosystem: Environmental > Aquatic > Freshwater > Ice > Liftoff...
GTAGCGCGTTTTCCGATGACGCCGACCCCGCCTTAGTTGACGGCGTGACAATAACTTATCTCGGATTTGTTGTCCGCGATGGGTTAGTTCTCCAGCCCAAATCACGCGCTTACCGCGTTTGAAATCGGCGACCAGCGCAATCCCAGTCGTCTTACTGCCCGGTCTACCTTGACGGTAACGGGCTGAACATCCCCGCCATCTCGTTCTTTCAAGATGATGGTGAAAGGGTATTCACGAAAGACCGCCGCCTTCCCTCGCGTGAGCAATTGCCGCGCACGCGCAGTAAAGTGAACCTCGCCAATGGTATTCGGGCTTGTCATGCCCACCGCACTTGCCTAGACCCTCGGCATGTTTAACGGTGAGCGATAGAGCGGCGGGCTGGTTCAGTCACCCGTCGGTATCGTGACCCGAATAACGGAGCCTCACGAATGAGACTCAGGCTGGTCAACATGGGCTTGTTTTCACAAGCCACCCCCTTTATGGGGGTGGTCGTTGACAGTATCTCCAATATCAGCAAACCTCCGGGGTAGCCGATAAGCCGCCTTCTGTCGTGGGAGACCATTTCTCTGGGATACGTCTCACGGCGTACCTCATGCAACCAACCCGGCGCTTTTTGTGGGACGAGCCGCCCCAATGCGCCCTATTTGGTCTTGCTCCCGGTGGGGTTTGCCAAGCCGCTGACATTGCTGCCCGCGCTGGTGGTCTCTTACACCACCGTTTCACCCTCACCCCCGAAGGGGCAATACACTTCTCTGTTGCACTTTCCGTCGGGTTGCCCCGCCCAGTCGTTAACTGGCACCGCGCTCTTTGGAGGGCGGACTTTCCTCAGCAAGACGAGCTTGCCGCGATCCCCTAGCTTCCCCGGATTACCCTCATTATACCTGAGACTTGCACCACCTCGTACAACCGTTGTCGCCAAACCCTAGCCATTAACACCCAATGACTCCGCCTTTCAGATTGGATATAGTTGATAGGCTACGCTGTCGAAACAACGGAACGTAACTACTCAGCCATCATTGCTTCCCTCAAATAGGGTCTGAGTAGTTACGTCCATACGCACCAAGTTAAGCCCATTTCTTGCATGTCGCTTGTGCCGCCAGAGGCTGAAGCCTCCGGCTACCCTTTTGAAGCCGACTAAAGCCGGCTGCTCGTTAGAAACCGTTTGAATATTCGACATCAGGGTGGATTCGCTGTTTATTCACGGCGGGCGCGCAAGCGTCGCCCCTACGAAATTCCCGGTGATGTGTATTCAAAATCGCGTCACCAGATGTCCTGTAGGGGCGAGACTTGTCCGCCCGATGAATTTTCAAACGGCCTCTGAGCAATCCGTGTAAGACTCGCGTGGGCGGAAGGTGGATTCTGAGCTATCATGCCGCCTATCTTCACCGGACAAACACGAGGCGACGCCTATGCCTTCCCCTATCACCATCCACCCCGATTGCCGTGAATTTGTTGAAGTGATTGAATATCTTTTGAGTCAACGACAAAGCGAACTCGATAATCGCTTATCTGCACGGGCGTCGCAAGATAACATCTGGGGGCCGCGCACATGGACGCGCACTGAGATGCAGGATATGGTCTACAGTAGCTACAAGCAAATGCGCCGAGGCCGCATCACCCGTCCGCCCCGCCGTGAGGTCGTGATTGACATGGCCGATTATCTTGACTGCACCATTGAAGAGCGTAATCGACTGTTGGTGGCCGCCAATTTTCCGCCGATTGACCCATACCTCACCGGTAAATTGTTACAAGATTGCCTCCAGCCGACCATCGAAATCGCGCAATCCTTAGATATGCCCGCGATGATTATCAACCGCGATTGGCGCATCCATTTTCTCAACACCCAAATGCTCCGATTGTATGAACTTACCTCACAACAATTCGAGTCGCTGCCGGACGAATACCGCAATTCGCTGCGCCTGATATTCGACCCTGATCTTCCCCTCTATCCCGCCCTGATTGGCAATCGCGAGTCTTGGACACGCATGGCGCGTCAGACGATTTACGGATTCAAGACTGCTAACCGCCTGTGTCGATTTGAATCATGGTATCAGAATTTGGTGAACGAGTGGATGAGCCTGCCGGAGTTCGCTCACCACTGGCAGACGGTTCGCACAGACATCTCGTTTGAGCAAGACCCTAGCGCCGCAAATCTTACGCCTACCCTGTTATTAGATGCGCTCATCCCTAATGTGCGCGTCCATTCCAAACACTCATGGTTGCGCCCGCTGATCATCTCAACCGGTTATTTTCAGTTCGATTTCCCTCAAATTATCGCATTCTTGCCCGCCGATGAACAAGCCCGTTTGGCGCTGGCCGAGATCGGCGCAATCACGGCATAAGGCGGAATCGTAGCGGGACATTTTGTCCTTTGTGATGGGGTTATGCTGAAAGTAAGTCTACATTTCCATTGGAGATCACATCACTATGCCGAGCAAAACCATCGTCTTGATTCACGGGTTATTTCTCACCTATAAAGGCTGGGATCACTGGGTAAGATATCTTGAGGACAAAGGTTATACGGTGATTGCCGTGCCGTGGCCGGGTCGTGATAAGAGCGTCGCGGAACTCCGTAAAGCGCACCCCGACCCCGAATTGGGTAAGCGCACGCTGAAAGAGGTGATTGAGCATCACATCAAGGTCATCGATGGGTTGGATGAAAAACCAATCCTAATCGGTCACTCGCTGGGCGGCCTGATGACGCAAATCCTCTTGAATCGTGGCTATGGCGCAGCAGGTGTCGCTATCGACTCTGGCCCGCCACAAGGCTTGCTCTCAACCAAATGGTCGTTCCTCAAATCGGCATGGCCGCTGTTAAATTTTCTGAACCCCTCTTCACGCCCCTATTTCATGTCATTTGAGGAGTTCCAGTACGCGTTCGTGAATGGGCAACCGTTGGAAGAACAGCGCAAAGCCTACCATGATCAGGTCGTGCCAGAATCGCTCCGCATCGGGCGTGGTGCATTGACCTCAACCGCGCACATCGACTATAAGAAGCCACATGCGCCACTGTTGTTTATCGCTGGTGAAACCGACCATATCATCCCTGCATCGCTGAACAAATCCAATCAAAGCAAGTATAAAGACTCTGGCTCAGTCACGGACTTCAAGGAATTTCAGGGGCGCAATCACTACGGACTCGCCCACACAGGCTGGCAAGAATTGGCCGACTACACACTGACTTGGATCGCTAAACAGGGCGTGTAATTCGCTAAATTAAAAGGGTAAAAAAACAGGGGAGATGTTCTAGAACATCTCCCCTGTTTGTATTGTGCAGTATGACTCAGGACTCGCAGGCCAGTCCCAATGGCGTCGGAAGTGAGTCAATACTTTGAATGTTTTTCTCTCGGTGATAAGCGTCCAAGCCATCCTCGCCTTTCACTTCCGCCCACTTGATTAGAGTGTCGCGCTGTCCTTGATACTCGTATAACGGGACGGCATATCCACACGCGGTTTGAACGGTGGTAATGTCCGCGACAATGATTTGGCGAGTACCGGTATAAATTGTAAATAGCGGCAACAGTTCATCCCACTGCGGCGATTCCGGCAGTACCGTTTCCCCTGTACCAAACAGCCTCAAAATACGCGGTGCGCCGTTAAACGCGCAAAACATGAACGTGATTCGCCCATTTTCATGGAGATGGGCGGATGTCTCGTTACCGCTGCCAGTCATATCCAGATAAGCGACGCGATGCGGGCTAAGGATGCGGAAGCTGTCTAATCCCTTGGGTGAGATATTGACGTGAGCATCGCCAGATAATGGGGCGCTGGCAACAAAAAACATCTGTTGGTTGCGGATGAAAGTTTGTAGCTCTTCTGTGATTTCGTCGTAAAACTTCGCCATGGGATGTCCTTTTCTGCCATCTGATACCCCACAGCACAGAACCGTGCTGTGGGGTAAATCAAGTACAATCATAATCCAAGCATCCTTTGACAGGCGTAATCAGGCGCTTGTCAAAAGAAATCTTTTGCGTCTTGGGTCTCAATTGAGTGGTTTGAGTCCGGCTTCAATTTGGGCGCGTTGCGGCTCAAGGAACGGCGGCAACGCCAATCGTTCGCCCAATGTTTCGAGGCTCTCATCCGCGCCGAATCCGGGGCCATCGGTTGCCAGTTCAAACAAAATACCGTTCGAGATGCGGAAATATAACGACTTGAAATAGAATCGATCCACCTGACCGGAGGTTCGCAACCCGGCCTGCGCCAGACGACTCTCCCAAACTTCTTGTTCGGCAACATCGGTCAGACGGAACGCGACATGATGCACCCCGCCATGCCCCAAGCGTGCGCGCCGCAAATGCGGTTGCTCATAAACGTGGATTTCTTTGCCGGGCCCGCCATCATCCATCGCAAAAATAGCAATGGTTTGATCCGTTCGATCCGGGTGCGGGATCGTCATCACTTCGGTCATATTCAACACTTGGCTGAGGATGATCCTCGTCTGCGCCAAGTCCGGGACGGACAATGCCACGGCATAAAAGCCTCGAATCGTGTTTTCCAGCGGGATACTCGCCCCATCCCACGCTTCACCTTCAAACGGTGCGCCGCCGTCATCAACCAGAGTCAAGCGCTGGCCTTCTGGGTCGAAAAAACATAGACGCTCCCGCCCGGCAAACTCATCAATCTCTTGATGGGTCACACCATTGGCTTCCAAGCGAGCCGCCCAATACTCCAACGCGGCGTGACCATTTACCCGGAACATCGTATTGCTGATGCTGTCCGTCCCACGTTGGTCAGGCGATGTGTCTGGGAATTCAAAGAACGTCATGTCCGTGCCGGGACTGCCGACTTTATCGGCGTAAAATAGGTGATATACCGATACATCGTCTTGATTGACGGTCTTCTTTACAAGGCGAAGACCCAGCACCTCGGTGTAAAATTTCATATTGCGACTAGCGCTACGAGTCATCGCAGAGACATGGTGTAATCCGTGGAGTTGCATACGTGCTTGTCCTTACACTGAGGGAATCGACGTAGCATTCAGACGCATTTACACAGGCTGATGTTACATCCGTGATGGCGGACAAACGGTATCGCGTACCATCAAGCGGGTGCTAACCAACGTTGTAATCGCCGGATAATCGGGGTTTTCAGAGCGTTGTTTCAACTGGCGCACCGCTAAAGTCCCCAGCAGTATTTTATCCACCCGCATCGTCGTTAACTGTGGAGTCCACTGCTGCGCCAAGTCGATATCGTCAAACCCAATCACAGACAAATCACGCGGCACATCAAGCCCCATGTCCCGCGCTGCGTTCATCACCCCTATCGATACCTCATCGTTACAGGCGAAAATCGCCGTCACCTCCGACGAGCGCCGCAGCAGCGCAATCGTCGCATGATAGCCGGTTTCGCGGGTTAACAAACCCTCCTCAATGTAAGTCTGGGCGATTTTATGGTGTTTCAGCGCCCGCAGATATCCCTTTCGACGCTCACGGATGCTTGGATACCCGTCGGGAGAACTGCCGATTAAGCCAATCCGCCGATGCCCCTGTTTGATCAGGTAATCTACCGCCGCATACGCCCCATTGATGTTATCTGTTAACACGCTGTCAAACCGACTACCGGGGGCATAAGCATCAATCAAAATGACTGGTTTATCCACCTGTCGGCCAATCAGTTGAATCGTATCGCGCAAGAACGTCCCCATCACCAGTACCCCATCAACTTGCTTGTCGATCAACATTGGCGGCATAGTGATGGGGCGACTCATAGCATCCACTTCAATGTTGGCAATCATTAAGCTCAGATTATGACGCTGACACTCACGTTCGATGCCGGTAAGGATATGTGAATAGAACGGATTGGTCGTCATCACCTCCCCATTGTCGATTTTGCCAATCGTCCCAATCACCGACAATCCGCGCTGCCCCGTCGCTGCCGCCCGCACCTGATGACGATAGGCCAGCGCGCTAGCCGCCGTGACAACCTTCACACGCGCCTCTTCTGAAACGTTCACACGGTTGTTCAAAACGTTGGATGCGGTTCCAAGCGATACACCCGCCAGTTGTGCGACATCTCGCAGCGTGGCTTTCTCATTAGTCATGCGTATTAGCCTTTCTTTGTGCAATTTAATCATAAGCCGCGAAATTGTCAATAGATTGCCCAAATTCGTTTTGTTTATTGAACAAAGATGAAATAAACCATTGTATATTGAACAAAAACTGTATATGCTCTAGTTGTAGCATTAAAAGTGTGAAGGAGATAAGATTTATGTCAATAAGAACTTACTATTGACTTATGGGAGCGCTCCCAGTATAGTTGAACAGGGTTGAAATAAAAAGCGTGTGATTGCTCAAATTCAACCCTCTTAAAATCTGTTCGTTATCCGCCTGTTTCAGCGGTGCGAAAAACCGGCATCCCTTCGATAGTTGTTCAAGGAGGTGTCTCGATAGTTAGCAAGCAATCCGGCATTAAGCACTTCAAGCCCGAAAGTTCATCCGTTTTAAAAGGAACAAGATAATGTCCAGAAAATCCCTATTCTCCGTCATGATGGTACTCGTTCTCGCGTTGATCGTCGGTGCAGTCATGCCCATCGCCGCGCAGAGCAAGACCACCATCACTTGGTTCGTCGGTCTCGGTACCGGCACGAACTCCGAGCAAATCGCCATTCAAGAACAAGTCGTGGCCGATTTCAATGCCAGCCAGAGCGAAATTGAACTGGTTCTGAGCATTGCCGCCAGCAACGAAACCGCCCGTGATACCCTCAGCACCATGTTGGCCGCCGGCACACCCCCCGACATCGTTGGGCCGGTTGGTGTGGCTGGTTCAAACTCATTTGCTGATCAATGGGCGAACGTCGAACCCTTGATCGAAACCGCCGGTTACGATATCAGCGTCTTCGATACCGCATTGGTCGAACTGTACCGCAACGCCGATGGTAGCTTGGGCGGCTTGCCCTTCGCCGTGTATCCGGCAGTCACCTACTACAACATCGGCCTGTTTGAAGAAGCCGGTTTAGAACTACCCCCCGCCGAATTTGGCGCGCCGTACATCCTCGATGGTGAGGAAGTGGCTTGGGATTACAACACCGTCGCCGAAATCGCCAAGATTCTGACCGTTGACGCCAACGGCAACGACGCCACCAGCGCCGATTTCGACTCCACCGCGATTGAGCAGTACGGTGTCAACTTCCAGTGGGCGCGTATCCGCCTCATCTGGACCAACCTCAGCCCCTCCAGCATGTACGATGCCGCCACCAACACCGTCACCGTCCCCGATGCTTGGCGTGAAGCCAGCCAATGGTATTGGGATCGCATTTGGACCGATCACACTGCCCCCAGCGCCACCGCACAGGCCAGTGAAGTCATGGCTCCCAGCGGCTTTGCTTCTGGCAACCTCGGCCTGTCGATTGTCCCCCTGTGGTACACCTGCTGCTTAGACAGCAGCGTCGGTAGCTTTGAATGGGGCATCGCCCCGGTCCCGGCCTCGTTTGACGGCGTACAACACGTCGCGATGGATGCCGACACCTTCCGTATCGTCGATGCTTCCCCGAACAAAGACGCCGCGTTCAAGGTCTTGACCTATTTGGTCGATACCGCCGCCCCGACCCTCGCCACCGCTTATGGTGCGTACCCGGCCCTCCCCGCCGCGCAAGATGCGTGGGTTGAGTCGATCAGCACCCGTTATCCGATGGACATCAACTGGGCCGTTGCTGGTGCGAGCTTGGCCTACGCCAACCCCGGCGCAGTTCACCACGAATCGAACTTGCCGAACTACTCACAGGTCTATGACCGTGAATTCTCACTGCTCTCCCTCATCGAGAGCGACGCCGGTGCGACCATCGACTTGAACGCCGAGATCGACAGCTTCCAAGCCGACGTGCAAACCATCGTTGGCGACGTAATCGAGTAATTCGGTTTAGCGCAAAATAAAATCAGCTTGGGCGATTACCTCGCCCAAGCTGATTTTCAAAATCGGCTTACAATCCTTAAATAAGTCGTAACAGACAACAAACATGCCGAGTAACAGCGCACTATAATATCCTTGTTGTTGTTTAGTGATGATTTTCGGTAGTTGTGACGCTGCCTCAGATGTTTAACAGGGTGGCGCAGAAAATCTGTCCTTTTCATTGTAAGAAGCATAGGAGTCAAGCCCATGTCAGCCACCGACCAATCTCGCGCAGCACCCTTCTCTAATCCATCTAATCCAAAACCACTTCGGAGCAATAATCTTGCCCAGCAACAACGGGTTTGGGGTTGGATTTTTCTGTCTCCATGGCTTTTCGGATTTACCGTTTTTACCGCTATCCCGATTTTTGTCTCGCTAATTTTCACTTTCACTGAGTTTTCCTTAGCCAGCAAAGCGCCGATGAGGTTCATTGGTTTAGACAATTGGGTCAAGCTGTTCAATGATCCTGTTGCAATCGGAGCGCTTGGTGTTACCGTTAAATTTGCGCTCATCGCAGTTCCAGTTGGGATCATACTCCCATTAGGTATCGCCGCCCTACTCAATTCTAAAAATCTATGGGGCAAAACGCTCTGGCGTCCGCTGTATTACATGCCCTATATGGTTCCGGCTATTTCCTCGATCTTCATTTGGCAAAGCTTCCTCAACGGGGATACGGGTTGGTTGAACCGCGTCATCCGCGCTGTCGGTATCCAAAATCCGCCCAACTGGCTGCAAGATGAAGGCAGTATTTTGTTCGCCTTTCTATTGATTGGCGTCTGGGGTATTGGTAACGCCATGCTGACCATGTTGGCAACCATGCAAGGCGTCCCTACCGAGTTGTACGAAGCAGCAGATGTCGATGGCGCAGGCCCCCTAAGAAAATTTATCAACATCACTTTCCCGATGATTTCACCCGTGATTTTCTACAACTTGGTGCTATCGGTCATCGGAATCATGCAGTATTTTGTCGTGCCTTACGTCGTAACACGCGGAACAGGCAACCCGAATGGTTCAGCCTATTTCTTCAACATGCACCTCTACAAAACAGCTTTCACCTTTGCTGACATGGGTTATGGTGCAACGCAAGCGTGGTTCATCTTCATCATCGCGCTCGTCCTAACTATTGGGATGTTCGCGACCTCCCGTCGTTGGGTCTACTACGCCAGCGGAGACTCCTAACATGGCCGCAATCACTCAACCCACCGTAACATCCCAAGTCGTTAACACATCGCCGTTTTACAGCTATCAGCTCCGCAAGTTCGCGGTCAAATCAATGATCACTATGCTGGCCTTGATTCTCGCCATCGCTTACTTGCTGCCTTTCGTCAACATGGGATTAATTGCCGTCAAGAGCGCTGATCAAATTACCGGCAGCACTGATGGCAATATTTTACCTCTATCACCGGAAACCTATGCGTACACCGATGCAGAAGGTAAAATCAAAAGTTACGAGATTTATAAAATCCCTCAAGCAGACGGTTCAGTGATTGAGATGGCCTTAGTTAAGAAAGGTCGTCAAGATAGCCAGTTTATAGACCCTGCTAACCCAGAAGCCGGTCTGATGACATGGACAGGCAGTTGGCGTACCCTTGAGCCAGTCGTTACGCTCGACTTGCACTTCGAGAACTTTGGCGAGGCATGGGATTTGATTAACTTCCCGCGATTGTTCTTCAATACCCTCTTTATCGCCATCGCGGGCTTAATTGGGACGTTGCTTTCCTGTATCTGTGTGGCCTACGCCTTCGCTCGTTTCCCCATCCCCGGCAAGAATGTGATGTTCCTAATCTTGGTTGGCACAATCATTCTGCCCAGCCAAGTCACGCTCATCCCAACCTATGCTTTTTTCGCTACCATCGGCTGGACAGGGACGTGGTTACCGCTCATCGTGCCGCATTTCTTCGCCAATGCCTATAATGTCTTCCTACTGCGCCAGTTCTTTATGACTCTGCCGCGTGAGTTGGATGAAGCCGCCATGATCGACGGCGCAGGACCCTTCCGCATCCTATTGAGCGTCATCATCCCGCAGGCATGGCCGGCCATCATTTCGGTGGGGTTGTTCCACTTCATCTTCGCGTGGAATGACTACTTCGGGCCGCTGATTTATCTGATAGGCAAGCCGGAACTTGTCCCCATCTCAGTCGGTGTACAGGTCTTCAATTTCCAATACGGCCCGCGCCCTGAGTTGATCCAAGCCACCTCACTGATGGCGATGGTTCTACCGCTATTGATCTTCATCTTCGCACAAAAAGCCTTCATGCGCGGCGTGGTCATCACCGGCGTAGATAAGTAAGCCATCTGACAGGGAAAATCCTGTAACAGCGCCTTTCCCATACGCTATGAACACCTAGGGGGATGC
>Ga0209490_10006838_pt1 | contig 10231 bp, 12 predicted proteins | sample MAT06_FD_187209 | JGI IMG/M metagenome (GOLD analysis project Ga0209490, IMG submission 187209) | Freshwater microbial communities from Lake Fryxell liftoff mats and glacier meltwater in Antarctica - MAT-06 (SPAdes) (version 2) | ecosystem: Environmental > Aquatic > Freshwater > Ice > Liftoff...
GAGGTCCGAGGTCCGAGGTCCGAGGTCCGAGGTCCGAGGTCCGAGGTCCGAGGTCCGAGGTCCGAGGTCCGAGGTCCGAGGTCCGAGGTCCGAGGTCCGAGGTCCGAGGTCCGAGGTCCGAGGTCCCAAAGAATCCAAGCACACGAGTTGGTCATTGCGGAGGATGAATTTCCCTCAGCGAGTTAAATATTGCACACGCGACCTAGGACCTAGGACCTCGGACTTCGGACCTCGGACTTCGGACAAAAATGACTCAATAGATTCATATTTTTCAACCCATCCCGCAATAGGCAGTACTTATGCCGCCCACAACTGAATGCCGAGTCGGCGTAAGCAGGTGAGCCACGCATTGCGCTCTTTGGCGCGGACCGTGCGCAAAAGGACCTGGACTTTTTCATCGTCGGTCAGGGCGCGCGGACGCCGCGATAGGGGCATAAAGGCCTCTTCCGGGGTGCGTGCGGCTTTGCGGGTATTACAGACGCGGCAGGCGGTAACCACGTTGGCGAGGGCATCAGCACCACCGCGGGAGACCGGATGCACGTGGTCGCGGGTGCCCGTTTTCATCGTCACCCGCACGCCGCAATATTGGCACGTGAACAGATCGCGGACAAATACGGCACGCTTGCTGGGGGTGTGAAATAATCCGGCGCGGCGATGGCTGGCCACTTGATAACGCATGACAAGGACCGCCGGTAATTGGAAGCGGCAGTGCTGACTGCGGACCACATCTGGATATTCCTCAATCACATCGGCCTTGCCGGTGAGCACCAAAGAGAGCGCATCAATCCAGTGCTCCTGAATGGTCAGGAACTCATAGCTCGCATTGAGAACCATGCAGCGGGACATGAGAGAAGCTCTGGGGAGGCTGAGGTGCGGCCCATCCTGCCAACCACGTTTCAGATTGCACGCTCGCTCCTTGAGCCGGGATGTGGACCCGGCGGAGGCTCAGGGAACCAAGCGAAACAGGCTTTTCAGAGCCAGGATCTCAAGCCCCTGGACGGCCCGTTCATGGGCGCCCTTGATCTGCACGGGATGGTCGCCATCGGGATTATACTGCTGATGCAGGCGGTAGAGCCCCGAGTAGAAGCTGGAATTGACCCGCGGGCCCATGGCCTCGATATCAATGGTCACGGTCGCGTAGGGGCCGGGATACCGGGCGGCGATTAGGCCGATCCAGTCATGGTCCCGGCCATTGGCATCAAATTCCCGATGCAGATGGATGGCCAGGTCGTTGCCAACCAGATCAACATCAAATTCAGGACGGGGCGTAAATGCGCTCACCCGAGCCAGGATAAGGCCCATTTTTCCAAGGTCACTCTTTAAGTCTTGTTCCCGGTGGGGTTTCTGGACCGGGCGCGGGTAACTATACTAACTCAATAATCGCTATCGAGTCATCGCCAAGCGAAACCTCGGCAGCTGCAACCCTGAGCATGAACGACTGCACCACCCGACCCCAACGCTTTCCGGTCCAGTGGCCGTGCGCCGGGACTAGAAAATCCGTGGCGCACCCACTCTGAGTTATCCACACCAGCCCCTGGATCACGCGCAGGCGGGGGCGCCATCCCCACGGGCGCATCACCAGCAGCGAGCCGCTGCTCGCTGCTGGCCAATTGGCCCGTGTGCCTGACCAACAGCGGGACCACCAACGGAACGGCCGAAACCAGAAAATAGTCGCCATGACCGCCACTATTCGCCGCGGCAACCCGTCGCCGAGACACCGCCCACGGGACCGGCGCGAGAGTATAGTTGCGCGGCGGTGCCGCCTCCCGATTGCCTGCCGCTGCGCGAACTCGATCGCGCAACCGTGCGGCAGGTACGCCAGCATGAACGAGACTGGCACGCTTATGATTTTCATCTCGGTCGCAGCGAATTGCGGCTGCCTGTGGCAAAACGTCTGATCGATCTCGGTTGCATCATTGCGCCAGAGGAATTGATCATCACTTGCGGCGCGCAGGAAGCCTTGTCCCTGGCCCTACGGGCGGTGTGTCGCCCCGGTGACTGCATCCCGGTGGAATCGCCGATTTGATACGGCGTCCTGCAAGTTATCGCGGCGCTGGACGTTCACGTGGTCGAAATTCCCAGCCATTGGCGCGACGGGCTCGATCTGCCTGCGTTGCGCTTGGCTCTGGACCAGCATCCCCTGCGGGCGGTGCTGTGCTGCGCGAATATTTCTAATCCCAGCGGCGGCACGATCCCGCAGGAAGCCCGCCAGAAATTCGTCGAATTGCTCGCCCGCCGGGATATTCCCCCTGATCGACGGCGACATCGTCAACGACAGCACCCTTTTACTGCCCGCCATCACGCGCATCCGCACGGCGTTGGGCGACACCGCCGCAAGCACCGCCGTCACCGATCGCGGCTTTACCTCCGCCGCCAACAACGCCGCACTCACCGCGCTTGGCATTCGCAACGCCACCCTGCCGCGCAACCCGACTGAGATGCACCAACATCTCGCTGACCCTGCCAATCGTAAACTCCATACACGCCGCGCCCAGACCGAAGCCCGCCTCGAGCGCCGTGATCGCGCCCAGCCGCAGCGCGCCCGCGCCGGCTGACCGACTCCAAAGCCCGCTCTGCGAACCGCGACGCCACCACACCGCGCACCTTCGTCTCGATTTTAAAGCGACATGCACCATCGACCCGCACCGCGACCCGAAAGTGCGGCGGAATGAACGCGAAAGCCGACTCCTGCATCCGATATGCGGCTCAAGCATCACGTGCGGGAAGGTGGATTTTGAAAAATTGCGGTTCTGGGACAGGCTCTCGGTATGTCCACGATTCGCATCGCGAGCGTAGCTCGGCGGATCGTGTCGGATCGAGTGTTCACCGCCCGAGCAGGAGGACTGCCCGCGCAACGATCTCGGCATTAAGGATTCGTTAAATTATCTTGATCCGGTCCTATGAGTGGAACGATACATGATTGGAGACCTTATGGCTAAAAAAACTGAACAGACCAGCAAGAAAGTCGCTTCACAGGCGTCCAAATTCCTGGCCAATCCGAAATCTGCAAAGGCCGTCAAGTCGGTCGCAGCATCCGCGCTGACCCAAGCGCCAAATCATACCAAGGGCAAGAAGAAATAGGAGCTAAAATTCCGCTGTCGCCGGGCCGCCGTATGGGCCCGGTGGATCGGATGTCGCGTTCAGTCGCGTCCGGCAGGATACTGCAGCTTCCCGCAGCGATGAACTCAATGAACTGAGAATAAGCGCTGCATCCAATAATTCCGAGGACAATGCCGTCCTCGCTAGTCACTCTTCATATAATCGGCATGGCTGCAATATCGCTGCAATATCGCTGCGTCCCAGTGGTCCCCTTTGCTGAGCGCAAGACCCACAACCCGTCTGCCCCGACCCCATAGATATCTTTCGACTGGAAGAAGGGCAATCTGATTATGGACGCGCCGGGTGCCGTCGCATTCACCGGAATTATTGATCGCTATGGCAGCGAAGTCCGCTTCCAGCAGGGCATTACCCTGCGCGCCGTGTCGCTGATCAATCCACCCGGCAGTTTCAGCCCCATCGACGAAAAGGACCGCTACCTCGCCTTTTTGCTGTACACCAAGGACGGACAACCGCTGGCCACTACCCGCTCTGCCGCGATGTCGCTGGTCAGCACCAGTTTTAATACCGGCTTCAGCCTGGACACCGGGATCGCTGAGCAGGCCTTCAAGATTCCACCGGGCACCAAAGCCGGCGGTTTACCCGTACTGGTCACCCGCGTCGGCGGCACCATCCACGCCCCAGGCTTGGTCGGCATGACCTGGCACCTCCGCGATTGGAATCTGGACACTATCGAAAGTGGAATCGTCGGTGCCGATGGAATTCTAGTGATTCCTGCAGATAGGCCGGTGTTTGTGGTCGATCTCAAACGCTAAAGCGTTCGAGATCCGTGCCGCAATCAGTCGTGGGTTTCTGAGCCCACCTCATCGCCGACGGTATTGCGCAGGATCTCATCCACCGTCGACATGCCGCGCATGACATTGAGCAGGCCGGCCCGGCGCAGGGTGATCATGCCGGTCTCGACCGCGACTTTACGGATTTCGATGTCACCGCCGCCGGCAACGATAATCCGGCGCAGGGCGTCGTTCATTTCCATGCATTCCACCAAAGCGAAACGGCCTTTGTAACCGGCATTACAGAGCGAACAACCGACTGGCTTCATCAATTTCATGCCTTCAAGCTCTTCCGGCTTAAACCCGATCTGGACCAGCAGATCCGGCGCTGGGTATTCGGCTTTCGGCATTTCCGTTTTGCAGTTGGTGCACAGGCGGCGGGCCAAGCGTTGGGCCAGGACGACATTGACCGTTGAGGCGACCATCAGGGGTTCGATACCCATATCGATGATACGAGTGATGGTCGAAGGCGCGTCATTGGTATGCAGCGTAGACAACACCAAGTGACCCGTGAGTGCGGCTTTCACCGCGATCTCGATGGTCTCTTGGTCACGAATTTCCCCGATCATGATGGTATCGGGGTCTTGACGCAGCAGGGCACGCAGGGCATTGGCGAAAGTCAGACCACGCTTGGGATTCACGTGACACTGGTTGATGCCTTCGAGTTCGTATTCAACCGGATCTTCCACCGTATTGACGTTCTCTTCTGGGTTCATCACGGTTTTCAAACAGGAATACAAGGTCGTCGATTTACCCGAGCCGGTCGGCCCGGTAACTAAAACCATGCCCTGCGGCGCGGCCAAGCCCTTGCTCAGAATATCGAAGACCTGGGTTTCCAGATTGAGATCCTTCATGTCGACCAGATTGCCCTTGGCCAGAATACGCATGACGATCTTTTCGCCGTAGACCAGCGGCAAGGAACTGACGCGAATATCGCACTTTTTCCCTTCCATGGACACCGCGATACGGCCGTCCTGCGGCTTGCCCCGTTCGGCGATGTTCATGGTGTCGGTCATGATCTTGATGCGCGAGCAGATCGCCTTTTCAATCTTTTTCGGCAGATCCATGACTTCGTGCAGCACACCGTCGATGCGTAGACGGACGCGGGTCTTCTTTTCATAAGGCTCGACGTGAATATCCGAGGCCCCCTTCTTGATCGCCAGGCTCAGCATCGCCTTCACGGCCTTGACCGCGGGGCTGTCTTCGCCGACGGCGGCCAGATCGGCATCGTCGTTCTCTTCCTCCTTATTGCCCTGCTCCGTTACTTCCAAATCGTCGCCTTGCGAACCCAGGTTATTCATCAATTCGGCGACAGCTTTTTCCTTGGCGTGGTAACTGCGATCGATGGCGGCCAGAATAGCCCGCTCCGAGGACACCACCGGCAGCAATTGCTTACCGATCTGGATCTTCAGATCGTCGAGCATGACCACGTCGTAGGGATTGGCGACCGCGATGGTCAGATAGTCGCCGACCATGGCCAAAGGCAGGATCCCGTGAAAGCGCGCGATATCTTCGGTAACGGTCTCCTTGCCTTTGTTTATTTCGGTGAGGGAATCGAGATCGATAGTCAATTTATCGAGATCAATCGGAGTGATATTGCAGTCTTCACTGACTAGGCCGAGTAGGGTCAATTCATCGACCAGATTGCTGCTAACCACCATGGTCGAGAGCAGGCTGTTTTCACGCGCAGCTTTCCCGGACAACTCCCGCATCTGGGCGTCGTCTAGCAGGCCATGCCGTTTCAGGACGGCAGCAAGCTTGCGATTATAGCCGGCAACATTGGCCATGGGGACTCATCCTCTGCTTTACAAGCCGTGACCGGCTAGAACGGCGTTTATTTCGCTCATTTTCGCCAGGAAGAGCTGCAAGGTGCAGCCTGTCTGGCCCTCAATCTCCCGGAGAAGATCTTCAGACAAAAGTCCGGCGATGGCGACCACCAGCACCGAACCGATCGAATCGATGGGCACGAACTGGAAACGCCGCATCATCTGCGGATCGAAAATCTCCAACAGTTCCTTGGGGATACTGTAGGCCGTGGGCAGGATGTAAGGGATGCCAAACTGCGATACCAACACGGACACCAGCTTCTCTTCGCTCAGAAGTTTTTGCTGAACCAGCGTCTCACCGAACAAAAGACCCAGCTGATGTTGCAGGCGTAGGGTATCCTGGACCTGTTCTTCCGACAAAAGCCCCTGCTCAATCAATATTTCCCCAAGCTTTTTCCGGGTCAGACGATTGAGAGCTACCATACAAAACTCCCCCGCTTACGCGGTGTCGGTCCGAGGTCCGAGGTCCGAGGTCCTAAGTCCCGCAATGCAGGTACGATCGCAATTCCGTTATAAGAGGCAGAATTCCGGTAAAAACGCAGTTGGAACAGGTCGATCTGGCAGTCAATCAAAGACCTAGGACTTCGGACCTCGGACCTCGGAGCTCCATTCATGGTCCAAAAAGTGCAGAGATCCACGTTCAGCTTTTCCCGTCACGTTGCGATGTCCGTTTCAGATCTTCCGAATCTGTCGAATACAACATCGCATCATCCCAGGTGATTTGATTTGTGCGGTAGAGCTCATACAGACTTTGATTCATCGTGCGCATGCCGAGCTTGGCGCCGGTCTGGATGTGCGAGAGAATCTGATGGCACTTATCTTCGCGGATCAGCGAGCGGATGGCGGAATTGGGCATCATCACTTCGGCCGCGAGGGCGCGACCGCGACCGCTGACCCGGGGCAGCAATTGCTGACAGAAAACGCCTTCCAACACGAAGGAAAGCTGAGTGCGGATCTGATTCTGCTGATACGCGGGAAATACGTCGATGATGCGGTTGATGGTCTGCACGCAGTCTGAGGTGTGCAGAGTCGCAAACGTTAAATGCCCTGTTTCGGCCAGGGTAAGACCGGCCTCGATGGTTTCCTTATCGCGCATTTCACCGATCAGCACGACATCGGGGTCCTGACGCAGTACTCGCCGCAGCGACTGATTAAAGCCCTGGGTATCGGTGCCGACTTCGCGTTGGTTGACCAAGCACTGTTTATTGCGATGGACGAATTCGATCGGGTCTTCGATCGTGATAATGTGCTCTTGGCGGGTCTGGTTGATATAATCGATCATTGACGCCAGCGAGGTCGATTTCCCGGAACCGGTCGCGCCGGTGACCAAGACCAGGCCTTTGTTGATCTCGCACAGGCGCAGGCAGACGTCGCGCGGCAGGCCAAGTTGCTCAAAGCTGAAGATCTCATACGGAATGGTCCGCAAGACCGATCCCACGGCGCCGCGCTGATAAAAGACGTTCACGCGGAAGCGCCCAACCCCGGCCAGGCCGAACGACATGTCCAACTCCAGGTCCTGCTCAAAGCGAGCGATCTGCTGCCCATCGAGGACGGAATAGATCAGCTTCTTGGTCTGTTCCGGGCCCAGGACCTCGGTCTGCGGAATCTCGGCCAAATTGCCATCCAGGCGCACCCGCGGCGCGGATCCCGCTGAGATGTGCAGGTCGGAGCCGCCTCGCTCAACCATGATGCGCAGCAGTTCTTCCAGGGTGATCATATGGTACCTCGTTGCAGGGGGCTTTGCGGTCGGATTGTGGTCGACCGCCCCGGTCCCTGCAAGGGGTGGAAGGCCCCCCTTGGATCTCTTGCCTGGCTGGGAACCCCCAGGCCGTGTCGCCGCTTACGGAGCAACCACCGGCACGAACACGGGAATCACCCAAACACCTGCCTCGGCCGCCAGACGTACCAGCTGCGTCCGCGTTTGCACCAGGGTCTCGCCAGTCACGGTGGCCGGCACCCGCACCGCGACCGCGCGCAGCCCCGTAAATGCGGCGGGGTAGTGCTGCTGTAAGAGGGCCGCCACGGCGGCCTCTTCTAACGTGGCGCCATTTTGGCCGAACTTCCCGCCCCCGTGCAGGTCGAGCGTCAGGGGAAGAACTGCGGGCGAGATGGTCAGGCGGCACGGCGTGTTGGGTCGGGCCATCACTGCGCTGTTGGCCTCATAGCGACTGTCGGTGTCGGCATGCAGGAAAGGGCTAGCGAGCAAGGCATCGGCCTCATCAAAGATCACCGCCACACTTTTGGTCACATCCAACATGAAGCGCTGGACTTTTTGCGGCTGACCGTCGCGCCCGTTCGCAATCATGCTGACGATGCGGCTGCCGGTATAGATGAAGGGTACTGGTGGATACGCGCGATCGATCGCACGATCACGGACCAGACACGATGCATCGATCTGCTGCCAAGGCCCCTGCGGATCGCCGACCGGCCATTCCAGACACACCCGCACGGGCGTGCCCACGGCGGGTATACCGCTGGACTCTCGTGCGGGTACCCCGTCCTCAATGCCGAGCACGCGAATCACCGCGAATTTGACCAACTGGCCGTTACTGGTGGCAAGACGGATCAGACTTTCGTGCCCTTTGCCGCCATCCAGACAGGCAATGACCTCGAGCCCGTCCGCGGGTCCGCTGTCAATAAGGGTCACGCCGTCGAGGATCACGGTGTCGGCTGTGGCCGTGATCCCAGGCGCGATGGTCGTCACCTCGCCACGAACAGGAACCGGCTGCAGCTGCGGCGCCGCCAGAACCGGCAATTGCGAAAGCGGATCAACCGGCTCCTCCGCCGCGCCAAGCGTCAGAGTCACCGACAGCGATAGGCCGCAGAGCAGAGTTCTCAGGAAGTACGCCATGACGCTACCTCACCATCGCGAACGGGCAGTGCAAGGCCTGCCTCTGCGCAGCTGAGCGACAAGGAGAGTGCATGGTGCTGGAGACCTGCACACACCAGCGGGCGAGCACCTGATGAACTATGAATTCTTTCGCGAAACCCGTCGGGTCGGCAGAGCCGGGGTCTTGGGCGAGGCCAAGAGATCACGGCCGCTGGCTTTTGCCGCCGCCACCACCGCTTGAGCCAGGCATTCGGCACCGGCGGCGCTATCGCGGACGGGATCGGCAACGGGCAGGCCGGTCGCTTTAGACGCGGCCGCGATTGCGGCCTGGGCGGCGGTTGGGGTCATGCCAGCGGTGTTCAGGCTGATTGCCACGACTTTGGCCGGATGGATATGACGCACTAATAATTCATAGGCCGCAATATGATCAACCAGCGGTGCGATGGGGATGTCGGTATGACGGTGGATCGAACGGGTCGGGACGTGGCACAGGATCATCGCGTCGGGGCAGGTGCCATGCAGCACCGCCATGGCGACGGGCGAATAGCACGGCGACATGATCGCGTCGGGGCCCTCGACAACGAGCAGGTCACGGCCGCGGGCCTCGTGCAGAACCAGCGATTCCACCGCGCCGCTGGCGAAATCGGTGATGCAGCGATCGACACAGACCCCGCGACCTTTGACCAGCATGCCGTCTTGGCCGGTAGCGACAAAGCGCAGGCGTACTTTGCGCTCCTGAAACCAGCGTTCGAGCATCAGGCTGGTGGTGGTCTTGCCGGAATTGGGATCGGTCCCCACGGTCAATAAACGATACGCCTTAGAAGAGCGGGATTTTCCGGTGCCGATTTGATGCGTCAGCGCGGTGACCTTGCGCACGTTGGTGATTTCAACGGCGTGACGAGCAGCCAAGCTGGCAAGATTCGGATCGCCATCGATGCTGGAATGCAGGCCGGAAATCACATTCATGCGATGGCGGATTGCATCGTAGACGATCGGGCGCATGTCGGGCGGCAAAAAGCCACCTGGTGTGGCGACGCCGATCACCAATTGCGTCGCACCGAGTTCCATCGCGTCATCGACGCTGCCGACCACCGGAATTCCGGCACCGGTGCCGAGCAAGCGCTCCAGATCCGCGCCGACATGCCCCGGGTCAATGACGCAGACCACTTCATGCGGGCGGAAACGCAGCAAGGCCACCGCGGTTTTATTCATGAAGGTATCCAGGCTCTGGTCGGTCAGAACCGCCATCTTGCGGCTGGCGCCTTTGCCCTGGGGAAGCTGGATGATGACATCTGACATGGCGGCGATGTTCCGCAGGCGATTATACCCTACAAGGCCCGGCCCACGGCCTGGTGTATGCCGGTTAATCCATGTTGATCCACTAATCGTGAGAGGCCGCGATGGATACGCGCCGGCAGACCCGGTCCAGCATAGATGAAACCGGTGTACAGCTGGACCAACGTAGCTCCGTGGCTGATTTTTTCCCATGCTGCTTCCGCCGAATCAACACCGCCGACTCCGATTACCGGCAGGCGCCGATCCAGACGTCGGGCGACGTGGGCAACCACTGCGGTCGAGCGCGCCCGCAACGGTGCTCCGGATAGCCCGCCCGCACCGATAGCTTCCATGCGCTGGGCTGGCGTGACCAGACCAGCGCGAGTGATGGTGGTATTGGTGCAGATCAC
>Ga0209490_10006839_pt1 | contig 10231 bp, 10 predicted proteins | sample MAT06_FD_187209 | JGI IMG/M metagenome (GOLD analysis project Ga0209490, IMG submission 187209) | Freshwater microbial communities from Lake Fryxell liftoff mats and glacier meltwater in Antarctica - MAT-06 (SPAdes) (version 2) | ecosystem: Environmental > Aquatic > Freshwater > Ice > Liftoff...
GCACTGAGCCCTTCGAGGACTGAGCCCTCAGGCCCATAAGCACTAACCTAAGCATTGACGTGGCGTAGGCGACGGGCATAGAATTGTGCCATGACGACGACGCTGATGGACGAGGAGTGGGCGCTGCTGGCGGGCTTCCTCCCGGAGGGGTGGCGTGCGCTCGCGGCGGAGACCGGCGCGATGCAGCGGGCGCGCGGGGCGATCCGGAGTCCGGACACGCTGCTGCAGGTCCTGTTGCTGCACGTGGCGACGGGCTTGTCGCTCAAGCAGGCGGCCGCGCGCGCGCAGGTGCAGGGTTTGGCGACGCTCTCCGATGTCGCGCTGCTGAAGCGCCTCCGCCGCGCGGAGGGGTGGCTGGGCGCGTTGGCCATGCGCCTGTTTGCGATGCGACCCGGTGGCGCGGCGCGCCCCCAGGCGCCCCCGGGCCGTCGGCTGCGGGCTGTGGATGCGACGACGGTGCGGGAGCCCGGCTCGACCGGCACCGACTGGCGGATCCACTACGCGATCGGCCTCCCAGAGATGCGGTGCGACTTTTACGAGGTCACCGACCACACGGGGGGCGAAACGTTCACGCGGCTGCCGGTCGCGCGCGGGGACATTATCCTCGCCGATCGGGGCTATGGGCACCGCGCCGGGGTGGCCCACGTGCGACGACAGCACGGGGATGTGATCGTGCGGATTAATCGCACGAACTTTCCGCTGCTCGGGGCCGACGACGACGCGGCCTTCGGGCTGCTGCCCCACCTGCGGCACCTCGCGGGCCACGCGCCCGGCGAATGGCCCGTCGCGTTCGTGGCGGACGGCGTGCGGTGGCCCGCGCGGCTGTGTGCGATTCGCAAGAGCCTCCCGGCCACGGAACGCGCGCAGGCGCAGTTGCACCGCGCCGCCGCCAAGCGACGGCGCGCGCTCCAGCCCGAGACGCTGGAAGCCGCCGCGTATACCTGCGTCCTCACCACGCTCGCGCCCGAGGTCCTCGACACGGCGGGCGTCCTTGAGCTCTACCGCGCGCGGTGGCAGATCGAGCTGTGCTTCAAGCGGCTCAAGTCCCTGTTTGCCCTCGGCCACGTCCCCAAACGCCACGACGCCTCCGCCCACGCGTGGATCGAGGGCAAGCTCCTGACCGTCCTGCTGATTGAGCGCCTTCAACACGAAGCCCGCTTTTTTTCCCCCTGGGGATTCCCGCTCGCAGCGGCGCAGCCACTGGCGCGAGTTCCTCGAGGCGCGTGATGCCGTGCTGGCCGTGTTGAGTCGCCCCCTCCTCCCCTCGGCCTTCCTCCGCGCCGCGCCCCTCCTCGGTCCCCGCCTCGCCCATCCCAAGCGCAAGCGCCCGCTGTGGCGTGAGTCGGCGAACGCCATCTTGCAACGCTTAGGTTAGTGCTTATGGGGGGGAGGGGTGAGGGAGGTGGGAGGGGTGAGGGAGGAAGGCTTGAGGCACTTACAGGCGTGAGCTGTGAGCTCTGGGGTTAGAGGGGAGAGCTCCCGCTTGAGGCTTGAGGCTTGAGGCTTGAGGCTTAAGGCTCGAGGTACGAGGTACGAGTGCAGGCGGTGGACTCGCTTCGCCGAAAATCACAGGGGCTGACGACGCGTTCGTCATTTGCTGCGCCATTGCGGTGTGCCTGCGGCGAACTTTCACTAGCTTGCGAGTGTGCCAACATCAGACGACATCTCCATTTCCACGCGATTCCCGCGTGATTTTTTGTGGGGCGTTGCCACGTCAGCCTACCAGATTGAAGGGGCGCTTGATGCCGACGGCCGTGGCCGCTCCATCTGGGATACGTTCTGCGAGCAGCCGGGCGCGATCGAAAACGGGCAAAATGCGGCGATCGCCTGCGATCACTACAACCGCCTCGACGAAGATCTGGGCATCATCCGTGATCTGAACGTCGGAAGCTATCGGTTCTCTATTGCGTGGCCGCGCATTCAACCCACGGGGCGGGGTGCGATCAATCGTGCCGGGCTCGGGTTTTATGAGCGGCTGGTGGACGGGCTGCTGGAAGCCGGCATTCGTCCGTTTCCGACGCTGTACCACTGGGATCTTCCTCAGGCACTTGAGGATAGCGGCGGCTGGGCATCGCGCGATACCGCGGCCCGTTTTGCCGACTATACCTCGCACATGGTTCATGCGCTCGGTGATCGTGTGCAACAGTGGTCGTTATTCAACGAGCCCTTCATTTTTTCGTCGCGCGGCTACCTACTCGGTCGCTATGCACCTGGTCGACGCAGCCTGCGCGATTTTCTGCGGGCCGTGCATGTCATCACGATGGCCCATGTCGAAGGATTTCACGCCGCGAAAGCTGTGCAGCCTGCGTCGAAGATCGGCACCGTGTTCGCGCTGGCACCCTGCGAGCCGGCCACGTCGTCGCACGTCGATCGCGTCGCCGCCGAATATGCTGATGCCGTCTTTAATCGGCTCTTTCTCGGCCCCTTGATGACGGGGCACTATCCCGATGCGTTCCTGAAGAGTATTCCGCGTGGCGCGCTGGCCGAATTACCTGACGATGCAGCGCGAATGCAGGTGCCGCTCGATTTCATTGGTGTGAACACCTACTACCGCTTGGTGGTCAGCGGCGATGCGGATGATCGTCCGGAGTTACCGTACTTTCTGTTTGACGTGCTGTCGGACGAACGCGCGACGGGCGGGCACGCCGACTTGACCCAGCAGACGACCAACACGATGCGCATCGAGAATGCCTTTGGTCGAAGCGACGGGAAGCGCACGGCGATGGGTTGGGAGATCTGGCCGCGTGCGCTGTACGACGCGTTGCTTGATCTGCGCACCCACTACGGCGACGTGCCGATCGAGGTGTGCGAAAGCGGCTGCGCGTTCGATGAGTCGCCCGGGGAAGACGGGATGATTCACGACGACTCGCGCATCGCGTATCATCGCGCACACCTGCAGTCGGTGGCCGACGCCATTCGCGACGGGGCCAACGTGCGGAGTTATCACGCGTGGAGTCTGTACGACAACTTTGAATGGGCCTCCGGGTACCGGCCGCGTTTCGGTCTTGTTCACGTCGATTACCTGACGCAAAAGCGTACCTTGAAGGCATCCGCGCACTGGTATCGAGAAGTCTGCCGTGGTGCACGCGACCACGCGCGATCGATCGGTGAGGCGCCGCGTTGATGGCGCGCGTGATGCTGTTCTCGGATGTCGATGGGACGTTGCTCGACAACGCCGGCCACTATGCCATCACCCCGAGTGACCTTTCGCGGTACCGCGATGCCATCGACGTCGTGTTGGCGTGAAGTCGCACGATCCTCGAACTTTCGCGCAATCAGCGCGACCGCTTTCGGGGCCGGTGGTGGCGGAGAACGGCGCCGTGGTCGCGCTGCCGTGGCACGAGTCGCTGTCGACGATGGGTACCCGCGAAACAATCGATGCGCTCGAGTGGTGCGTGATGTCGCTCGGTGACGATGCCGCTACCATTCGTGACACGGTGCGTGAAACGGCATCGCTGCTCGGCGTTGAGTACGTTGATCAAGCCGACGTCGAGCCAACGCTTGGTGGGCGGGCGTCGGTGCTCCTCCGGCCAAGTCCTGGTCACCGTGGGATGATCGGATGCCCTTGGCGACGTCGTTGCGTCAGCGTGGATTCAGCATAGCGTCCGGTGGCTCGTGGCTGGCGGTGACGCGGGGCGCTGACAGGGGGCGCGGTGCAACCGCCCTACTCGACGCCCTCGCTCGCCGGCAGCTCAGTCCTCCGCCGGCAGCTCAGTCCTCCGCCGGCAGCTCAGTCCTCGCGTGGTGGCTGCGGCGGGCGACGGTGACAATGATGTCCCGTTGCTTGCGGTGGCGAGCAATCGATTCGTGATTTCCGGACAGGATGGTCGATGGCACCCGGCGTTGATGGCGGCCCTCACCTCACTCGAGATCTCGCGCGGCAAGAGCCGAAGCCGAGGGGCCGGCAAGGGCGCACTGTGGGGGGCGATCGGGTTGGGGTGCGGTCATCCCCCGCCGACCGCCCGTGCAAGGATGCTCAGAGCGGTGCCGACTGCGTAAAGATCAGCGGCTTCGAGAATGCGCTGTTCAGCGCGATCGGAGGGGTATGCTCGGCGCACCGATCGGCACGGCCGTCGGTTCGAAACCATGGGAGCGGGCGAGGCTTCCCGCCACGGTCAGCCTCGCACCGGCCCCCTTCGGCCGGGGACTGCGCGTCGGGCTTCGCGTGACGCGCGCGCGACTCGTGAAAGACGCTCTGGTAACAGCGGCTGCGCCGCTGCATTTTAAGTGAGCCTTTGCCCGTGAAGCGTGAGCATTTGACGTAGCCACAACCTTCCTCCTGCTAAAAAACAATGATCACTCTGCGTGACAACGACTCCGGTACTGCGGTCGGTACGATCACCGAAGCGGACCTCTCCAAGCTCATCGAGTTGCTCGAAGAAGAGTCGCGTACCGATACGGATTACTACATCGAAGCGGGGACGATCGACCTGCTCGAGGCGGAGGGCGCGTCGGTGGAACTCGTGGCGTTGCTCCGAAGCGCGCTAGGCACGAAGGAGGGTGTGGAGTTGGCGTGGAGTCGCGGTTAGTGCGCGCTCGGCCCGGCATTTGCCGTGCTCCCGCTGGACCGTCACCGGGACCCTGAGATAGGCCCGAACAACGCGGCCAGCGTAGGACTCACCCCCCGAATACGGTGACGCCCGCGCGACGGGCGGTTGCGACCTCCCGACAGGCTCCGGGGGATGCGTTCGGGTACATGAGCACAGGGAGGACCCACTACTACGACCAGACCGCCATGTGGGGCGCGTTCTTCCCCTGCGCCACGCGGCGTAACGTCGCGTTTTTCGGCCGCTGCAAATACTGACACCCAGATACGACCGTTCAGGTCGACCTTGAGACCATTGTAGGCGGGTTTTCGTGTTGGAATCGCATACGTGTATCGACCTTTATCGAGGTTTGACATGTACGTCGCCCATTGCTCCCAATTCAAGCGCTCACCGGACGTCAATGCTACGGGCGTCCATGCGCGCTCAACCAGCTGCGCGGCGCCGACGCGTGGAATCGACAAACCGGCCCTTGGTGTCGAAGCCGAGAAAGCGCGCACCGGCCGTTGCACCCTCGCCTTCCGCCATTTCGCTCGCACCGGGGCGTCGAACAGGGATGCGAACAAACACGCGCCCGGCATTGTCGGCAAAAAACGATTCACCACCCCAGGACGTCGCGCGCGGCTCGCTGATGGTGCGATAGAGTTTCCCCGACGGCTCGAACAACGTGATACGTGCGAGGGATGGATCGTAGATGGCGACGAATGAATCGGCAACAATGGTCAGGCCCACGATCCCTTGATATTCGCCCGGGCCAGAACCGCGCCGACCGATCCTGGTTACGAACGAGCCGGCGGCATCGTACGCGCGCAGTTGATGGTCCTTCTCATCGTACGCAAACAGTCGGCCACGCTTGTCCACCGCAATTTCACCGAGCTCCCCGAAGGCATACTCTGGTGGTCCTTCGAGTCTCCCGATCGTGCGCAGGGGCGTGAGCCGAACGACGGACGGTTGATCGAGCGTCGAAGGTCCGCGCGCGCGCCCGGCGTTGCGCGCAGGCTGCGCGTGAAGGGCACGCGTGCCGAACGCGCGCTCGCCGCGTGTGCAGGCGCAAAGCGCTGTTCCGGCCAGCACCACTCGGCGCGACGCGCGAAGCAAGCGCAGTACCATCATCGCCCAACGAGTGTCTACTTTCTCCGAAGTACGGATATCACGCCGTCAGAAGGCGCTGCGTTCGTTGCTTCGACACCCATCCCCGAGGCGACCACTGACGACGAGACAAGCGTCACCGTCATGCGCGCCATCGTAGTCATGAGCGGCACGCCGACGCCGGTACCGACGAGGAAAAGGTCGAGCGCAAGGACTCGACCTGTCCAACGATTTACGAGCGCCCGGTCATGGCGAACGAGGAACACCACCGCCGTCACCGCGTTGACGACGACGAGGGCTCCGAGCGACCACGCGAAGGCAGTGCTGCCGACCTTGGTCAGCCACTCCACTATCGACGGCTCCATGGGATGACTCCTGACATGTGGGAACATGCACAATCCACCCCAGCATAGCGCCGAATGCCAGAAAGCGCGAGAGTCGGCGAGGAGCGCCGTACCCAGATCACCCGCTGGCCAGCGTTGCCACCGTCAAATGCGCGGTGACGTTTGCGGTGGTCTTGAAAATGTCGGGTATGACATCGACGGCGATCAAGATGCCCACGGCTTCTGCGGGCAGGCCGAGATCGACCAGCACCGGGGCAAGGATAAACAAACTGCCCGACGGAATCCCGGGGACGCTAAAGCTCAGCAGTGTTGACGTCACAATAACCAGCGCGAGCGTGGTGACGCTGATGTCGACCCCGTAGACCTTGCCAAGAAAAATCACACCCACCACCCACGCCATTGGCACGTTCACGCGAAAGACCGACACGGCAAGTGGTAACACGAACCCACTCGCAGTCGCATTAAGACCAAGCTTCTCTTGCGCGGCACTGATCATCATGGGCAGGGCGCTGAGTGACGATCGCGACCCCGCAGCGAGCGCCTGCGCCGGTGCAGCGGCGGCGGCAAACCGTCGCAGGGACATGCGCCCGAAGAGCATCACCACGGGGTACAGCATCAGCGTGAACACGATCAGCACCAGCGCCAGCGTAGCGATGTAGCGCGCCAGTGCGCCAAGGCTCGAGACGCCCAGTCGTGCGCCAAGCGCAAAGGCGAGCGCAAGGACGCCAACCGGCGCGACGGCGACGACCCATCCAACCACAACCAAAAGCGCGTCGGAGATGCCGCGGCAGAAGGTGATCACGGCGTCGCGTCGTTCTACCGCGATCTGCTTGAGTGCGAAGCCGAAGGTCAGCGTGAAGACGACCAGCGGCAGCAGTGCTCCATCAGCGGCCGACTTGATCGGATTCGACGGCACCATGTCGATGAGGCGTTGGCTCAGCGATGGCAAGGTTGGCGTGGCGCCGACGGCGGTCGCCGAGCCGCGAACACGAGCCGCGACGTCGGCCGGCAGTACGAAATCTGCGAACGCGAGTTCACCGATAACGAGCGCCAGAACTCCACCGAGCACAAGCAGCACAAGAAAGACCACGAACGCTCGGCCCATGGCGCGTCGCAGATCCGTGCTCGCTCCGGTGCCTGCCACCGACGCGATTGTCAGCGCGGCAACGAGGGGAATGACCGTCATGCGAATCGCGTTGGTCCACAACGTGCCCACGACGTCAGCGATAGCGACGAAGCGCGAGGACGCATCGCCCCACGTGGCGAGGCTCACGCCGAGCGCGAGTCCGACGGCGAGGGCGAGAAGCACGCGAACAGATTGACTACGCATGACGCGATGATTGACGTGCTGAGGTGGGATCGAGCGACGGCCGCTCGCCGGTGGTGGTCGGGAACCGAGACTTGGCGCGATGCATGCAACACGCACTGGCCCTAAAGTGCTACGGCCGCTCCCGTTCACGCAATGTCAGTGCCTTGAACCTTGTGATGAATCACAGAGGTCACATGGCGTCCATCGGTCTTCCAGCGTAGACTCGTGTCAGCGCACCCGATGATCGGTGCGGAGCCATGTAGACCCTGCTTCCGCCTTGCGGCCATGAAACGTACGCGGTTCATAACGAAAGTTCGCGTGCCGCTGTTGATGGCGGCCGTGCTGTGGGGAGCACCGCGACTGAGCGCGCAGCAGCCGCCGCCGCGCGTGGCCGCATTCGCGGTGCGGACGGACTCTGTGGACCTGCACCGTACCCTCACGAGGGCGATCGAGAAATTTCAGGATCGCTGGCGCAGCACGTGGCAGAAAGCCGAAGTGAAGCGCCACGGGATGATCAATCTGACCAGGATTCGCGGGTGGGCCGTGATGAGAAACGGCACGATGGCTGAGCCGTTCTTCATCGGTGATCACGACGCGATGCTGCTGACTCCAGAATTGCGCCGCTATTTGTCCATGCTCTGCTTTGTCGAGTCGCCGTCCGATCGCCAGATAGAAATGGCCAAGTCGCGGTCGCGCGGCGACATCGGCTACACGCCGAACAGGGCGCCGCGAGTCGATCTCGGTACCACGCCCACGCGACGAGGCCGCGCGCCAGTGATTCCACCCGAGCCACCACCCACACGGACCGTACGACCCGACGCACCGGTTGCCGGAACGGTGTCGTGGGCGACGCAACGCCTTATCCGCGATCCCAAAGGCTCGGTGTGTCCCTCGTGGCTCCCGTCCGACGAGCCTACGCCAAACGACGAAAGCGACGGCCTTGATGTGGCGGTGCCCATCGCCCAACGCGTGCTGCTGATCACCGAGCGCGAAAAGCTGATCGAACTGCTTGAGCGGGCGCACGCGGAGTTTCCGCGAGACGAATGGATCGCGGGACAGCGTGTGCGGTTTGTGTTGGACCAGCGCATGCCACAACGCACCATCGCCGCCGCCGAGGCATGCCAGGGTACGCGCGTCTGGTGCCTTGCGCTGCGGGGTCTCGCATTGGAACAGGCGGATCGTATCGCTGCGGCCGACTCGGTGTTTCGGCTTGCGGATGAGGCGATGCGCCTGGCGCCAACCGACTCCACGTGCGCGGATGCGGACGCATTGCTCTTGCTCTCGGCCGACGAACGCGCGCGCGTGGCGGCGATGCCCTGTGGCGAGCGTCAACGGTTTGTGGAGCAGATGTGGTGGTTGTCTGATCCGCTGTGGAGTGTCCCGGGGAACGAGCGCTTTGTCTCGCATCGCAGTCGGCAAACCCATGCGCGTGTCCGCGCCGCGCTTGATCGCGACGAGCGTTTCGTGTGGTCTGCGTCCGGGGGCGGCAAGGCGCAACACGAATTGACCATTCGCTACGGCTGGCCTTCCTACACCTATTGGCCAGGCGGGCCGTTCGAAGACGAGCTCAACGTGCTGCGCGAAGTGAATGCGCGCCTCTGGATTCCCGCGCCTCCGTACACGGCGCGCGAGTATCGTCGTGATCGACAGGCGCTCGTGCCGCCGATACAGGCGATCACAAAGCCGATGCAGCTTCGCGCGTCTGATTGGCAGCTGACCGCGCCGACCGCAGTATCGTTCGATACGTGGTGGCCGCGGGAACACATGCCGTTGTCGATACACCTTCTGACGCTCGCCACGGGACAGGACGCGCAGTGGCGACGTGACAGCACGGTGCTCTATGCGTTCGCGATCGCGAGTCCACCGGGCGGGCAGGAGCGACGGTCCGGCGAGACGCTTGCTGCTGTGCTGGTCGGGAGCACTGGCCCGACCGATCTGCGCATGCTGGCGCGGTCGACGGTTGATCGCGAGGCGACGATACGACTGGCGGCGAGCGTGCCGTCTACGCCATTGGTGCTGAGTGCCGAAGTGCGCGTTAACGATCCGCGACTGACCGAACGCGCGCGACGCACCACGCCACGAACCGACACGACGGCGCCAGCGCGCTCGACTTGGTTCCGGGCACGGTATGGTATCACACCCTCGCCGACGCTGCGTGCGATGGCCTCGCGGTCGGTAGCGCTCTCCACACCGGTGTTCGTGGAGATGCGAGACAGTCTGGATGCGGCGCCCACCGATCCGGTCCGCGTGCTCGCGCAGATGGCGGGGACGCTGTCGTTTCCGCGCGCGGAACGCATCGCGGTGTACTGGGAAGGTTACGGGTTCGCGCTGGGCGACACGCTCGATGTGCGTCTCAGCGTGACACGCGACGATGAAGCGGGTGCGACGCGCCGGATCGGCGAACGTCTTGGTGTTGTTGGTGCTCGACGTGACAGTGTGGTCATCACGTGGCGTGAACCTGAAGTGCGTCGCGGGAGCGCGGTGGAAACGCAAGCGATGCCGACCACGAGTCGTGCCGTCACGCTCAACCTTCGGGATCTGCCAGCGGGTCTGTATCGGCTGGCGATAGAAATGCGCAGGCGCGATGGTGCGACGGCGCGCAGTGAACGGCAGTTTCAGTTGCGTGACGACGGGGCCAAGGACCCTCAGCACTAAACGGATCCAAACGCGGATCGTAAGTATCGCGTCCGACGATGGCGAATATTGCTGGTGTTTTTATGACAACTTTACGTTCACCTAGAGGAGGCCCGTCATGAACGTGTCTTTGACGCCGGAGTTCGAGGCGTTTGTCGGCGAGAAAGTGAAGAGCGTCACGTACACGACGGCGAGTGAAGTGGTCCGCGCCGGGCTTCGGCTGCTCCAGGCGCACGACGCGGAGCAGGAGGCTTGAAGCGTTACGAACCGATGTTCGTGCCGGGGTCGCGCAACTCAACCACGGTGAAGGC
>Ga0209490_10006840_pt1 | contig 10230 bp, 5 predicted proteins | sample MAT06_FD_187209 | JGI IMG/M metagenome (GOLD analysis project Ga0209490, IMG submission 187209) | Freshwater microbial communities from Lake Fryxell liftoff mats and glacier meltwater in Antarctica - MAT-06 (SPAdes) (version 2) | ecosystem: Environmental > Aquatic > Freshwater > Ice > Liftoff...
ACGTAAACATTCATAGGCCTGTTGCTGATCGCCAAATTGTAAATATTCAACGGCAGAGATTAGATAGGCTTCGCCGTAAGCCCGACAAATACGGATATTGGCTTGGGTTCGCTGCTCTGGTGGTGGCCCCATATGTTTGGCCAAGACCGCCATGCGGTTTTGAATCATCCGCGTTGGGTCACTGGACATGCTGCCGGCTAGCACTCGGTGGCGGGTCAACACCAGATTGGTGCCAATGATTTTATGCTGACGACTCATGCGCAGCCACATATCCCAATCTTCACAGGCGCGCAAGGTCTCATCAAAGGCGCCGGCGCTGGTATAACATTGTCGATGCACCAAGATCGACTCCGGCACAAAAAAATTTCCATCTAAGAGCGTTTCATATAATTGTTCGGTTGGCACCGGGCGTGCCTCCACCTGGGGTAACGCTTTATTTTGTTGATCGACAAATTGATAGCCACAAAATACCCCATCTGCCGCCGGGTCGCTTTGTAGCGCAACCAACATAGAGCTAACAAAATGGGGTTCGTACAGATCGTCGGCGTCGAGTAGGCCAATATATTCGCCGCGCGCGGCCTGAATCCCGGTATTGCGCGCGGCCGATAGCCCTCGATTTGTCTGGTAGAGATAGAGAATGCGGTCACCAAATTGTGCGGCGACGGCCCGGCTCTGATCGGTCGATCCGTCATCGACCACGATCACTTCTACGTTGGCATAGCTTTGATCCAACACGCTCCGAATTGCGTCGCCCAAGTATTGGGCATGGTTGAAGTTCGGAATGATCACGCTGACGAGCGGATTCGGTTTGCCTGTCCGTGCTCGGGTCTTATGGTCAAGCTTGGTCGGTGCGAATGGAACTGCGCTTTGCTGAATGGTCATTGTTCGGTAACCTGTCGAAATAGGTTTTCTAGTGCTTGCGCAGTATGGCTCCAACTGTGCATCGTTTCTGCTTCTTGACGCGCCGCTTGTCCCAAGCGCCGGCGCTCCTGTGGATTGCGCACCAGGTGCACAATCGCGTCGCTCAACGCATCTGCATCGCAGGGGGGCACGATCCAGCCGGTCTGGCCGTGGGTGATCAGTGCCGGCTGTCCATTCGCGCCGGACGCAATGGTCGCCAACCCAGCCGCCTTATAGTCCAGTAATTTCAGCCCCGAGTATTCAACGCGCCCACAGTAGGGTGAAACCCCAATCTCCGCCCCTGCCAGGTAGGTGACCATACGGCGAGCATCTAGTGCACCGGTAAAACAAACTATAGGCCGTAAGCCTAACTCGTCCACCATTTGCTCGATCTTATGCTGTTCGCTGCCGGAGCCAATCAAAACCAGCCGCAGTCGGACCCCTTGGGCGATGGCTTTGGCCGCGGCGCGTAGAAAGATCAGAATGCCATGCCAGGGTTCAAAGCCACCTACATAGGCAATCGTAACCGGGGCGTCACCAGTTGGCAGCGGCTGAAATGCACGCAATTGTTCACGCTTTAGCAGGGCAACCACTTCGCTGCCGTTTTCAATCACAGAAACTGTGGCTGGATTAACCCCCCAGCGCTCGATAAAGCGATGGCGCCAGCCTTCACCGGTTGCTACGGTATGCGTGGCCTGGCGTGCGGCCCGGCTCATCAAGCGCAACGATAGCCATTTTTGGCTACCTTGTGGCGCCAACCCAAACGTCTCCAACTCGGTCAGATGGTCGCCATTTACCTCTAGGATTAATGGAATTTGCATCCAGCGCGCAGCAAGGCCCCCAGCGTAACCCATCCAACCCATGCGTTCATATAAGAGGTCATAGCCCGCCAACTCCTGGCGGCATGCCAATGCAAAGCGGGTGCTCTCGAATAGTGCCGCGTATGGCAGGCGCAACTCATGCTGAATGCGGCGCACCGCACGCTCGCCTAGCCGGCCGGGACCGCGATCCATACGCCGCACGGTTACTGGCTCATAGTGGCGCAGATCGTCCGATCGCCATAGCCGCTGTCCAAAATGGGCCAGCAAGCGGACCTGATGGCCCCGACCTTGTAATTCTTCAAAGATATGTTTGACATGCAGCGCTGGACCAGACAGCGGTTGGCTGTGCATATCGGGCACGCCAGTTTGGAGCAAATAGCCAATCTTCATCTTCCCTCAGCTTCACGAATTAAATGCGGTTGATGAACTGGGCTCGTTTTTTTGTGATAGGTTTGTGCCACCTCGACAAAAATTCGGCGGATGGCTGCTTTTTGATCTTCCGCATCAAACTTGCTGCAGGCGATAGCGCGCATTTGGTCGTGCCGTTGTTGCTTGATGGCAACTGGCAAGTTGGCATATTCAATCACTTTCTGCTGCAATTCGGCATCAGTCAGAAATAACTGTTCGGTAGGTACAACCTCTTCTGCGCCATCACAATTGTGCGCCAAACAGTAACATCCAGCGGCCATGGCTTCAACCAGCGCTACCTGTTGTCCTTCCCAATAGCTGTTGGAGATAAAGAGATCAATGGTTTGTAACCAAGCCGCGGTGTCCTTGACAAAGCCCACCAGTGCAACATCATTTTGTAGCCCGAGCTTCTCGATCAACCGTTGGATCGAGACTAGATAGTCGTCAAAATAACCATCAGCCCAGCGTCCCCCGGCGATGGTTAGGTGGGGCTGGTAGCCTTGCTGTTTGAGGCCATATATGCTGAGGATCGTTTCGTAGATGCGTTTGACCGGATGAATATTGCACAACATACCCAGTCGCAGTTTGAAGTCACGTTGCGTGGGGGGCGTAAACTTGTCGAGTGCGACGCCGTTGTCCACCACCTCGGCTTTATGAGCATGGTTGGGATAGAGCTCAATAAACTTGCGGTGCATATGTTGGCTGACCAAGATCACCTTGTCGACATGATCCCAGTTGACTTTGGGCGCCCAGACGTATAGTTCGTACGAATGGAGACGCGTAATAATGGCGCCTGTTTTGGGCAAATGGCTAGCCGGTACCAGTAACTCACTGGCCCAATCAAAAAAAGAGACATTGCTTTCGCGTAGGATCGTCCGCATCTGTCGCTCGGTGGCCCAGCGATTGATGCGTCCACTGAAGAGGGGCGTCTTGTAGGTCGTTTCTTTAAAAACAACTGTCTTGTAACGTGCGCTTATATCGGCATAAATATCATGCAGAAATGCCCACTTGCCATGTTCACCAACAAAAATTCCAATTTGATGCATGTGGATCTGTCCATTCCCCTGGTGATGTGCGGCTCAACCAAACTTATGCTGTCGCCAACATGGGCGCGGCGGGCAAGGCGCCTACCATTGTTTCGCGGCTGCTTTGCCCACCCTGTTGCTCGACAAACAGATCTAACCAGACCATAAGGTTGATCAATCGCCATAGGCCCGGTGTCGCGGCCAATGCTGCATCGGGCAAAGTCTGCATATGGTAGAGCAGGCCTGGTTGCAGATAGGGTTCAAGCGCTGGGTTGGTGGCATGTTTTTTCAACAACTGGCGGATATAACCGCTACCCTGTTGCAGCCAACCCAGTTCCGGTGTAGGAAAGCCCATCTTGGTGCGCCGCCAGCAAATCTCTGCTGGCAGTTGGTCGCTGAGCGAACGGCGTAAAATCCATTTGCTCCAGCCCTGATTAATCCGATAGTTAAGCGGCAACCGGAAGACCATCTCCACCAGACGATAGTCGAGGAAGGGGAGGCGAGTCTCTAGCGAAAAAGCCATCGAATTGCGATCTTCGTAGCGCAAGAGCTTAGGCAGATTGGTTGCGGTTAGATCACGATAAAGTAACCCCACCAGGCTGTTCTCGTGCGCCGATAACGAAGGCTGCCAACGGCGTGCCCAGTGGCGTTGAACAAAGGCGGGCGATATTTGATCTTCTTGTAGTCCGGTGCCGCCCTGGCCGGGGGCGAGACGCGGCGGTCGCACCGCCTTCACCATCTGCTGTAGCCGCCAAGGCAACTGTTGCGTCGCTTGATCAACCAGCATATTTACGACTGGGCCACCGCCGACGCGTGAGACATCCCATGCGGCACGGGCTGCGGCCCACGCGCCTTGTTGCTGTAAAATTTGGCTTACATAGGGTGGATAGTAGGCGTAGTAGCCGGCTAAAATTTCGTCGCCGCCCTGGCCGTTCAAGAGAACGGTGACGCCATGCTGTTTTGCCAACCGCATCACATTCCACTGCGCGTATTGGCTAGACGAATTGACTGGTTCATCCATGTGCCAGATGAAGTTCTCGAACTCCTGCCAGAGTTGAGCGCCGTCGGGCACAACCAAGTTCTCTTCGGCACCGGTGCGTTCGACGATCAAGTGGCTGTACTTATACTCGTCAATCATCGCTTCGCGATTGCGTGCCGTAAAGGTCTTTTGGTGCTCACCAACCAGATGGCTTGGAATCACCTGTTCTTCCAGCAGCAAGCGGTTGGCCAGCGTGACAATCGCCGATGAGTCCAACCCGCCGCTCAAACAAGTACCTACTGCCACATCGCTGCGCAAGCGCAGACGGATGGCATCCTCCAGCAAGCTCGCAAATTCATCGGCCACGTGTGCTTCGTTGGCGCGGGAAGGCGTAGTGATGGCGGGGTTGATCTCTGCCTGCCACCATGTTTGTTGGGTCAACTGTTTCTCTGCAATGTCGATTAGCAAAAAGTGGCCGGGGGGAAGGGCGGAGATCTCTTCAAGAAATGTCTCATTGGTGTGGTCAGAGAGACCAAGCACTAGATAGTCGAAAATGGTTTGATCGTTAGGTGTACGCCCAATCAATGGGTGTTGAATCAGTGCTTTGATCTCGGAAGCGAAGAGAAAAGTGGCGCCATTCCAGAAGTAATAAAAGGGCTTAACGCCAAAGCGGTCGCGCGCACAAAACAGGCGACGACGGCGTGCATCCCATAAGGCGATGGCGAACATACCGTTGAAACGCGCGAGGCAATCAACGCCCCACTCGGCATAGGCGGCCAAAATGACCTCGGTATCACTGCCGCTGGCAAAGTGATAGCCCAGCTTTTGTAACTCGGCGCGCAGCTCGCGATAGTTGTAAATCTCACCGTTGTAGGCCAACCATAGTTGACCGTCCAGATAGCTCATCGGCATATGGCCGGCTGGTGATAAGTCTAAAATCGCCAGTCGTCGGCTGCCCAAGACCAAATTGTATTGCTCGGTGGGCACCAGTGTGTGCGAAATCAGCGCCAATTCGGCTGGTGTGCTGGGCCCACCGGCCACACAGATCTCACTGGTCGCTGTGTTAAGAAATAGATAGCCTTCATCGTCTGGACCGCGATGCCGTTGCGCCCGGTTCATCTCGGCAATTGGCGCAAGCCTGTTCTGATCGTCCAAAATACCACAAATTCCACACATCTTTTCACCTATTGCTTCCGTTATTCAATCACTTTGGCGGCTGTATGAAGGCTTTCGCAGAGATAAGAATCGATCTGATTTCCTCTGATGCAAGTTAACATGGTTTGACGAAAAAAAGTGTTACATTTTGTTTGCATTTATCTGGTAGCAGCTGCTAACGTATCGATCAACCACAATAGCTGACCAGCCATGGACCGATTGCGAATGGTTTCGCGTTGGCATAGAGGCTCTGCCATCACAAATTTGACCCACAGGAAAATCTAACGCAAAGCCGCCGAGGGTCAGCGCTGACCCTCGGCGGCTTTGCGTTAATGGTTAAGCTTCGAAGCTGCGATTCAAACTGGCCAAGCAGTAAACACGGATCGGGCAAACACAGATAGAAATTATTGAAAATATCTGTGTTATGCCCGATCCGTGTTTACCAAAAATTTGTTCTGTTGACTACAATTTTCGGTTGCCTAATGTTTTACGCGAGCTGCCCGTATTCATCGAGTTTGGGCCGCCGGACAGGAACAAGGGCATGAAAGAGAATACGGAGAATGCCACGGTTGGCCACGTAACTAGAATCGTTAAGGACGGCGCGCAACACATCAACTGGCACCTGTGTATAAAGACCAGCTCTGTAGGCACGAAATGCATGGTTGAACCAGTAGCAGCCTTGCAGCCAGCTAATTTGCGTGCGCGAGCCTAACCGGTCTAAATGGCGTGAAATCGAGCTTAGCACTTGACGCGTGGCTTCTGCGCCAAATTCGGCTTCGTAACTGATGAATTGATCAGTCAGGCTGCGCAAAAAAGCCTCATCTAGACGCGTGCCCAATTGGGCTGCTCTAGCCAGGTGGCTGGCGCCTTCATCCTCATGATGCCAGAGGATACTTTTAACGCCGCGCCAGAGATAACCCTGCCCGATCGCCCACTGGCTGTGCCGCGCGACCCATGCCAAGTCGGGTGGTAACTGCGCGAAGATGCGTTGTAACGCTGTCTCATGGTCGCCACCATCGTGAACTCCCGTTACAATCAAAAAATTGATCAGGGCGACCGCATCGTGGGCCAGGAGTGCCGGATCATTGTGGATTGCTTCACACAAATATTGTTGGCCTAGGGCGGTCTCGTTCTGGGCAAGGGCACAGTAAGCCCAATCCAGGTAGTGGTTGCGATAGGCTTCATGGCGCAGATTTTTAACCGCGGCTGGACAACGCGGGTCACTAAAGGTGGTGTTCAGCGCCCGGATCGCTGAGTCCAATCGTCCTTTGATGTTGCTGATCACGCGGTTCGCATGGTAGCGGCGGTAATTAAGCGGCTGATCGATACCGGCAAATTGACAACCTGCCAACGCCAGTCGGCAGTTGATATCCAAATCTTCGCTGAAAACCACATAACTTTCGTCAAAAAGATCGATCTTAAAGGCCCATTCTCGGCGCAATACCATATCGCTGGGCGCAAAAGGAAAGCCAACCACAAAGTCAGGCAGGCTCGTGCTCATGCGCGGTCGCCAGAGCGAGAGAGGATTACCCTTTGCGTCAACATCGAAGCGGGCATTATAGGTAACGCCGATCTCTGGATGTTGCGCCAGATAGGCGACATGGACCGCTAGTTTATGGGGGTGAAAGAGATCATCGGCATCCAGCAAAGCGATGATCTCACCGGTGGAAGCACGCATACCTGTGTTGCGCGCCGCTGGCAACATTTGGTTGCGTTCGTGGATAATATATTTTAAGCGTGGGTCATGAAACTGTTGCACGACTTCGGTCGTATTATCGGGCGAGGCATCGTTGACAACAATCACCTCAAAATTTGTATAAGTCTGATCGAGCACACTTTGGATCGCGCTGCCTAGATATTCTGCCTGTTTATACGCGGGAATTACAACACTGACTTTTGGCGAGTTCATAGATCTAATCTTGCCCCACTTGGGCTTCGGATGAATTCAATGGATAGTGTAGGTGAATTTGAGCAGACTCTACGTCAACGGGTCGATTGGTTAGGGCTCCTGCGTTGTGTGATAACGATGATGGGCTGGGCAACTCCTGTTGCGGGTCAATGAACCATACAATACTGTGGTCATCAGCAAAAATTTGGGCGCCAATTCCTGCTTGCGCTAGCCATTGCGATATGCGTGCCTGGCCTGAATAAAAGTGAATGGCCACTGGCCGATTTAGCCGCAAAATCTCCTCGGCTGCATCAACCACCTGGATCGGATCATTGGATCTGTAGAGCGATTGAATTACTCGATGGCGCTGCTCGAAAATATCAGTTGGATAGCCACGGAATTCTAGCAAATTGTAGGCCGTATCGATGCTATAGCCGGTGGTTGTTTCACCATCGATATCGGCTGGCATATAGAATGAACGGTCGGTAAATGGCCCAAGGTGAATGTCTGAACCCGCGCTGACTAAGATTGTATCGAGTGGGGTTGTGTTGCGCACCGCCGTGGTCCACCCCGCATCCGGTTCGGCTGGGTCGAGCGCCAACCAAAAGGAGCGCTCATCAATAGCGGGGGCGTTGACCCGGTTCTCCGGCACCTGTGCCCCGCTGCGAAACATCACCCCTTGTTGCAAAACGGCCAGCGTTAATGGAATGACCAGCGTCCAAGCCCAGCGCAAACGGGTTTGTTTGAAAAGTAGCCAATCAAGGGTGGCGGCGCTAAACGGCGCCAGCATAATGGTTGCTCCCAAAATAAATTTATATTCCAGGCTGCGCACGTTGAAAAGCACATACATCATCAATAAACCAACGCCGGTGGCTGCCAGCAAAAGGACTGGCCCATTGCGTCGCCATAGCCACAGCCCAATAAAAGGGAGTGCGACCAAACCCAAGGGAACAAAGGCACTTATGACTTGCAAACTCTTGGCGAACATTTCTGATCGCGTGGACAACTGCACCAATGCTGCCGAATGCGCCTGCGTGATAAAACGTGTAAAGGCCAGAAATATCGTTATGCTGATCGCTATGCCTAGTGCTGTCAACAAGATTGAGCGCCAGGAGTAGATTGGCAGTTCAAGCGGCAACTTGATCGCCATCAGCCCAAGCATGCCGCCTGTCAACAGACAGCCAATTGGAAAGAGCACCGGATAGATTAATCCTAATGCCGTCAAGAGGGCAGTGACAATCACGGGTAGCCAGCGAACTTTGGTGCGCAGTGCAACCACGCAGACCAATGCTAAGCCAAGCACAAGCGCAAAGGCGAACGGCATGGTTTCAAAGCCCAGATATTTGCTTAAAAATGGCGTATAACGAATGTCGCCTAGATAGTCGCGCCAGCGATAGGTGTCACCAGCCCACAGCCAGGCCCCCGCTCCAATCACATTCGTGCCAAGAAACATCAAGCCGACACCCAGCAGAGCGGCCGAGCTTTGCAAGCCCAGCCCTCGTTTGGCCAGCTCATAGGCCAAAATGAACGCAATGAGTAGCCAGATTAGGTTGCTGATCGCATAGGTGATAGTCGGCGGTAGATTTGTGGCCCAGCCCACCACACCCCAGTAGACATGCCCGATCCAACCATAGGCGAGCGTCAGCCCAGCCAATTCCGGCTCTTCTGGTGCGATCGTATGGCGCGTAAAGGCATAAACAATGTCACTGTGCCATAACGCGTGCCAAGCAAATGGGCGGTAATTCTGAATGATAGTCCAGGGTACGACCAGATAACCAGCCAGTAGCGTAAAAAGCAGCGATCCTACTGCGCCGGTTGGCGACAAGTGCCAAGCTGATGGCCAGGTTATCAACGGCCAACGCAATGTGCGCACAATGAAAATAAGACTGGGTAGATTGATCAGGATCGCCAGCAGCGCGGCCGTCTCGAAGCTTAGGCCAAAAAAACGCAGCGCTATAAATTGCGCGCCTAGGATCGCTGGCGAAAGCGCTGCCGCCAGTGCCAACCGGGCTTTCCAACTGAACTCACTCAGTGGTAGACCGAAGGTTAGCCAAGCACCAGGTAAGATTGTTACAAGGCAAAAAATAAGAATCGCCATTCTAATCCCCAGCCCCATTGAGCGCCAGTCGGTGAAAAGCCACTTTGGCGTCCAGGTCTACCAACCCCTGTGCGCCATCCGCACTTTTTACCCAAAATCCCATCGCCCGTTCCAAGCGATCATAATAGTGGCTAAAATCGGTCGAGATCACATCCACGCCCAGATCATACTCCCCTTCGAGCAGAGGCAGATCTAGCTTATATTCGACACGACAGCGTTCGCCGGCCACAAAATTTGGCGTTCGGATCTTCTTCCAGCGTGTGGTCGTGTCATAGACAATTCGTCCATCCGTCGTGCGGATCGTAAACGAAAAGATTGGCTCTTCAATATCTTTGTGAAACTTTATATCCACACCTACTGTCACACTGTCGCCCGATTGCACTACTGTGATGGGGCGCCCATTGGCCCCCAGCAACGTGACACCTTCGATCTCGGCGTCAAAGCTCATCACCCGTTCTGCCAATCCGCCCTCGGCGGTTGTCGTTTTTAAGTCGCGGGCGGCGCGGCGCACGGCATCCGAATAAGCCACCACTGCTTCGGCAGCGCTGCCCTGAAAGATATTTTTGCCGCGGTACATCACCAATCCGCGGTCGCACACCCGGCGTACCGCATCCATGTCGTGCGAAACAAAAATAAGGGCGGTGCCTTTGGCGCGCAACTCATCCATGCGTGCATGACAGCGTTGCTGGAAAGAATAATCACCCACCGCCAGCACTTCATCTACGATCAGCACGTCCGGATCGACGTGAGCAGCGATCGAAAAGCCCAGCCGTGCGTACATGCCAGAGGAATAACGCTTGACCGGTGTATCCAAAAAATTGCCGATGCCTGCAAATTCGACAATTTGATCAAAGCGGTTACGAATATCGGCCCGACGCATGCCTAAAATTGTACCGTTGAGAAAAATGTTTTCGCGACCCGTTAAATCAGGGTGAAAGCCAGCCCCCAATTCGATC
>Ga0209490_10006841_pt1 | contig 10230 bp, 8 predicted proteins | sample MAT06_FD_187209 | JGI IMG/M metagenome (GOLD analysis project Ga0209490, IMG submission 187209) | Freshwater microbial communities from Lake Fryxell liftoff mats and glacier meltwater in Antarctica - MAT-06 (SPAdes) (version 2) | ecosystem: Environmental > Aquatic > Freshwater > Ice > Liftoff...
TCATTTTCATTCTTAAAAATTAACCCTTTCGCTTCGTTTTTGATTTGCGCTTTCAATTGATCCGCGTTTTCCACCATGGAGCGCAACTTATAGATACGGAATGAGCGCCCCATCAGCCCATAGCGTTCTTGAGAGTAGAGAATAGAACCAGGACTGTCTAGCCTAATCGCTAAGGCGATCGGAAAAAACATTAGTCCGTAAATTGCCAGCCCAATCAAACTCCCGACAATGTCAATAGATCGTTTGAATAAACACGATGCTGACCGATGTGGAATCCCTTGCTCACGGGAGGTAAATGCACAAGAACCTAAGTCCTTTTCTGACACTGCTGATTGCATGGCTTGTAGTTTGACTGTTCAGTGAATTAGCTGAGCGCCGTAGAAATACGGAGTATGTCACAACAATATAAAGGAATTTCAGAACTGGCGATATGCTGAGTTGAAACACTATGTCAATCTTCTTGGAAACTTTATACAGTCTTATATTTGTGAAGGAATGATGAAGACACTCGGTTGAGCTAGAGACTTAATCCATTCAAAGGTATATTTAGAGGAGGTTTCAGCTTCCTCCGCAGAATTGCGGAGTCAGAAAATTTTTAGTCAATAAAAGATAGATTTGTAGTTCTTAATATTTCCTAGAATGTCAAGCAAAGCATACGTGTAAAGATAAGCCTGTATTTACCCATACTTGCGAATGTGCTTTAAATGACATTCTTAAAGGAAAAAGCTTTCAAAAAACGTTCGACAACTTATTTCATTCGACTCATTTTTTTAATTTAATAGTGCTTGAAGTTGCGGTATAAGCTGCTGGAAGGCTTTGCCGCGATGACTAATCGATCGCTTCATCTCAGGCGGCATTTCAGCAAAGGCGAGCTGATGATCTGGACTATAAAAGACGGGATCATAGCCAAAGCCATCCACTCCTTTTGGAGCCAAAAGAATTTCACCCGGACAAATTCCTTCAGCTTGCAGCGCAATTGTGCCATCAGGGCGCGCGATCGCAATTGCACAAGCAAACCGGGCAGCACGGTTAGATTCACCTGCTAATTCTTTGAGCAATCGCGCAATGCAGGCAGCATCATTTTCTGCATAACGAGCCGAAAAAACACCCGGTGCGCCCCCCAAGGCTTCTACTTCTAGCCCAGAATCATCGGCGATCGCCCATTCCCCGGTTGCCAGTGCTATTTGAGACGCTTTTAGACAGGCATTTTCGGCGAAGGTGGTGCCCGTTTCCTCGACTTCTAATTCGGTTGGTTTTGGGCGTAGCTCCCAGCCCAGATCGGCAAGGTGGGCTTGTATTTCTTTGAGCTTGCCTGGGTTTCCGGTTGCTACTACCAAGATTGTCATCCAAAGTTCCTTCTGATTACTGAGGTTGTATGGCTACCTTTTTCAGAATTACGCCAAGACAGGAGCCATTGCAGCAACTTTTTCGTGAAATGCTTGCCAATCCAACACTTGATCTAACAGTGTCTCGTAGCCCATAACGTTGGGATGCAGTCCATCTTCTGTTATGCGATCGCTACTCCACTGACTCCCCTGCGACTGCCATTCAGAAAACACATCCAGGTAAGGAATTTGCCTCGTTTCACAGGCTAAGCGCGTCGCCTCTTTGTAGCGAAACTGATCCGCATGATTGTAGTAGAGACAGTCCAGAAACGGCATTTTGGATTCATCCACAGGCACCATACCCACAAACAGCACTGGGCATAGCTGCGCTGCTTGGTCTAACAGTTGCTCCATTTCATCACAAAATAGGTTGAAGTCCGTAAAGTTGCGCCCATCAGGACGAGAGAGACGTGCCGAGTCATTGGTGCCCACGGATAAAATCAGCAGATCAGGCACTCGATTTCGCAATTCCCCCCGCAGCCGAAATTCACTTTCCAAACGAGCAGCAACCTGTTGCACCCCATCCCCACGCACGCCCAGGTTATATAAAGCATGTCCTAAGCTGCCAGGAATCATCCAACTGCGCCGCAACCGTTCAATCCATCCCCCCCCTGCCGGATCACCAAAACCATAGATGATGCTGTCTCCAACTGCAATGATCTTCAATGGTTGCGTTGTTTTTTGGAGAGTAAGAACTTTAGCAGTCTGCATTGAGTAGTTAAGCGTTGGGAAATCAAAAAATCAAGTATTTAATTATGCAGAACTGTATCATCGGTTGAATAACTTTGCCAATCTTGACAAATAAACACTCAGATACATCTACCTTAACAAATCAAGCTGAGATGTATTTGTGTAGTACAGGCAGAGTATCGCTAAGCCCAAGTCGCGATGATCCACTGACTGCCGTTAATCAGATAAAACATGCCTACTATCAGCAAGGCAACACTGGCAAGCCGAATAATGGTGTTGGAGTGGAGCAACAAGGTGCGGGTTTGTTTGGCGAGTCCAGTGAATAAGCTAGCCAGAAAAATAATGGCGGTATAACCAAACGCGTAGCTAATCATGGTGAGTGTGCTTTGCCATTGCGAACCTGTGGCGGCGGCGGCGGTTAGCACTGAAATCATAATTGGGCTAGTGCAGGGAGAACTGACGAGCGCGAAGGTAATTCCAACCCCATAAGGACCTGTGAGAAAGGATGTGATGACCGACTGAAGCCGCGATTCCCGTAGGGATCGTTTCACGAATCGCCGAGACATTTTTTCTTTGAGAGGAACGGCATCAATTCCCTTTTTGGGGGCAGGGGTGAAACGGTTTAGCCTGAACCGAGGAATTTTGACAACGCCGATTAGGCTAAATCCCATCAGTATGATGATGGCTCCAACCAAGACTTGGATGTAGCCCCGAAGCTGAATCAGAATCAGACCTGCCGCTGAGGAAAATAGCCCCAGCAAACTGAGAACGGTGACTACCCCTAAAACAAAGGAACCTGCCTTAAAAAAGGCATCTCGACGGGAGGTGATTTCGCGGGTGCCAATATAGCTAAGGTTGATCGGCAACAGGGACAAAATGCAGGGGGAAATGCTGGCAACTAGCCCACCCAAAAACGCCAGACCGATCAGTGCTAATGGGTTATTAATCTGACCTTGGTGCTGAGTAAACCACTGATCATAGCGATCGCCAGTCCAAAACGCAAACTGCTGAAGCGATTGATAGAACGAGCTTTGAATGAATCCGTTTAGGAGTAAAGTCAGGGCGATCGCGCCCAGAAACATCGCACATAGAAGCAGTAGATGCCTTGAATGTGGAATGGAGCGATTGGGTGATTTGGACAGTTTGACACGAGTCATAACGCTTTAGCCTGCGAACTAGCAATAGATTACTTTTCAAACTGTTGAGAACCTTGATAACCAGAAATCAGGGCTAATTCTTCTCGCGATTGCAGCCCCCGATAAAGCTGTCCGTTCACTTGCCAGGTGGGATAACTGTTGACCTGCGCTTGAGCGCACTGTTCTGGGCGGGCGTTATTTCCCTTCGGATCACACTCTATCACTTGCAGTTTGGTCACGGCTGAACCAAACAACGCTTGCTGGCGGCTGCAATAAGGGCACCAATAGGTTGTATAAAGCTTTGCGCCTTGTTGATTAAGATGGTTGGCAAGCGCAAGCGTGGCAGAAGATGCGGGTGCAGCGTTTTTTAAGTGAATGGTGGCATTGCGTTGAGGAGTGCAACCCCATCCTAATAGCAGGATTGCGATCGCCACCGTTAAATTCACGCGCGATTCCCATAGGAATCGCTTCACGAATCGCTGTTTCTGATCCCGTAACTTTAACCATTGAATTTTTTTAAAGCTCATTTGAATATCTTGAATACTCATTGAATTCAGCAACAAGCCACAACAGACCCACAGCTCTCTCCGTCCTAATTACAACTATCCTCAGTTGTAACTTACAGGACTTACGCAAATCAATCGAAATTTGCCCCCCAACCCCCAATTCTGGGGGAGCTAGAGATCAAAGTCCCCCAGAATTGGGGGATTTAGGGGGCGAGTGTGTAAGTCCTAACTTAGTCACTGTTGTAACATCGTGGCTCTCCTCACTTGTTTAGTAAATCCTTTTCTATTTTTCCCATTTGCCGTTTATCATTCATCATTTTCATTTCTGGTTTTCGCAAAATTAATTTTGCAGAATGAGCCAGCCGGGCAAGGCTAGCCTACACTTCTAACGACAGATGCTAACGGCGCATGATGTAAGCGATCAAGAATTTGAGGAGTGTGGAGGCAAGTTGTGGGAAAGATCGCGTTGCTAGTTGGGGTGAGTGTTTGTGACATGGGGTTTCCTCTTTTGCGAAAAGCCCGTACCAATGTGGAGGTGCTAAAACGAGCGTTACGAGGAACATCCTCTGGCTTTGTGGTGCAAACGCTGAACGATCCCAGTTTGCCCGCCATGATGGAAGCGATCGAGCAACTGTTTCGTCATCGCGAGGAAAACGATCAGGTCTTGTTCTTCTTCTCTGGCTATGGAATCAAGGATGTGGATGGACAACTTTACTTTGCAGCTCCCAATACGGGACTGGACGATCGCGGTAACTTGATTCGCGCTCGCGCCATGCCTGTCAGATTTTTACACAATGTCATGGATACAAGCCCTGCTTGGCGACAAGTCGTCATGTTTGATTGCTGCTTTCGACAAACGGGCGGCATGTCTCCAACGGAAGGCGAAACTCTGATGGAAGACACCTATAATCACTTGATTGGCGATCGCCGCGTCATTTTATCTGCCACAACCTACACCCAGCACCTTCCAGAACCCGATAGCCTGGATGCTTGGAGCTATACTCGCTATTGGGCAGAAGGCGCAGCAACGGGCGCAGCCGACACAGATTGCGATGGCAGCCTCACTGTTAAAGAACTGCATTACTATGCCCAGCGCAAGCTGCACATTGCCGCGCCGGATCAGCACCCGCAGTTTTATGGGTCAGAAGACACCGCTAATCAACTGGTGTTGCAGGTTCCCAGCCAAATTCCCACCGTGCAATATCGCCAGTTTTTAGAAAAAATGGCTCAAACGAGCGAAATCGACACCACCGAGTTTCGGATTTTATCGGGGCGTAATACCCTCAATACATTTCGCCAACATTTGGGATTGTCGCCTCAGGATGCAGCCGAGATTGAAACTGAGGTGCTGCGCCCCTTTCGAGAGCATCAACAGCGAGTACAGTTATATGAAGAACTTTTCTCTAAGCTGACCCAGGGGACGAAATGACTCCCAAAGAAGAGGTATACCAAAAATTAAAGCAGTGGCAAAAGGCGCTGAGCCTGACCGACAGCGATACCGGGTTGATCAGTGCGGTGCCATCTGCGAATCGGCTGCAACCTAAACCCCGCCAAAATGACCTGAAACTGTATGAACAGTTACTAGAACGCATGTTGGCAGAAGCGCGGGATCGACAGTCTTCCCTGCGAGAGAGCGATCGCTATGAACTTCAAGCTCTCCAGCAAGTGCTTAACCTCCCTAACGAAGATGTAGCAGAAATTGAACATCGTTTGGCTACCCAATCAGCCGCAACCATACCCACTGTTCTGTCAAAAAGTGATTCTGCTCCAACTACTGCACCATCAAGCTTCAGCCCGTCCACAAAAATCCCTTCTACAGAAATCCCGTCTACGGAGATTCCCTCTGCGGAGATTCCATCTGCGGAGATTCCATCTGCGGAAACTACTGTCCCGTCTGCTGCCGAGATTAACCATTCAGCCAATCTAACGGGCGTGAAAGGGCAAATGGTCAAACGCAAAATGGAGATGGAAACCGCTAGCTCATCTGCTGGTTCTCCCGCTGTTGACCCATCCGCATCTCAAAAAAGCGTCAGTCAGCACACAACTGAGGTTTTGACGGGGGCTACGATCGCGGCTGATCAGCCCACAGATTCTACTTCCAAATCTTCCGCTACACCTGCCCAAAATGTGGATGCAGAAACGTCCACCATCACCGTTAAGCGCGATCGCCGTCCATTACTGATTACACTGGGGCTGCTTTTGCCCCTGTTGGGACTGGTCGTTTGGCTGGCACTTCGCCCCAATTCAGGTCGGAACACGGTTCCGGCTGATCCAAAAGTCGCTCAACAGTGGGTGGAATCAGGCACTAAAAAAAATCAGCAGAGACAATACGATGCAGCGATTAAGGATTTTGATCAGGCAATCCGCTTCAATCCGAAAGATGCCACTGCATTCCTCAATCGCGGGTTTGCCCATCATCAAATGGGTCAACTGAATGCAGCAGTGGATGACTACACAAAAGCCCTGAACCTTAACAACAAGTTTGCAGAGGCTTTTAGTAACCGCAGTCATGCCCGATTTGACCAAGGACGACAGGAGGATGCCTCGAAAGATGCGGCTCAGGCGATCGCGCTCCAACCCAAACTGGCGGTTGCCCATCTCAACATGGGCAATGCCTTATTTGCTCAGAAAAATTTGGACGGTGCCTTCCAAAAGTTTACTCAAACGATTCAACTCAATCCAACAGGCATGATTGCGGCAAGGGCACATAACAATCGGGGCAACGTTTTTGCCAGCCAAAAAAAAATCGATGAAGCCATTCAAGACTATACCCAAGCGATCCAACTAGATGCCACCTATGCGGATGCATTGTTTAACCGGGCGCTTGCCTTTGATCTCAAGGGGAATCGTCAAGGGGCGATCGACGACTTTAGAGGGGCAGCGAATCTTTATAAAGCTGCGGGAAACAGTGAGATGAACGCCAGCGCAAACCGCCGAATTGAACAATTACAAAAAAGCTCCACGCCTGCGCCTAATACTCAAGCGATTTAGCAATTTAGCGATTTAGCGATCGCCTTTTTAAGGAGCCGCAACCTATATCCAACCGTTGTTTGACTGAACACTCACGCCGAAGCCCCCACGGTATCTCCTATCCAAAAAAGTCCGAAACCTTCTCCGCTTTCACCGAGAAGGTTTCGAGCCGATGTTTTGGAGAGCAAGGAACTGAAAATTCATCCTTGCTTCACATTCTTAGTCGAGTAGCTTCATCAAGTTGTTCCGGAGAATAGGTGGAATCACAGAAAAACTTAGCAAAAGCAACCCGTGATTTCTGGGTTGGGGAGTGAGGGCAGTCTTTACACTGTTCAGAAAAGTCGCACATCTTGAGTAGACCAAAACCTGACCTGCCTGTTCACAGTGTTGGAGTTTGGATTCAACTTATTGCCATAGACTAACTTCCAACTTGCTCTCAAAACCCTTTTCTCCTATCAATCAATCTCCTACCCTTCGGATGTGTTCCTATGTCAAATGTAGTTTCCTCTGCGGTTACTCTCTATCCTGAACTCAATCAACCCCTCGATGGACGTTATCAAGTCAATGAAATTTTAGCGGCTCGTCTTTGGGGACGCACTTACCTTGCCCAAGATTTGCACCGTCCTAGCCACACGGAGTGCATCATTTATCATTTCAAGCAAATCCCCGAAATACCGAATTATGCTGAATGGGTCAGCAGCCTATTTGCTAACGAGGCTGCACGATTGGAAGCGTTTGGCACCCATGAACAAATTCCTCAGTTGCTTGCGTATTTTGAAGATGAGGAAGGGTTTTATGTGGTGCATGAGTTTATTGAAGGGCGATCGCTGAGCCAAGAATTGATCCCCAACGCACCTTGGAGCGACGCACAGGTCATAACCTTGCTGCAAGACGTGCTGGAACCATTGGCATTTATTCATCAACAAGGTGGGCTGCACGGAAATATTAAGCCAGACAATCTTTTGCGAGGCTCAGCGGGTCGATTGGTTTTGATTGATTTTGGCAGTCTGCCGCAGATCCAGCAAGAATGTCTGATGGCGTATGGGGTGGAGGGCGATCCAACGCAGGTATCTGAGCAAGGATATCAACCTGTGGAACAACTTCAAGGATTGCCTTGTGCTGCAAGCGATGTATACGCAGTTGGGATGATTGCTGCCCAAGCGCTGACGGGCAAACACCCAACCCAGTTTCAACTCGATCCGCAGACGGGCGAAGTGCTGTGGCTACCTCACTATAAAGAGGCGATTCGTGAAACGTTAGCGAAGCCTTCCATAGGACTCCCTACGGGAATCGCTGCCATCAATCGTGGACTGGTTGACATTGTGAACCAGATGGGGCAGCGGGATTTATCGCAGCGATTTGGATCGGCAGGGGAAGCGCTTCAGGCATTGCAAGCGGCAGTTTGTGTTCCTCAAAATGGGCTGAAATCGCCTGTAGAAAGCCACTTTCTAGCCAACGAATCGATCATTGTCTCCGCAATAGCAACCGAAACCCAAACCCAAACGGCAACAAACGCAACGAGCCGCGAATCTAGAACCAGTCCTGTGACAAGACCCTTTTCTCTAACACGATCGCTGATGAGTGCGATCGCCAATCCTTCGGTGCAAATCGGCGTTGGCGGCACTGCCCTGACCGCGATCGCGGCGACTATTGGTTGGAGTTTGGTGAACTCTATTGACTGGTCGCAGCCAAACCCAATTTTGGGAAAAGTCAGCAAAAAATTACAAAAAGCTCAGTCCTCTGTTCAAACCGGAATAGCAAAGCCAGAGCGGGTGCAAACTGTCTCTGAGGTGTGGTTGCAAGATTGGACTCATGCAACCAAAACCTTTCAGCAAGCGGAGCAAGCCTTGGACAAAAGGAATTGGTCAGAAGCGCGACAACTGACTCAGTCTATGTCTACCAATATTCCCTACTGGAAAGATAGAAAGAATGCGTTAGAAAAACAAGCGATTGTCAAGGCGGAAATTGATTCTAAAAATCTGCTGCAAACTGCCTACGATCGCGCTCAAGACCGTGACTTTACGGCTGCATTAACCACGCTGAAGCAAATCGTGCCAGAAACCACTGCTGGGGCGATCGCCCAAACCAAAGTTGATGAATATACTGCGAAACAAACCGTCAAAGCCCAAGCAGACCTGCAAAAGGCTTACGACCGCGCCATTTTGCGAGATTTCACCCAAGCATTAACTTATTTAGGGCAAGTTCCTCAAGGGACTCCTGCTTACGCGATCGCCCAGAAAAAAGTAGTGGAATATTCTCGCAAAGCTCAAATTCGTGCCCGGTTAATGCTCAAAGCTGCTGCCGATTATACCCAACAGCAAAACTTTTCAGCAGCGCTGACCACGCTCGAAAAAATCCCCAGTAGTGCATCGGTAGACAGAGTGATTGAGCAAAAACTGACTGAATATACAGCAAAGCTGAACCAACAAGCCGACCAATGGTTGCAACGAGCCAATGCTGAAGCCGCCAGTGGACAAAAAGCAAACGCGATCGCGCTTCTGCAAAAAGTTCCGATTGGCACTCCTGCCTACGCCCAAGCTCGTGAACAACTCGCCGCGATCGCCCAGCCCCCAGCGGTAAATCCGCATAACCTTAGTCCGTTAGCCGCTTCTAAATCAGTGCAAGATTTGAATCCTGGCACTTACCTACGAGAAGCCACTTCAATCACGGCGCTACGTTAAAATGAGAATTGCTGATTTCCAGGCAATTTCCTTGCACTTAGTTACCGTTATTTGCTAAGTTAATCAAGCGTCAAATTGTGTTCTCGCCGGGATAGCTCAGTTGGTAGAGCAGAGGACTGAAAATCCTCGTGTCACCGGTTCAAGTCCGGTTCCTGGCATTTAATAGCGGTCTATGAGATTCAGCTAGGGCAAGGGTTTCACACTCTTACTCTTAATCTTTTATGGTCTTTTCAGCTTCAGAGGAAATAGCCATTTCTGACTATTAAACCTGAGTCTTGACGATGAAATGACTATGATGAATATAGAGTAGAGGAAACCCATAGTCATCCACAATGAGCCATGCCTGTACAACAGAAAGCATCAAAGGGTTCCGTTGGCATTGAAGTGTTTCAGGGACGATTAAGGCTTCGATTGCCTCGTCAACTTTATGGAGGCAAGCAGAAGTACCTGACTCTAGGGGTAGCTGACACCCCAGAGAACCAGAAGCTTGCTGTATCCAAAGCTAAGCAAATTGAATTGGATATACTGGCAGGTTATTTTGATGCCACGCTAGAAAAATACAAGCCACAGACTAGTGGGTCACTTGTTAAAAGTGCAGAAATCAAGATGCTTATACAGCAAGCCTTTCAGCTATTATAAATGGCAACAACCGTAGCTGAAAGGAGGGAAAATTAGTGACATTCTAGCGTGAGGTAAGGCTATGACTCGTCATCAAAAACATCCCCTTCGGAGTCTCACTCCAGAAGAGCAGCAATATTTAGAAAAAGTGAGTCGGTCGCAAAGTGAAAGCGTCAGTCGAGTCACCCGCGCCAAACTATTACTGACGGTCGCAGAGGGTTGCGATTACACGGATGCAGCTCGA
>Ga0209490_10006844_pt1 | contig 10228 bp, 12 predicted proteins | sample MAT06_FD_187209 | JGI IMG/M metagenome (GOLD analysis project Ga0209490, IMG submission 187209) | Freshwater microbial communities from Lake Fryxell liftoff mats and glacier meltwater in Antarctica - MAT-06 (SPAdes) (version 2) | ecosystem: Environmental > Aquatic > Freshwater > Ice > Liftoff...
CCAAAGTAGAATCTTCCCATCCAGGAACGATGATCGGTAGGTTCTTTTTGGCAGCTTCCAATAGCCAAGAGTTTTTGGGATCAATCTGGAAGCTCGCATCGAGCTTTCCCGATAATAGGATTTTATAGAAAAACTCATGTGGAAAATAACACTCTCCGGCTTGATCTGCTTTTACCCATTCCTCAAGGATTACATTTTCTATTCTCCTCATGGCCTCCATTTCCGGGATACAGGTGTCTGTTACCCTGTTCATATGTCGGCTTAGCAATTCCTGCTCCTGCTCGGGAGACAATTCCCTGTAATTGGGGATTCGCTCATAATAATCATGGGCTACTAAATTAAAAACATCTTCTTCCAAATTTGCTCCGGTACAAGATATGATCTGGATTTTATCCTGACGGATCATTTCGGCAAGAGATATCCCCAGTTCAGCAGTGGACATTGCCCCGGCCAAGGTTACCATCATTTTGCCATTGTTGTCCAAATGGGTTTTATAACCTTCCGCAGCATCTATCAAGGCAGCAGCATTGAAATGCCTAAAATTATGTTTTAAGAATTCTGTGATTTTCATAAAGCAGTTTTTGAAATTTCCGGTGCAAAAGTACCTATTTAATGTGCATAAAAAAAGCCCGACATTTGGTGCCGGGCTAAAATAATGTTTGTAAATCCCTATTTTGCCGGAGCCGGAACTTTCGAAGCTTCGAATTTTTTATTTATTCCTTCTACCACGATATCTGTGATATCCAAGGCTTTGTTTGAATACCAAATCGCACCGCCCCGAGTGTAAGAAAGTACCATTTCGAGGTTGTTTGTTTGGGCATATTCGGTCAGGTATTCTTGGATCCGATCATATACATCGCTATATAATTTGGTTTCGTCCCCTGACAATTCCTGCATGATGTTGTCTCTGTAGGTAACCAGGTTTTGTTCTTTTTTCACTAATTCCTCTTGCTTTGCGCGCGCTTGATTTGGCGTCATCGCTTGTGAAGACTGTTGAAAATTTGCAACTTCTTGCTCAAATCCTTTGGCTCTTGAGCCTAGCTCGCTTTCAAAATTTTTTCCCTTTTGAGTAATTTCACCTGATTTCTCTTTGAAATAGGTATATCTCGCGATCACACTGTCTGTAAGTACATAGGCAACTTTCAGATCAGCAACAGTTGCTGTTTCTATTGTTTCGGTTGATGCCGCTCCTTCAGTGCTTTTACCTGCTTGGTCACACGAGGAAAAAGTCAAAGCTGAAATACCTGCCAAGACTAATAATTTTGCTGTTTTTTTCACGTTTGTCTTTTTTCTAATTGGCGCAAATATAAACAAAGAATCTTTTTTGCAAATTTAATTTGAGAGGTCATTTGTTAATTTCTGTTAAAGATTGTTTTTCTTTTGATCCAAAATGCTTTTGAAAACAACCGCCTGACCAAAAACCGACAATCCCGCAAAAATCAAGGCTAAACCTGCTGTTCCCATCAAAAACCAATTTACAAAAGCTTTCCCCGAAGCCTTGGCTATGACGGCCTCTCCCATTACACTTAATCCAAACCCCATGACCAAAATCCCAATCACTGAATATAAAAGCCATTTTCTTTTTATTGTTTTCATATTTTTAGAAGAATAAATCCTGTGCAAGCCTAAACGTATTGGCATGAGCCTCAATGATTTGGCTCAATTTTTCTGAATAACCACCTCCCATGCAGCATATGATAGGAATGGAGTTGATTTTCGCCAATTCCAAAACCGTTTTATCCCTTTCCTTACACCCCGGAATGCTCAATCCCAATCTTCCGAGCTTATCCGATTCCAATACATCCACGCCACTTTGGTATATGATAAAATCCGGTTCGAAAGAGTCTATCAATTCCGGCAAGGTCTCTTTTAAAATTTTCAGGTAATAGGTATCATTTGTTTTGTCGGGCAAGCCGATATCAAGGTCAGAGGCTTCTTTATGCAAGGGATAATTGGAAGCTCCATGCATACTGAAAGTAAAAACCGATGAATTTCCATCAAAAATACTTGCAGTTCCATTTCCTTGGTGTACATCCAGGTCCACTACCAAAATCTTTTTTGCCAGATTATTTTCCAAAAGATAATTAGAGGCAATCGCTATGTCATTCAGCAAACAAAATCCTTCGCCCCTGTCTGCAAAAGCATGATGGGTTCCTCCGGCGATGTTCATGGCAATTCCAAACTCCAAGGCATAAACGGAGGCCTGGACCGACCCGTGCAAGATTTGAATTTCTCTTTGCACCAATTCATGACTGAGTGGAAAACCTGTCTTCCTTATTTCAGATTTATTGAGCTTGAGCGATTTTAATTTATCAAAATAAGCTTGATGGTGGGTATTTACAATCCATTTTTCTTCGAGCAAAGAGGGAGTAAAAAAATTTGACTCCTTTACTGTTCCTTCATAAAGCAACTGTTCAGGAAGCAGGCTGTATTTTTCCATCGGGAATCGGTGTCCCTCCGGAAGCGGATGGCAATATACTGGGGACCAGGCAATTTTGAGCATAACATAAAAAACGCTTGTTGTGTAACAAGCGTTTTCAAAAATGGTTTGACAAATGAGCACTTCTAATCGTCCGCGTCCTCTTCCTCAGATTGGAATGCATATAAGGTGTCGTCCAATTTCAAAGTGTCATCATTGAATTCTTTGATGAATTTTGTAATTAGCCTCTCATCTATTTCGTCCACATTGAGTGAGGCATCCAAGCCAATCCCGTAATCATGGTTCATGTCCACATCTACAAATTCCTGAACTTTCACAGATTCATCTTCTTCAATATCCATCATGATTTCAGTCATATACCACCCAATTTCTTCTTCCTCGCTGCTTAATGGCTTGAGATTTCCATTTTCATCTTCTTCATAATGTATCCCCTTAAAATTGGAGAATTTCTTTGCGGCTTCGTGTTCTGCTAATTCGTAAACTTCAGAAGCATGGTGCAGTCTCAAGGTATAAAGAGCAGCATCATAGATTACTTCTTTGCCTTCGTGCATTCCTATAAAATAAAAATTTACGAATTCCTCGGAATTATCTTCACCGAGAACAATCTTGAAACTCTTCTTCGAAGCTTCAAGTTCTTTTTTTAAGGCTGCGATTGTTCCAGGAACAAAACCTTCATTTTGGTATTTCATAATATAAAAATTGGTGGAAATTAAGACAACATACAACGGTTTCTGCTAACTTAAAAGCATATCTGGCACTGCAGCAGTGCATTTCGAATTTAAGTAATTAAAATACAAGGATTTATATTATAAAAAAATGTTGATACCAAAAAAAAATGAAGAATTTTTAAAAACCCTCTTAAAAAGAAATGAGGGCCGGATAATTGATTTTAAACAATCCATCACATCAGCCGAAAAACTTGCAAAAACTTTGGTTGCATTTGCGAATACAGAAGGTGGAATAATTGTGGTTGGGGTTTCGGATAATAAAAAAATCATCGGAATAGACCCCGGAGAAGAAATATATATGGTGGAAAAGGCAATTTCGGAAAATTGTGTTCCTCAGCCCAATTTTCGGTTTGAACTTTTGGAAACAATGGAAATATCCGAAAAGCATGTAGAAACAGAAAAGTTGATTCTATTGGTGTTTGTTGAAAAGTCAAATCAAAAGCATTTTTTCAAAAACCAAAAAGGCGAAAAAACCTATTATCGGAGATTATATGACCAAACTATTCCATTTTCTACCTGTTCCGACCCAAGCTTACCCCCAACAGGGAATTGATTAAGCTTAAAATCAAGCTGAACAACAAAGCCCACCAAAAACCATCCACCGAAAATCCCGGTATAATCTCAGCCGCCAATAAAATCAGAATGGCATTGACAGCAAGCAAAAACAAACCCAAAGTCAAAATTGTAATCGGGATTGTAAGAAAAATAAGGATTGGCTTGATGGTCAGATTTAATAATGTCAGTAATGCTGCAACCACCAAGGCAGTGAAAAAATCTTCAACAGCCACCCCGGGTAATATATATTGGGTTATCAGCACAGAAATAGCACCCAAGATCAACTGCAGAATAATATTCAAAACTTCATTGGATTTGCTCATGTTGTTATTTTTTCCCGATTAAAATTAAGGATTGATTTTCAACCTTCAAGCTCTTTGTTCTGGAAAGTTCTTCTTTTAAAGTGCATTTTGACTCATTTAAAAAAAAAATGGTTTTACCCTGAATTTTGTGAAAGGGGTGATTTTTAAGATTGATAAAAGAATTGTTAAAATACCCTGATTCGAAATATGGTAGTAATTATAAAATGGTGAAGTAAATCAGTATTTACCACAAAGTGGTTTATTCCTTTCACACGCTGCTTTATATCTTATTTTCACCCCTGTAATTGCCTGTTTTTAGAAAACTTAGAACTTTTATTCTCTTAGGCTACAAAGTTTTCACAACATTCGTGGTGGAACCAAAAAAATCAATTTGAAGTTTTTTTCATTTATAGCTCCGTTCTTAAAACATTGATCCAAAATTTTGATTATTGGATATATATTTACAAGTATTTCTTAATCTCAATCCCATAACAGTGATATTAATCGTTTTCTTCCTTTTGCATTGGTATTTCTCTTTGTTTTGCCAAAGTTTCTTTCTACACAGGTACGCTGCACACCAGATGTTTTCCATGAATAAATACTGGGAAAAGTTTTTTTACTTGTTTACCTGGGCGTGTCAAGGCAGTTCATACCTCTCCCCAAGGGCATATGCCATTCTCCATAGAATGCACCATGCCTACAGCGATACCCCCAAAGATCCCCATAGTCCGCACCATACTGAAAACCTTTTTACAATGATGTGGAAAACAAAAAATATTTATAATGATTACTTCAGCTTCAAACTAAAGCCTGAGGAACGGTTTTCCAAAGATGTTCCTGACTGGAATAAATTTGATTTATTTGCTGACACCATGATTGTGAGACTGGGTTGGGGAGTATTTTACTTGTTGGTATACGTTTTGAGTATTTCTGTTTTTGAATTGGCAGGGACGCATTGGTGGATGTACTTTTTATTGCCGATTCATTTTATGATGGGCCCTGTACACGGTGCTATCGTAAACTGGAGCGGCCATAAATATGGCTATGCCAACTTTGATAACAATGACAAATCAAAGAACAGCCTGTTGCTTGATCTTTTGATGCTTGGCGAATTATTTCAGAACAATCACCACAAACTACCCAACCGACCAAACTTTGCTGTAAAATGGTATGAATTTGACCCTACCTATCCGATAGTCAAACTCCTGCATGCCACAGGCATAATCAAACTCCGGACGATATAAACGAAATAATTATATTTCTTCTTTAAAAAACCTCCTTGCGGAGGTTTTTCCTTTTGTATCAGGATATTTTCTGTTAAAAGGTTGATATTTGTATTTCATGCCTTTTTAGCGATTTTTTTTGATTAATCTCATTATTCAGAATTTAAATAAGACTCATTTTTAAGTTTTTTAAAAATTTTATAAAAGATTTGAAATTTTTGTTTGGAATTAAGAAACTAAATGGATAAGTTGGAAACGAATTTAAACTTAAACACATTATGAGAGATTTAACCCGCGCAGAAGAGCAGATCATGCAGATTCTGTGGGATATCGAGAGAGGTTTCGTTAAAGATATCCTAGAAAAAATGTCCGAACCCAAGCCAGCCTACAACACTGTCTCTACGATAGTGAGGATTTTGGAAAGAAAAGGATTTGTCAACCACAAAGCTTACGGAAAGTCACATGAATATTTTCCGATAGTTTCTAAGGACGAATACAGAAGCTTTTCAATCAAAAAACTTCTTGCAGGTTACTTTACCGGTTCATTTGCAAAATTAGCTTCTTTTCACGCAAAGGATAAAAACCTTGACGTAAAGGAAGTTGAAAAGATCATGGAAGAAGTAAAAGGTGATCTTAAAAAATAAGTATTGGCTTTGAGATTTGATTTTTAGCAATGTGAAATTTCATTTTATCAATTCCTGAAATTTCGATTGTGAAAACCAATCTAAAATCAATTTCGGAAAGCGCTTTCTAATCAGAAAGCGCTTTTTTTATTTTGTACCAATTAACATATTTGAGATAAATAGTCGTCAGAAAACCCATCCTAGCATTTTATCATCTCTTTGAGAATGCCGGAGTCTGTTCCAATTTGATTCCAACCTGTTACTTTAATTTCAATAATTGCCATCATCCCCGGATACAAATTGACTGAATCATCTCCTGTCAGGTATGTCGCCAATGCACTTAATGAAGGATTATGGCCAACAAGGAGTAAATTCTCTACATCGCTTTTTACTTTATTCAAGATTTTCAGCAAGTCGATTAACTCTGCATCATATATTTCATCCATTTTCAATATTTCTTTAAAGGAAATAACTCCTGAAATGATTTTTGCAGTTTGGGAGGTCCGGGCCGCAGGACTCGCCATGATCAAGTCAAAAATTATTTTCCTGCTTTCCAAGACCCGGGACAATTGATTTATATGCGATTCCCCTATTTTGGAAAGTGGTCTTTTGAGGTCTCCGATAGGTCCGATTCCAGGTTCGGCCTGTCCATGTCGCAGGAGGTATAAAAGTTTTGAAACAGCCATTTTTTATGAAATTATATACATATAAATGTGGTAAAAATCAGATTAATTAAAAAGATGAAATTCAGCTTTATTTGGATAGGAATATATTGCAGTCTATTTTTAGGATTTTAAACGGAAAGCTACAGATGCGAGCGATCTTTTAAAGCAAACGCAACTATGTCAAAAAATTTAGTAATAGTAGAGTCACCTGCCAAAGCGAAAACTATTGAAGGGTATCTCGGCAAGGATTTTAAGGTTGCATCAAGTTATGGCCATGTACGTGATCTTCCAAAAGGAGACAATGCCATTGATGTAAAAAACAAGTTTAAGCCGACTTACGAAATCACTCCAGACAAGAAGGAAGTGATCAAGCAATTGAAAAGCTTGGTGAAAGATGCGGAAACCATCTACCTGGCCAGTGATGATGACCGTGAGGGAGAGGCTATTTCTTGGCATCTGAAAGAGGTGTTGAATTTGAAAGATGAGCAGACAAAAAGAATCGTTTTTAGGGAAATTACAAAAAACGCGATTCTTAAAGCCATAGAAAACCCAAGGAAAATTGACATCGACCTTGTCAATGCACAACAAGCAAGAAGGATATTGGACAGATTGGTGGGATTCGAACTTTCCCCTATCCTTTGGAAGAAAATCAAAGCAGGATTATCTGCGGGCAGGGTTCAGTCTGTCGCAGTTCGGTTTATTGTAGAGAGAGAAAGGGAAATCGAAAAATTCAAATCGAAATCCTCCTACCGGATTACTGCCGTTTTTGATGTGAAAGGAAAAAGACTTTCCGCAGAACTACCAAAGAAATTTGAAAATCAGTCTGATGCCGAGGGTTTTTTGAAAAAATGTATCGGAGCTGATTTTGTAATTGAAAATCTTGAGAAAAAACCAACAAAAAAAACACCCGCACCGCCTTTTACTACCTCAACACTTCAGCAAGAAGCAAGTAGAAAGCTGAGTTTTTCTGTAGCACAGACGATGTCTGTAGCTCAAAAACTCTATGAGGCAGGTAAAATCTCTTACATGAGAACGGACAGCGTCAACCTTTCGGAAGATGCCATCGCTGCTGCAAAAAATGAAATCAATACCTCTTTTGGTCCTGAATTTCATCAGCCTAGAAAATTTACCACCAAATCTGATAGCGCTCAGGAAGCCCATGAAGCCATCCGGCCCACTGATTTTGGGGCAAGTGAAGTCAACGGCGACCGTAATGAACAGCGTCTCTATGAACTGATCTGGAAGCGTGCGATTGCTTCACAGATGGCTGATGCCCAACTTGAAAGAACGATTGTTACCATTGGTATTTCTTCCACTCCCGAGAAATTGATTGCTTCCGGTGAAGTCATCAAGTTCGAAGGATTTTTGAAAGTTTACCTTGAAGATACCGATGATGAACCTGAGGATGAGGAAAACGGAAGCAAGAGCCTGATTCCGCCAGTTATTATCGGCCAAAACCTTGACTTGGAAGAACTAAAAGGAAGAGAAACCTTTTCCAGAGCTGCTCCCAGATATACGGAAGCATCCCTTGTAAAGAAACTGGAAGAAATGGGAATCGGACGTCCGTCAACCTATGCACCAACCATTTCGACGATTCAAAAGAGAGATTACGTCATCAAAGAATCCTTAGATGGTACAGATAGAAGCTATACCGAAATGAAAGTGGCGAAAGGGAAATTCTCAAAAGAGACGAAAAAAGAGGTAACCGGAGCGGATAAAAACAAGCTTTTCCCTACCAATATAGCCATGGTGGTAAATGACTTCCTGGTGGAGCATTTTCCCAACGTGATCGATTTTTCTTTTACTGCCAAAGTAGAAAAAGAGTTTGATGACATCGCCCAAGGTGGACAGAATTGGGAGGATATGATAGAAGGCTTTTACAGTAAATTCCATTTACGGGTGGAGGAAACTGCAAATGTATCCCGGGCAGATATCAACAGTTCCCGTGAATTGGGAAAAGATCCAAAATCAGGCAAATCAGTATTCGCACGTCTGGGCAAATTTGGCCCATTGGTCCAGATAGGTGACCAAGAAGATGAGCAAAAGCAATTTGCAAGCATGAAAAAAGGGCAGTTTATCGAAAACATAACTTTGGAAGATGCATTGGAACTTTTCAAATTACCAAGGGAAGTGGGAATTTTTGAGGATAAAAAAATCGTGGCAGCAGTCGGGAAATTTGGTCCTTATCTGAGACATGATGAAAAGTTCGTATCGCTTGGTAAGGAACAAGATCCGATGACGATCACCGAAGTCGAAGCCATCAGACTCATCGAGGACAAAAGAGAGGCTGATGATAAAAAGCATATCAAAACCTTTGATGAAAATACAGAGATTCAGATTTTAAACGGTAGATGGGGTCCTTACATTAAGTTTGGAAAAAACAATTTTAAAATTCCAAAAGGAAAAGAAGCCGAAACCCTGACTTACGCTGAAACATTGGAAATAATTGAACATCAGCCTGATACAAAAAAGAAAGGTAAGTTTGCCAGAAAAAAAGCATAGGAAAAAAGGGGCTAATCGCCCCTTTTTTGTTTCCTATTGCCAAATTCTCCGGTCTTCTTTTTTTCATTTTTTTTCTTGAGATTGAGGCTGTTATTTAATTCCTCACCTCAATCTGGTTATTGCAATGAAAAAATTGGTAGTCCTTACAGGAGCCGGAATATCGGCAGAAAGTGGTATCACCACTTTCCGTGACAGCGGCGGACTTTGGGAAGGTCATGATGTGATGGAAGTGGCTTCCCCTGTAGGCTGGAAAAAAAATCAAGCCCTTGTCCTCGATTTTTATAACCAAAGAAGAAAACAAGCCTTGTCAGTGCTTCCCAATGGGGCACATTACGAACTGGTGCGTTTAGAGGATTTTTTTGATGTTACCATTATTACCCAAAACATAGATAACCTCCATGAAAGGGCCGGTTCATCCAATATCATCCACCTGCATGGTGAGTTATTCAAATCCCAAAGTACATTAGACCCTAAGTTAGTCTATGAAATGAATGGCTGGGAAATCAAAACCGGAGATAAATGTGACAAAGGAAGTCAACTGAGACCTTTTATCGTTTGGTTTGGGGAAAATGTTCCTCTGATGGAAACTGCCATCGAATCAACTCTGAAGGCAGATATTTTTGTAGTGATCGGTACATCTTTGGTAGTTTATCCTGCCGCAGGCTTGATAGGATACAGTCCAAAGAACTCCCCTAAGTACATTATTGATGTAAAGATTCCGGAAGTATCCTACTTTGAGCACCTTCACAAAATAGAAGCTCCGGCTTCGGTTGGAACCAAAATCTTGTCTGAAGAAATCATTTCGAAATATGCATAAAAAAGTTGCAGTCATTGGCGCAGGTCCTTCCGGTATTACTGCTTTGAAAAACCTTTTGGATCAGGGAATAGAGGCTATTGCATTTGACCGAAATTCAGAAGTAGGTGGAAACTGGGTTTATTCGGAAAATGAAAGCCATTCAAGTGTTTTTGAGACGACGCACATCATCAGTTCTAAAACCTTGTCACAATACGCTGATTTTACTTTTGACGATTTTGATCCCTCAGTTTCTGATTATCCTTCCCACGATGAGTTGAAAAGGTATTTTCAAGCTTATTCCAAGCATTTTGGATTGGATGGATATATCCGGTTCAATACCATAGTCATTCATTGTAAGCGGGTCAACCAAGAAAATTGGGAAATCACCACAGAA
>Ga0209490_10006854_pt1 | contig 10225 bp, 7 predicted proteins | sample MAT06_FD_187209 | JGI IMG/M metagenome (GOLD analysis project Ga0209490, IMG submission 187209) | Freshwater microbial communities from Lake Fryxell liftoff mats and glacier meltwater in Antarctica - MAT-06 (SPAdes) (version 2) | ecosystem: Environmental > Aquatic > Freshwater > Ice > Liftoff...
CGGGGCGCGGTTGCCGCGCATTGATTCACCCAATTGACCATACCACGCCGCGCGCATAAATCGAGTTTAATTTTGTGCAAGGTTTTTCATGCCATTGCTCACCTGGTACGATCAAGCCCATCTCCACCGCGAAGTCTGTCTGGCCGTGCTCAACGCCTATCTGCCGCACGGTGCCGCGCACAAGCTGGCACAGGTGGTGGGCGTCACCCCGCAGTGGTTTGCCTACTTCCGTCAGGCCGACTCATTTTCGATGCCCAGCCTGGCGTTGGCGCAGCGGATTGCCGCAAAGCTGCCTGCCCCAGCCGCCTATCGCCAGGCATTTGTCGAACATTTGGCGGCGGCCCGCCAAGCATACGTGGCGGCCAAACAGGAAATTCATAACCACGCCCAAAGCCGCCTGCCGATTAGCGACTATCTACAAGAACTGGACGCCGCTTTCTACGCCGCCAACTTTGGTCCTAACCTCCAAACGACTAAACAGCACTACCAACGGGCCTTCGCCCTAGCGCGCCTGATCGTGACCCACGCCGCGCCAGAAGTTTATCCACTGGAATACATGCAGACATGCGCCACGCTGCTCCACATCTGCATTGCGCTAGACCAGGTGGCGGATGGGCTGTACTGGATCAAGCTGGGCAACCACCTGGCGCAGCAACTGACCGTGAACGATTTGCCCACCCTATTGCAGCGCGACCAATTGCGCCACCGCCGCTATTTGCTAGCGCGCGATGAAGCATTGGGCTATCACCATTTGGGAGATGACAAAAAAGCGCTGCTCTGTTACAATCACGCGGCGCAACAATTGGGCGACCATCCCAACCCCCGTTCGCAACAGGGTGATCTAGCGCGTAACCGTCTGATCTCGCTGCCAGGCAGTGGTCGGTTTGCGATTGGTGACGCGGAAGCGTTGGCTCAGCGGGCGATTTTCGTTTTCGAGCAAAAGAACGATGCGTTGGGCTTATTGCTCAACCGGCAAGCGCTGGCGCATGCCTATCTTGCGGTGGGTAATCGCAAAAATTTAAAAAAGGCGGAGCGCAGTTTGGACGGGCTTTTAACCGAGCTAGAAGCACTACCTAATGCCGGCCAGATTCACCGGGCGGTTGTGCTGCAAACAAGCGCCGAACTTTGCTGGCGACGCGGTGACCAAAGCAACTGGCAAACGTTGATCCGCCAGACGCTTGAAATTACCAGGCAAGCTGGGCTTGCTCACTTTTATAACCAGCTATGCGATCAATACGGCGCGGCGCTCAGTCCAGTTTTGGATATGTTATCAACAGAGAAACCGGTAGACAGGAAACAGGAAAACAGGTAGACAGGAAAACAAGGATACGTTCTACCTGTCTACCCAATCCGTTAGTCGTTACATTGAGTGAAGGAATGATCAGCAATGCATCGCATCCCTCTCGCCTCCAGTCTAGACCAGATCACCCCCTCGCGCATCCGCGCCATCGCCGACGTTGCTTTTGGTATGCAAGACGTGCTCAAGTTGCATTTTGGTGAGTCAAATTTACCAACGCCCTCCTACATTAAAGCCGCCGCCACGCAAGCGATCAACGATGGCTACACCTTTTATTCGGAGAACGCGGGTCTGCCCACACTGCGGGCGGCGATTGCGCAAAAATATGGCGAATTACAAAGCGTGACGCTCGATCCGGCAACCGAAATTATTGTCACGACGTCTGGGGTGCAGGCCCTCAATGTCACCATTCGTTGCACGCTCGACCCCGGTGATGAAGCGCTGATTTTGACGCCCAACTGGCCGAACGGGACAGAGATTGTGCGGCTTTACGGTGCGACGCCCAAGGAGGTGCCGTTTACGTTGGACGGCGCACGCTTTGTGATCGATTTTGCGGCACTAGAAGCGGCTGTCACCCCGAAAACGAAACTGTTGCTCTACACCTCGCCGTCGAATCCGCTGGGCTGGGTGGCGACGGTAACAGAACAGCAGCAATTGTTGGACTTCTGCCGGCGCCACAGGCTATGGTTACTGGCCGACGAAGTCTACGAACGTATCTATTTTAATGGTCCCGTAGCGCCGTCAATCTTACAGCTATGCACCCGCGACGACGCCGTGATCGCCGTACAATCATTCTCCAAGAGTTATTGTATGACGGGTTGGCGGCTAGGTTGGGCCGTTGCACGCCGTGATCTGATCGCCAAAGCGACCCCCTTAAATGAATTCATCATCTCGCACGCGCCGACGTTTGTGCAGAAGGCCGGCGAAGTAGCGCTACGCCAGGGTGACGATGATATTGCGGCGCGCAGTGAACTTTTTCAAGAACGCATGGCGTACTGTTATGCAGCGCTGAGCAGCGTCAAAGCCATTACCGTGCCCAAGCCCGAAGGGGCCTTTTATCTCTTTCCGCGCATTGCCGGTGTGGAAGACTCCTTTGCCTTTGCGCTGGATTTATTAAAAGCAACCAGAGTTTCGGTGGCGCCGGGTAATGCTTTTGGCAATGGCGGCGAAGGCTCGATCCGCATTTGCTGCGCTTCAGATCTTTCGATTCTCGAACCGGCCATGGAACGGCTGTGCCGCTTTGTGGAGCAGAGATCATAATCCTGATGACGATGGATCAAATCCATATATTGTTGGTCGAAGACGATACAGACTATGCGTCCTTGTTGATCCAGCGCTTGGCGAGCAATCGTGAAGCAGCAATGGTGAATTATCGTGTTGCCCATGTGCTGACGTTGCAAGCGGCGATAGCGCATGTGACGGATCAACTTGTCGATATCATCTTACTGGATCTGACATTGCCCGGCACTAGCGGCCTGCATACCATCGAACGGATGCAAGAGACAAGCCCCGCGATTGCCATTATTGTGCTCACTGCCGCCGATGACAAGCTACTGACCACCCAAGCGTTACAAACTGGTGTGGAAGATTATTTGATCAAAGGTCAGTTTGACAAAGAAATACTGGTGCGTGCCATCCGCTATGCGCTGGATCGTAAGCGCAGCCGCAATGCACTGCTTGCTAGTAAGCGTGGATGGTCGTTGGCGCACTGTAAGTACGACCATCACAGATTTGTTAGACGATCCCGTGATCCAAGGAATCGTGCTCAACACGCGCGATATTACCGAACAGCAGCAAGCCGAAGCGATCATGCGGCAGGCGCAGAAGTTGCAAAGTGTCGGCTTGATCGCAAGCAGCTTGGCGCACGATTTCAACAACATGCTGACCAACATTGTTGCTCAAAACGCCTTAGCGCTGGCCAAATTACCCATGGGCAACCCAGCGCGCCCCCACATCGGCAAGGCCAACAGTGCCGTCAATATGGCCGCCAACCTCACACGCCAACTGATGGCATATGCGGGCAGAGGCTATACCCAGGTGCAAGCCACGGATATTAATACACTAATTTTAGAAAAGCGAGCCCTATTGGAAGCGTCGCTGGCCCAGTCGATTGCATTGGACTTGAATTTGGCGCCAGCGTTGCCGACTGTCGATGCAGATCATGCCCAGTTGCAGCAGGCCATTATGAACCTTGTGATCAATGCCGCGGAAGCGATCTACCCCAACCCTGGCCGGATCACAATTAGCACCGCGTTAATTTCCACCGCGCCCACAGAGTTGATGGCGAGCAAAGAAGCAGTCAGCTTGCGCGAGGGTCCTTTTATCGTACTAAAGGTGAGCGATACAGGGCGGGGGATGGATAGCGAAACAAAAGAGCGCATCTTTGAGCCATTTTTCTCGACCAAACCGCATGGTCATGGTCTCGGTCTGCCTGCGACGCTTGGCATTATGCACGCCTGTGGGGGCAGCATACAAGTTTGCAGCACCCTCGGCGACGGCACACAAATCCGCCTCTTTTTTCCACCGGGCCGTCTTCAAGCCCAGAGCGGAATTACTTATACACAATTGGAACCCCCCCACGACAAACACAGTCCTGTTGATTAATGATGAAAAATTGCTCTTGGAATCGCTGGCCGATCTGCTGGGTGCGGCTGGTTTGCAGACCTTGACTGCGCTCAGCGGCAAACAAGGCATTGAGCTCTTTCGCCAATATAGCGATAAGATTGGTGTGATTATGCTCGACATGAAGATGCCACTGATGGATGGCCCAGAAACGTTGCGCATGCTGCGGGCGCTGGATCCTGAAGTAGAGATCATTATCACTACCACGTACGATATCCCCCAAGAAGTTTATCCACTGCTCGATGGCGGCAAAACCGCCCTGGTTACCAAACCGTTTGATGTCGACTAGTTGCTGACCCGTATACTCCACGCCAGTATTCATCATACACAGGCAACTTTTGGCGACTAAATGCAGATGTCTGTTTTCTATCAAACAATGCTTTAAACGCCAATTGCGAAAACCGTAAAATTCGGTGTACTTTACAGTAATCACTCAAGCTACCTCAGTCTATTTCGGTTCAAAAGCTAGCACAACAAAGTGGCGGCAAAAACAAGCTTATCCACCAATCCAGAAAGATGATAACAATGAAAATTTTGATAATCGGCGGCACTGGTTTAATTAGCGAGCCGATGACGCATTTTCTGCTCGAGCGCGGCGACGATCTCACCCTTTATAATCGCGGCCAGAGCCCGCGACCAACTCCACCGGGCGCCAAGACAATCCACGGCGACCGGATGGATTACAGGACATTCGAGGCGCAGATGGCAGAAGCAGGCCATTTCGATTGTGTGATCGACATGGTAAATTATCTACCAGGGGATGCGGAAAGCGTAGTGCGTGCGTTCCGTGGGCGCGTGGGTCACTTCATCTTTTGCAGCACCGTCGATGTCTATCGCAAACCAGCAACGCGCTATCCCTACACCGAAGACGATGTCTACGGCGGCCTGAATGCCTACAGCAGTAACAAGGTGATATGCGAACAGATTCTGCTCGCGGCCTACCATCCCACCGATTTCCCGCTCACGATCATTCGTCCCGCCTATACCTACGGCGAAGGGCGCGGCCCAATCCATACGTTTGGCGGCAAGACCACCTACCTGGATCGCATTCGCAAAGGCAAACCGATCGTGGTGCACGGTGATGGCAGTTCGTTGTGGGTAGCCTGCCATCGCGACGATGTCGCCCGTGCCTTTGTCGCTGCGACCGGTCAGGCGCACACAGTGGGCAAGGCCTATCACACCACCGGCGAAGAATGGATGACGTGGGACATCTATCATCAACACGTGGCCCAGGCGATGGGCGCGCCCAAACCCACCTTGGTCCATATCCCCACCGATCTGCTGGGCGCCGTTGCGCCCAAACGGGCGGCGATTGCGGTTGAAAACTTTCAGTTCAACAACATCTTTGACAACACCGCCGCCCACACCGACCTGAATTTTCGCTACACCATTCCTTGGGTAGAGGGCGTACGTCGTATGGTGGCCTGGCTAGACGAACAAGGCCGCATCGAAACAAGTGATCCAGATGGGTTCGACGACCGCCTGATCAGCGCCTGGCAACAGTTAGGCAGCCGCATGGGAGACGCGTTTAGCGAAACTGAGGGGTAAGCGTAGATAATTGTCGTGTGCCAAGTAAGTAGTGTAGAGTCAATGTCATTACGTGAGAAGTTATCAGTTATCACTGATCAGGCAGTAGGGTGATCTGAAGGAGAAGGAAAATGGAACAGAAGAGCATCAACTTAGAACAAGCCCCAGTACAGGCGAGTCTCCATGAAGACGACTTGCTGGTGCTCAAGCAGCGCACCGGTTTTCATCAACTGGTGCAAGAATGCAAAACGTGCCAAGAGGAAATAGAAACAAACTGGCAATTCTGCGCCCACTGTGGTGTGCGGCTTGCCACCGAATGTCCTGGTTGTGGCAAGCCGTTGCCCCCCGCCGGTGCGCCATTCTGCCTGAATTGTGGGCTGGAGATTCCAATCGTAAGCGCGTAAAGTGACTCACATACCAGGGTTAGTCCAGTGCGGCGTAAATCGCTATACAGTAAGACAGTGGAGACAGTAAGTCAGTTGGTCAGGATAAACACTGTCTCACTGTCTCACTGACTTACTGCCTCCACTGTCTACTTACTTATGCAGCACTAGGCTAGGTTTTATGCCAACACGGGGCCTTTGGGCCCCGTTGTCGTGTCTACCCATATATCAATAAAAAGGATGATCAGGATGACCTTGAATACTGAGCAATTGCACCCCGTTCGTATTCTCAAACATTTGCGGATTCGCATGGCCGATGGCGTCGAACTGGATGCCGATCTCTATCTACCAGAAACGCCTGGCCATTACCCTGCGATCTTTGACTACTATCCCTACCGCAAAGATGATTTATCGGCCGGTGGGATGCGGGCGCATGCCTATTTTGCCCAACGTGGCTTTGCAGCCTTGCGCATTGACGTGCGTGGTTCGGGCAGTTCCGGCGGTGTAGCCAGCGATGAGTATTCGGTGCAAGAACAGAAGGATGCCGTCGAAGCGATTGCGTGGATGGCAGAACAACCTTGGTGCAATGGCAATGTGGGGATGTTCGGCACTTCGTATGGCGGTTTTAATTCGGTTCAAGTTGCCATGCATCGGCCGCCCGCGCTCAAGGCCATTTGCCCGATGTACTTCACCGATAACCGCTACACCGATGATTGCCACTATAAAGGTGGCGCCATGCAAATGCTCTATGACATGGCAACGTATGGTCTTTCCATGGTCGTCCAAAACGCCCTTCCACCCTATCCCGAAGCAGTAGGTGAACACTGGGCAGAAATCTGGGAGGAACATCTCCAAGCAGAACCGTGGCTGCTGCCCTGGGAATCGAACCACGTCTACAACGACTACTGGAAACAAGGTTCGCTGTGTGAAGATTACGCGGCCATCGAGGCTGCTACCTTCTTGATCGGTGGTTGGCGCGATGGCTATATGAATTGCAATCTACGCACCTTTGAAAATCTACGCTGTCCCAAGAAAGTGCTGATCGGCCCGTGGCTACACGTCTGGCCGGATGTTGGCACGCCTGGCCCGCGCATCGATCATCTACACGAAATGGTGCGTTTCTACGATTACTGGCTCAAAGGCATTGACAATGGCGTGATGGACGAGCCGCCGGTGGCAATCTATGTGCAACAGTACGATCCGCCTGCCGCCGAACGCCCGCTGACAAGTGGCTTCTGGCGTTATGAAAGCGGCTGGCCACTCGACCGAGTACAGCATCAGCCACTCCATTTAGGCGCCGGGGGTGGCTTGCAAAGTACGATTGGTTCAACGTCGGGAAGCACTAGTTACATCTACAACCCGACTACAGGCACAAGCTTTGGCATGTTCTCGGCAGCCAGCCCGCATATTTTACCCGTCGATCAGCGCTTGGAAGACGCATACTCGCTCAATTGGCTTTCTGAACCGCTTACTTCTCCACTGGAAATCCTCGGCCATGCAACAGTGAACTTGCATATAGCAGTTAGCGCAGACATCGCCTTTGTCAATATCCGCCTGATCGATGTCGCGCCCGACGGTGCGGCGGCATTAGTAACCAAAGGCATTCTCAACCTGACACATCGCGATTCGCACACACAACCTACTCCACTAGAGCCGGGCCAGATCTACCAAGTTGCGATCATGTTGGATGCGACCAGTTGGCTGTTTGAACCTGGCCACCGCATTCAGATTAGCATTAACGGTTCTGATTACCCCAATACCTGGCCATCGCCCAAGCCTTATACGGGCACAATCTATTTTGGCGGCGAGCATGCATCACACGTGCTCCTACCCGTGGTTGGAGAACAAACGCCGCCTTTGCCAACACCCCACTTTCTAGCACCGACACCGTTTGAATCAACAGTACGCGGCTTTGGCGACCGCCCCATTTGGCGCGTGACACGCGATCACATGGCTGGTACGGCCGAGGTCTTTCTAAAAAGGACCGGTGTAACACGCGTCAGCGATCGCATTCGAATTAATAGCAACAGCGAAGCCACGACCGTTGTCGCCGAGCAAGATCCTGCCCATGCTAGCGTTCACGGTCTAAGCCAGATTACGCTACACTGGCCAGATCGTACAATTGACACCCGTGCGCGTGGCCAAATTGAGAGCGATGAGAAGAACTTCCATGTCACGATCCAGCTTGAAATCACCATGGACGGTTTGCCGTTTCACAGTCGACGCTGGATGAAATCTATTCCGCGCCATCTTTTGTAGTCTGATTGGGATGGGGCTCATGCTCATAAGCCCCATCCCAATCAGACTACCGAAAATTTACTCCGCTTGCTATACAAATCTGCTAAATTGCGTATAGTTATTATACGCAATTTCCTTCGCGTCACCCTGTTCACTTCCCGTCTTCCTACTCGCTCATCCAAAATTCCCTATAAAAAACACAATCCTCTATTGCGCATAGTACATTTATGCCGAGATTGAAGACGCTGCTATTTTTTGCGCTTTGGCATACTTACGGCATCTATCGAGCAGCGCAAGAACAAGCAGCATGGAAGGCAAAGCAATTTTTCGGCAGAATTGGCACTCATCTGTAAAAGAATCTAATGATCCTGGCCAAAATTACTGATCAGTAATGATTATTCTACTTATTTACGTCATTTTACTACACGAAAAATACTATTTTTCTAAATAAATTATACCTAGACATCCACTTTCTCACCTGAAGCACCCACAAATTTATAAAATCTGACAATGATAGCTAGCTAAAACAACCGTCGATGGAGTACAATCAAGGTGTACCATGAGCGGTATCCCTCCCCCCTTTCTAATTGGGCTCCGCGCAATACATCCCTTAAAAAGCACAAAATCGCATAGTCATCATTTTTTCATCGAGTGCAAAACGTGCCATTTTTTTCTTATTTTTGATTCTTAACGCCTTACGTATAGTCATCGATTTCACTTAATTTACACCTGAGATTTCTTTAATAAGGGCTTGTCAGCGGGCTAATATGGTGCTACAATGCTGTTAAGTACTACGATAATGGCAACATGCCTTGCACCAGGTAACGCCATGGCAACCCAATGGCAAGACAATTGAAATTATTATTCTTGCTATGAAGAATGAGCATTTTGTTAAGCAAGTTATATGCGTCGATCCTGGCTTCTTATCTTTCTATTGTCACTAGTATTTCTGGCGACGCTACCCTTGGCAGCTAGAGCACAATCTTGGCCACAGCTTGGGGGGCGGATGGCCTCACGCAATGGAGAGTGGTTAGCGCCAGTTGCGGGTTCCGTTCTCTCATCCAGTGAAGATGATCATTTAGCCCGTGGTTCCGTCTATGCGTGGGATCTGTCGGTTCCGCTCGGTACAGCAGTCCACCCCATGGCGGCCGGGACGGTGACCTATGCAGGCTGCAACAATGCTGGGGGGTATGGATGTTGGGCGCTGATTGACCATGCCGACGGCTATAACAGCGTCTATGCGCATATGCTCAACGAAGGGGATGGTCAAATTCGGGTCAAGACAGGCGACCGCGTCAATGCCTGGACGACACTAGGGTATGTGGGGTGGACGGGCATGACCAGTTTTGGACCGCATGTCCACTGGGAAATCCGCCATGTGACCAAAGGCCGATTACGCAATGATCTCTTCTTTGCTCGCTCTGCAATTGAGTATTGTAAATTTTGTCCAGCCAATGGCAAGCGTGTTAGTGGTTGGAGTCAAGTTTCTGATGGGAGCATGGTTGCCTACTATGCCAGTTCCATTGTCGACCCGCCTGTACTCAGTAGCCTGCTGCTCTTGGCGATCGCGATCTTTTTCTTTTTTAAACCCGAGCTTGCGGCGCGCAGCTTAGAAGTAGCCAGTCGGCTTGGCTACCGATTTTTCTGGGGTTCAGATGCACATCTGCGCCAGGCATGGCAACGACATCGCTTCTGGTTTAGCATGGGGATGATCTTTTTAGCACCAACTTTTCTATGCGGCTCATTTTCCGCGGTCGGGGTTTGGATGATGGATGAAGGGATCAAACCGAGTGCAGTGCTGGCCTATTGGCGCTACGGACTCTATCCCTTTACCGGCATGGGCTATCAAAATGGAGCAAAATATAGTGCAGTTTGGGGTTTGCCTTGTAGCAACATTGGCACAATCGGGCGGACCTGCACCGTCGATGGGATCGTGGCAGCAGGGCTGCAATGGCAGCGTGAAGTTGGGGAAGTGCGGGGAATTGAGCCGATTCCGGTCGTGATTCCCAGAATAGCCGCTCGTTTTGGGGTAGAAGAGATGCGTCAACTCCTCAATGCTATGCATTACGTTAATGGCTTGGTCATTGTAGATGTAGAAGCTGACGTAGAAGGTGCATATCCGCTCATCGATGAATTAGTCAGCTATGGTCTCGACGGC
>Ga0209490_10006856_pt1 | contig 10221 bp, 9 predicted proteins | sample MAT06_FD_187209 | JGI IMG/M metagenome (GOLD analysis project Ga0209490, IMG submission 187209) | Freshwater microbial communities from Lake Fryxell liftoff mats and glacier meltwater in Antarctica - MAT-06 (SPAdes) (version 2) | ecosystem: Environmental > Aquatic > Freshwater > Ice > Liftoff...
TGGCAGGGGGCTGATAAAATTCTGCAAGGTGTTCGCAGGATGAATCGATTCTTCTTTGCTAAAAACGGGTTAAAGTAGCTTTACTTTTTTAAGAGGTTTACTCGTTTGCTAATCGCCATAGGGTGTATTGAATGAAACCCCTTCAGATCATGACCCAAAAGTTACATAGCTGGAAGCAGGAGCATCTACTGGATGCGCCTATTTTTGGGAAGACCCTGGAAGAATGGGTAGAGCAAGCTATTCAGCAAATTCAACTGGCTCGAACCCATCTGCGACCCAGCCAAATTATCCCCTTCTTACTCAAACCTAGCGCCACCCAGCACCGTTTTTTGCGACGACGACGCTCTCAGCCGCCCCTGGTGCTGGCGATCGCTATCCTCTCGTTGACCAGCGCCATTGGCTATCGCTTCTACAACGAACCCCAGCTAGCAGTCGGCACCATTGCGCCCCAAAGTCTCAAGGCTCCGGCAACGGTCAGAGTCATCGATCAACACACCACCGAAACCAACCGTAAGGCAGCTCGAACCGCAGGCGTTCCAGTCATGATGATCGATCAGTCGATCAATCAAAAAATTTATCAAACCCTGCTAACTCTTTTGCAAGAAGGCGACAACTTACGGCATCAGGCAGGTAAATTGCCCTTTGTCGAACCCTCAATGCTCTCTACTACTGCTCAACGCTATCTCCGACAGGCACCTGAATGGCAATGGCAAGCGACGATCGCCAAAATTGAAGGCACTAAGGACGCCACAACCCAAGCTAAAACAGATAGCAGTCTCCTCAATTCTCCCCGTTCCCGTGCCCTGACTGACTTAGCCAGCTCCTCCCAAGAGCTTGCCATTTTAGAACTGCAAAACTATCGCCGCGCCTCTTCCGCTGATGATTTCTCTGCGCTTAAAGGGGTAATTGGACTTGCCCGTCAGCGACATGCTGCGGCTTTGCTCTCGCTGCCCACCAGCACTGATGAAGAAAAATTTTATGATGCTGCTCTTTTCAACCTCACCGATCCCGAATGGGATCAAACCAAGGCAGTCGTTCGGCAAACCCTTGACCGCATGTTGATCCAAGGCATTGCGCCAGGAATTCCTCCCACATTACTGGAGCAGGCAATTAAGATTCAGATAGACAATGGCGTGCCAGACAACGTTGAGTCTCAAGCCAGCAAGATATTGGCGGCAATTGTTAGACCCAATTTGACTCAAGATATTGAACAGACTAAGCTGCAAGCCGAACAAGCGGCTCTGTCGGTGAAGGATGTCATGGTCGCTGCTCGCCGGGGAGATACGATTGTTCAGCAAGGTGAACAAATTTCCCAAGAAGATTTTGTCTTGCTAGACCATTTCGGCATGAGCCGCCGCCGCATCAACTGGCTGGGGTTGGTGGGCTTTGGCGGGTTGGTGAGCGGTGCGGTGGCTTTTTTCCTGTTGATTGAGCGTAAGTTTCACCCTGGGTTGCGCCGCCGCGATCGCCTCCTCATTTTGCTGCTCAGTCTAACGGCTCCAGTCATTTCTGCCTTGGGCTTACCTGCCACCAGCCTCCCCGTGATTGGCTTGCTGGTGGGCAGCTTTTATGGTTCGGCTTTAGGCATTACGGTGATTGGGCTACTCACTGTAATTCTGCCGATTGGCATGGAAATTGCGCCTACGAATCTAATTGCAGGAGCAGTAGGCAGTTTAGTGGGAGCTATCATGGCAGAAAAGCTGCGTTCCCGTGAAGAACTGGCTCTTTTAGGTGGCGTGGTTGGCTTAACTCAGGGCTTCATTTATTTGGTTTTGACCTTGATCAGCAGCTCTGCGACCAGTGCAGTCTGGTACGTTATCCTCACCGCAGCCGCCATCCAAAGCTTAATTGGGATCGCCTGGAGTATTGTTGCTCTTGGTGTTAGCCCTTACTTAGAGCAGCTTTTTGATTTAGTGACCCCCATTCGCCTGTCGGAGCTTTCTAACCCTAATCGTCCTTTACTAGAGCGGCTTGCCTCTGTTACACCGGGCACCTTTCAGCACACCCTGTTTGTGGCGACGCTTGCCGAAGCTGCTGCCCGTGCCCTAGGATGCAGCGTCGAACTGGTGCGAGCCGGAACGCTGTATCATGACATCGGCAAGATGCACGACCCCCTGGGGTTCATTGAAAACCAGATGGGTGGAGTCAACAAACATGATGAGATTGATAATCCTTGGGTTAGCGCTGCCTTAATTAAAAAACATGTCACCGAGGGCATTGTCATGGCGCGTCGCTGTCGGTTGCCTAAGGCGATTCAGTCTTTTATTCCTGAGCATCAAGGCACGATGCTGATTTCTTACTTCTATTATCAGGCGCTTCAGGAAGCTAAAGATAACCCTGAACTGACGGTCAATGAAGCTGATTTTCGCTACGACGGCCCTATTCCTCAGAGCCGCGAAACGGGCATTGTCATGCTGGCAGACTCCTGTGAGGCAGCCTTGCGATCGCTAAAAGAGGCATCTCGTGAGGAAGCCCTCGCCATGGTCAACCGCATTTTGCGGGCGCGTTGGCAAGATGATCAGTTGCTTGAATCGGGGTTAAACCGTGAGGAAATGACCTGCATTGCCGAAATTTTCGTTCAAGTTTGGCTTCAGTTCAACCATCAGCGCATTCCGTATCCTAAGGCAGCGTTGAGTCCTCAGGTGAGAGCGTAATGGCTGATCGTCGTTTGTCTCAGCCGTCGCCCGCCCGTTCTGCCCGTGAATGTGCCTTCTTTGCCCTCCGCGCTGTCCATAGCGGCGCTTTTGCCGATGTCGCCCTCGATCAAGTGCTGCGCCCAGCCGTTTTGAATGCCCCCGATCGCCGCTTGGTGACTGAGCTAGTTTACGGCAGCGTCCGCCGACGCAGAACCTTGGACGCGCTAGTGGGTCAATTCGCCACCAAACCGATCGACCAACAGCCTCTGGATTTGCGGCTGATGCTGCACTTGGGGCTTTACCAGTTGCGTTATCTCGACCACGTTCCCGCTTCTGCCGCTGTCGATACAACCGTTGAGATGGTCAAACAAAACGGCTTTAAGGGGCTAGCTGGATTTACAAATGGCTTGCTGCGTCAGTACATTCGTCTGGCTGAAAAGGGCGATCCTTTGGTGCTGCCAGCAGATCCAGCGGCAAGATTGGGCATTTTTCACAGCTATCCTGATTGGATCATCGATGTCTGGTTGGCACAGTTTGGGGTAACAGCGACTGAGGAGCTATGCGCCTGGTTTAATCGATCGCCCCACATTGATCTGCGCATCAACCCCTTAAAAACCTCCCTGGAACAGGTCGAAGCCGCTATGCAATCTGCTGAAATAGCCGTTCAGCGCGTACCGCCCTTGCCCCAGGCGCTCCGGCTGCCCCAAGGCACAGGCAATATTCAAAAACTCCCTGGCTTTGCTGAAGGCTGGTGGTCGGTGCAAGACTGTAGCGCCCAACTGGTCGGGCACTTGCTCGATCCGCAGCCCGGAGAAACGGTGATTGATGCCTGCGCTGCTCCGGGGGGGAAAACGACCCACATTGCCGAGCTGATGCAAGACCAGGGGATAATTTGGGGATGCGATCGCCAAGCCTCTCGCCTCAAAAAGCTCCAAGAAAACGCCGATCGCCTTCAGCTCCACGCCATTCAAATTCATGCCGAAGATAGCCGCAGTCAACCGCAGTTTGTGGGGAAAGGCGATCGCGTCCTTTTAGATGCCCCTTGCTCTGGCTTAGGCACCCTACATCGCCATGCCGATGCCCGCTGGCGACAAACTCCTGAATCAGTACAAGGGCTGGCTCAGCTTCAAACAGAACTGCTTAACCAGGCTGCTACTTGGGTTAAGCCTCAGGGCACCCTAGTCTATGCCACCTGCACGCTACACACTGCTGAAAACGAAGCGGTGATTGAACGGTTCTTGAAAGATTCTCCCCAGTGGCATATTGCCCCCCCTGAACCAGGTCATCTAGTCGAACATTTTGTCACCGAGCGAGGATGGCTGAAGGTGCTGCCTCATCAACAGAACATGGACGGGTTCTTTATGGTTCGTCTGAGACGGGCATAATCAAAAAAGCCAAGGGGTCAGAAAATGTTAAGTTTGACAAAGAACTTGATTTTTCCTCTTACCATGCGTATTTTTCGGCAGTTGTTTAGCATCTTTATTTTATTCTTGATATTAGTTACAGCGCTTCCCCTGCCGACTCAAGCGGCTAGCTCGGCGGCAATTCGGGCGTATGATGACGCTGAATCAACCAGCAAAGATTATTCAGGGCAAAGTTTAATTGAAGCCCAATTTAGCGATGCTAAATTAAAAGGCGCTAACTTTAGCGGCGCAGACCTACGAGGCGCTGTGTTTAACGGAGCCGATTTAAAGGGTGCTAATCTCCATGCAGTCGATTTTAGCGATGGCATTGCCTACATCACTAACCTGGCAGGTGCTGACTTGACAGATGCAATCTTGAATTCTGCCATGATGCTGAAAACGAGCCTGCGGGATGCCAATGTCACAGGTGCTGACTTTACCGATACCGTTCTCGATCGCACTCAAACGCTACAGCTTTGCAAAACTGCGAGTGGTGTGAATCCAGTAACGGGTGCCGATACGCGAGAATCTTTGGGTTGTCCCTAGAGGCGATCGGCTGTTTCTAGGCATAAACTAAATTCAATGCAAGATTCCTACCCACAGCGATTGCGATCGCTCCTGCACCAAGCGAACCTTCCCAGTCTTAAAGCCCTCAGCCGTGCGGCTGAGGTTTCTGAATGGCAAGTTAAGCAGTTGAGTCGGGGGCAAGCGGCAAAAATGCGGGTAGAGTCGCTGCACAAGTTAGCCCAAGCGCTGCAAGTTTCTGTAATGGAGCTAGTGGCAAAGTTTTCTGAACTGTCTTGTTCTTCGAGAGACCCTCAAGGGGGTGCTCTTCCTACGGATGCCAACCTTCAGCAAGAATACCAACGGCTCCAGCTTCAACTTCAGCAGCAGCAAGAAACCTTACAGCAAGAGTTTCAGAACACCAGCCTACAAATTCTAGAATCCTGGCTGATCCAATACCCGACAGCGGCTTATGCGGCGCAGCAAAACGACGTTCCTGCTAGCCGACTGTTGCCGCTAATGCGTCCGGTTGAGCAGTTGATTAAAGCCTGGGGTCTAGAAGCGATCGCCGCTGTCGGTGAAGAGGTTGCCTATGATCCGCAGATTCATCAGTTAATGGAAGGTAATGCTGAGGTGGGCGATCGGGTCAGAGTTCGCTACATCGGATATCGGCAGGGCGAAAAATTGCGGTATCGCGCCAAAGTTAGCCCTGTTAAAACCGTAGGAAATTAAACAACTCTTCTAAAGTGAGCTTTAGATCTTTGGCAAAGTCTGGGACAGGCAACAAGTCTGCTGGATCTTCAAAAAACTCAGGGGATTTTCCGGGCGGATAAGCTAAAACCGTTTCATCTTCTGGATCAAGCAGCCAGCCCAACTGACAGCCATGATTAAGGCAATGAACGATATTACGAGTAACGCGATTCTGTCTCTGGGCAGGGGAAAGAATCTCAATTGTCCAGTCGGGCGCAGCCTCGAACACGTCCCCTACTCTGCCGCGATCGTCCAGTGGAATTCTGTCGTGCATAAATACTGAAATATCAGGAACCGTCGATCGCCCTTCAAAAGTGCATCTTAGCTCTAGAAAGGCAACGGCAAGTCGCTGTGTTTCAACGCTGGCATTAATTATGGGAACTAAACTACCCCGTAATAGGCTGTGTTTTCCTTGGGGCATTGGTTTTTGGCTCACTTGTCCATCAATGTATTCGCTAGCGGGTTTGGTTTCGGGTAGCTTTAAAAACTCCTCTAGCGTTAGGGTCTTTTCAGAAGTTTGAACCATCGGTGGTTTCCTCTAGGCGATCGGCGTTAACTCATTATCTCTCAGTGTTTCCACCATGGGGATCGTAAGGCTGTAGTGAAGATCTCATCAATTCCAGAACAACCCCCGCGCTTCCTCTATTCCTGTTCCTAGAATCTAAATAAGTAAGTATCAGGTACGCTAGGAAACCAGCAATGGCTAACGAAGAACATCTATCTCTGTTGAGGCAAGGCAGGCAGGCTTGGAATCGGTGGAGAATTCAAAATCCATCCATCCATCCTGATCTGAGTATGGCTGAGCTCAGCGAATTTTTCTTGTTCGGCATCAATCTCAGCCATACTAATCTGGCGGGTGCCCATCTTTTTAAGACTAATCTCCTGGGCGCAAACCTCAAAAGCGCCGACCTCCGAGATACCGACCTGCGGGATGCTGAGTTGATTGGTGCAAACTTAACTCGGGCAAATTTGAGTTGGGCAAACCTCAACTGGGCAAATTTAAGCAAGGCAAAGCTGATAGAAGCTAATTTAAACCGGGCTGATTTGAGCCACACTAACCTCAACAAAACAGACTTAAGTCGCGCTCAAGCCCTAGGCACTAATTTTAGTAGCGCTGAGTTGACAGGCGCTTGTATTGCCAATTTAGAAATTGACAGCACAACTAACTTAGAAGGGGCGATCGCCTCCTGTCTATTCTTAGATTCGTCTCGTCAAAACCATCACCCTATGGCCTTTAATCAAGCTCTGGTCCAAAGCGACTTTAACCAGTTTCTGCAAACCATGGTAGAGTCGCTAGTCTCTCGGGCCTAGTTGCTTAAACCCAGGCATGAGCGTAGTTGATCCAAAACTCCTTCACTGCGCTCGTCCTAGCGTTGTAATGTACAGCACTGCCTCATCTCCTGGAATTCCTAAAACCTCGTTTACTTGGTCATCAAAAAAGCCAGCGATGCCGCTGACGCCTAAGCCCAGGCGAACTGCTGCGAGGTTGAGGCGTTGCCCCAGGTGTCCGGCATCCATGTGAAGGTAGCGGTAAGCCCGATCGCCATATTGAGCGATCGCTTTCTGTAAATCAGCCGTATGGAACAGCACTGCTCCTGCATCTCGCCCCAAGTTTTGCCCTAAACACAGCATGTGTAGCTCTTGCCGAAAGTTCTTAAAACGAATCTGGCGAAGTTCCTGCACTTTAGGCGCGTAGTAGTAGCAGCCTTCTTCCAAACCTTCCACGCCTGACACCGCAATAAAGGTTTCAATCAAGCCCAAATTAAAATAATCAGGGGTGCGATCGAGGTTTTGCTCGATGTAATTCTGGGGCTGATAGGTGAAGTCCAGCAGGGCTTTAAGCTCATCTAAGGTTAAATCTGTGCCCCGATAAGCCCGAGTCGAACGGCGTTTAAGCAGGGCGTTACCTAAGCCTTCTAAATTTTTGCCCCAGTCTATGGGCACAGTTTGGGTTGATACTTTGAGGCAAAAAGGAAAGTTGTATTTATCTGCCGATGGATTTTCTTCAGCGTCAACGGGGGGGGCGATCGCCAGATCTTTAACTGCGATCGACTTCTCGCCCTGAGGAATCTGAGTGGCAGTATGGCAAAACCGCAACAAATCACCATCCATAATCTTGGGATAATCGGTCACCGATGCAGAGGGCAAAGCAGTGGGCGCTAGAGATAAATTTTGCTGCACGTCCAACAAGTCGGCGATCGCCATCACTGTGGTCGTCCCTTCTTGCTCGGTATCCAAATAAAGCAACTGATTCATCGATTCATCAGCAAAGCCCCCTATCAGGTAAGGTCGATAATCGTTTAACGCCCCTGCTAGTTCAAAATTACCCAGCAAATGCCCTGTATCTAAAAGAATGCGACGATAGGCTCTGTCTTCGTACCGCCAAGCCGAACGGTAGAACACGGCAGTCGTGACCAGGGCAAACTGAGTGGACTCTAAGGTAGGATGCCAAAAGCAAGCGCTTTGTAATGCCGACCAAACCTCACTGTCCCAGAAGTGCAGCAACGAGTGAGATTGGGGTTGGTAGTTATAAAGTCCGGCGGGCATCATGGGCGTACCGCGCGAAATTAGGTAAATTTCTGCTGGATAAAGTCCCCCAGCGGATGGGGCAGCCCTTAAATAAATAGGTTCACCATTCTGCGCCATCATTTTAACGGTCAAGCCATAGCTACAAAACAGAAAGCGAGAAAGCCGCCGCCAATTTGCCTCTTCGGTCGTCAGGTCTAACTTTTCTGATAAGTAAGGTTTAAGGTCAAATGGGGTACCAATTTTGTATTGCTTAAAGGAGCTAGGCTGGTTTGCCCAGTCTATTTGGCGGTTAGGTAAAGCATCAGGGTGATACTTCGTGCGTTCGTGGTAGTGCTGGGCAAGAGAGAGAGAATGATCTGGCATGGTGTGGGAGATAAGAGCGGTGCTGCGCCTTCAGCTTAAATATTGACACTTTTGTTTCTAGATTGGCTCAGGAATGGTTACAGTTTGCGCAGTTGTAGATTTTTTTGGGGAACTGTAGGCACTATGTAGCAATTTTCAAGATAGCAATCCTCAAGGCATTGACTATTTGGAGCACATCCCCAATTTTGGAGTATAGACAAAATGCAGTCAGCACCCCACTCTGAAAGACTCCCTTCTGCAAAATACCCTGCTGAAAACCGCTTTATTCCGGTTGGCATTGCCCTATTGTGCTTAACCCTGATTGGCTTGATTCAAATGCCTCAGTTAGAGCGACTGCGGACTAAGAGCCAAACTGCGACGATTGAAAGCCTGCGGCAGAACGTTGAGCAAGAGCAAGTCCGGCTCACGCTGCTCAAAAAAGTGCCTGCCTTTGGGTTTGATAATTTGTTGGCAGACTTCACGTTTCTGAATTTTTTGCAATATTTTGGCGATGTGCCTGCCCGCGCCAAAACCGACTTTACCCTGAGTCCAGACTACTTTGAGGTGATTTTAGGTCGTGATCCTTACTTCCTTAGCGCCTACACTTTTCTTTCTACCAGTTCGGCTCTGTATGCAGGGTTGCCAGAGCGATCCGTGGCGATCGCCCGTCAAGGTTTATCTTCCCTTAAACCCAATGTTCCACCTGGGTCTTACTTTGCTTGGCGGCAGCTAGGTATCGACGAACTGTTGTTTTTAGGTGATGCTCAGGCGGCAAGAAAGTCATTTGAAACAGCGGCAAGCTGGGCAAGGCAGTCTTCGGTGCCAGGGAGCGATCGCGTGGCGGCTCAATCTGAGAAAACAGCAGCATTTCTTGCCCACAATCCTGATAGCAAAACCGCACAGGTCGCGGCTTGGGCAATGGTGTTAACCAGCGCCTCGGATCGGCGAACCCACGATACCGCTATCCTCAAAATTAAGTCCTTAGGCGGCAACGTGATTTCAAAACCCGATGGTACCTTTGCAATTCAACCGCCCGCCAAAGACTAAACGCCAAAATTCCAGTAGAATCAGGACGAAGCCGACGGTTTCACCCCCACGTCACTCTATCCTCCAGCAGAAAAAATCATGGCAGTCAAAAAAGGCGATGTTGTTCGTGCCATTCGAGAAAAACTAGAAAATAGTCTAGAGGCAAAAGCCAGCGATACGCGCTTCCCCCCGTATTTATTTGAGACAAAGGGCGAAGTTTTAGACGCCAGAGGCGATTATGTGTTGGTAAAGTTTGGCTACGTCCCTACGCCTAATATTTGGTTAAGGGCTGACCAACTAGAGGCAATGTGACATATCCCGGTTTCTTGCCTACCCGACGCTGATTGCAAAGCAATACAGCACGGGCTTCCAAGTCCTAGGCTACTCGTTTCATTGGCTCGGTATTCCGGTAGCCTCCACGAGCGTTGTTCAGACTCCACGTGATGACCCACCGCAGAGTATTGGCTCTTTAGGATTCCATATGCAAATGTTCTCCATGAACAGTTAAGGATTGTCCAGAAGGCTAAAAGTCCTGTAAATCCGTTGAATGCATTTTTTCCAGCATACTGATTCCTAAAGAGCCAGAGTATTGAACTTCATTATGTGTTTGGTTGCGGCATCACCTTTCAGTTGTCCGACTCGTCATTCCCAAACTATGCTGGTTCTAGTGGTTACAGGCATTTTGGCTGGCGACTTCACCAATGACCCAATTATAGCCTGAAACCTATGTTCTGCATAGCTTTTACAACCATAAAGATAGAGTGTTCGTTCCGGTGCTATCCTCTTCCCTCGCCTTCGGCATTGGTCAGAGGACGCACCCTCACTCACGCGCCTCACATCCCGACGCTCATCCGATGCGGATAGAGCGCGGGGCTTCCCGTCTACTTGCTAAATTTCTAAATTCAAAGTCAGGTTAAATATGGCAGACTCCCTTCACCGCTCTTACCAAGTCTCTATTGTTGGAGCGGGCAATGTGGGCAGCACTTTGGCACAGCGAATTGCCGAGAAAAATCTTGCTGATGTTGTGCTGT
>Ga0209490_10006857_pt1 | contig 10220 bp, 7 predicted proteins | sample MAT06_FD_187209 | JGI IMG/M metagenome (GOLD analysis project Ga0209490, IMG submission 187209) | Freshwater microbial communities from Lake Fryxell liftoff mats and glacier meltwater in Antarctica - MAT-06 (SPAdes) (version 2) | ecosystem: Environmental > Aquatic > Freshwater > Ice > Liftoff...
GTGTAATCCGTGGCAGAGTTTTTGGCGAGTAGCATTACCTTCTGCTCGTCCTGCAATCATTGCGGGGCTGGCTCTAGCGTTAATGGAGACCCTCAACGATTTTGGTACGGTGGAATTTTTTGGCGTGCAGACTTTTACCACGGGGATTTATCGCACTTGGTTTGGGCTAGGAGATCAAAATGCGGCTGCCCAACTAGCAATGGTGTTAATGCTATTTATTCTGAGCTTGATTTTACTGGAACTCTATTCACGGAAACAGGCGCGTTACTTTACAGCTAGTAGGTCTGGGAATAATTATAAAAGTAAATATCAACTTTCGGGCATGAGGGCGGCGATCGCTATATTTATCTGCTTGATACCTATAGTTTTAGGGTTTCTTTTACCTGTAGCCATACTGGTACAAATGGTAGTTGAGGCAGGAATTAGTATATTTGATGAAAGTTTTTGGCAAGTTTTAATAAATAGTACTGTCTTAGCAGGGATTACCGCAGGTTTAGGCGTAGTGTTAGCAGTGATCCTCGCCTATGGCAAAAGACTAAACCCTGATAATTTGCTCGTAGGGGTGCCTGTGCGGGTATCGGCAATGGGTTATGCGATCCCTGGCTCGGTAATTGCCGTAGGGATTTTAGTCTCTATGGGTTCCCTAGATAATGCGATCGATAGTTGGATGCGTGAATATTTTCAGATTTCCACGGGCTTACTCATCAGTGGCACGATCGCTGCTTTAGTTTTTGCTTATCTAGTTAGATTTTTAGCAGTTTCCTTTAATACGGTCGAAGCCAGTTTAGTCAAAATTAAACCTCACTTTGATGACGCTGCCCATAGTCTAGGCTCTAACTCCACCGATACTTTGCTTAAAATTCATGCCCCAATTATGTCTGGAGGTTTGCTCACCGCCGTCATGCTAATTTTTGTGGATGTGATGAAAGAGTTGCCCGCTACTTTGGTTATTCGTCCATTTAACTTTGATACTTTAGCAGTGCGGGTTTATCAATACGCTGCCGATGAAAGATTAATCGAGGCGGCGGCTCCAGCGATCGCCATAGTAGCAATGGGAGTCATACCTGTAATTTTACTAAGCTGGCAAATCAGAAAAGCTTCTAAAATAAATTAAGAAGAAGCAAAAATTGATTTTTTGTTAAGAACTATATTTTATCTTTATTGACTATAAAGTTGATTCCGTATAGATTTGAGCCTAAGGCGATCGCAAAACTACCTAGCCTAATCAAGGTAAACTAGCCTAAAACAGAAATTAAAAGTTAATAACTCCTTTAGCTATTCAACTAAACCATGCTTGATCTTCAAAATTTTCCTTGGCTGACCTTCGTGATCTTGTTCCCAGTAGCTATGTCGCTGCTAATTCCCTTCGTTCCAGATCAAGGAGATGGTAAAACTATTCGCTGGTATGCCCTAGTTGTGGGATTAATTAACTTCACAGCCATCGTCTATGCTTTCTGCACAGGTTATGATTTTGCCAAGCCCGACCTGCAACTAGTAGAAAGCTATACATGGGTACCGCAATTAGGTCTGAACTGGTCAGTGGGAGCCGATGGACTATCCATGCCCTTAATCCTGCTTACGGGCTTTATTTCAACTTTAGCAATTTTGGCATCTTGGCCCGTCACCCTGAAGCCTAGGTTATTTTATTTTTTAATGTTGGCAATGTACGGCGGACAGATTGGGGTTTTTGCCGTCCAAGATATGCTTCTATTTTTCTTTATGTGGGAGCTAGAGCTAATTCCCGTCTATTTATTGCTTTCAATTTGGGGTGGGAAAAAACGTTTGTATGCTGCCACCAAGTTTATTCTGTACACGGCGGGGGGATCACTTTTTATCCTCATAGCAGCCTTAGCAATGGCATTTTACGGCGATAACGTTACCTTTGATATGCGATCGCTCGCCATAAAAGACTATCCCCTAACTTTTCAACTATTTGCCTACGGTGGATTCTTAATTGCCTACGGAGTCAAACTCCCCATATTTCCTCTCCATACTTGGCTGCCCGATGCCCACGGCGAAGCAACTGCCCCTGTCCACATGCTACTAGCAGGAATATTGCTAAAAATGGGAGGATACGCCATCTTACGCATGAATGCAGGAATGCTACCCGATGCCCATGCCTATTTTGCCCCGATTTTAGTAATTTTAGGAATTGTAAATATTATCTATGCGGCATTAACATCCTTTGCCCAACGCAGTCTGAAACGCAAAATTGCCTATTCTTCTATCTCCCATATGGGTTTTGTGCTAATTGGTATTGGCTCGTTTACAGATTTGGGAACCAGTGGCGCAATTTTACAAATGATTTCCCACGGACTGATCGGTGCCAGCCTGTTCTTTTTAGTTGGAGCCACCTACGATCGCACCCACACTTTAATCTTGGATGAAATGGGTGGAATCGGACAAAAAATGCCGAAAATCTTTGCCATGTTTACAGCTTGCTCACTTGCTTCCTTGGCATTACCAGGTATGAGTGGTTTTGTGGCTGAGGTCATGGTATTTGTAGGTTTTGCCACCAGTGATGCCTATAGCAATACTTTTAAGCTAGTTACGGTAATTTTGGCTGCCGTTGGTGTTATTCTTACCCCAATTTATTTACTGTCCATGCTCCGTGAAATATTTTATGGGGCGGAAAATAAGGAATTAACCAGCCATGAAGAATTGGTCGATGCTGAACCCCGCGAGGTATTTATCATTGCTTGTCTACTGATCCCAATTATCGGCATCGGACTATATCCAAAGCTGATCACTCAAGTCTATGATGCCACTGCCCAAAGCCTAGTAGTTACCCTGCGTAATTCGGTGCCGAGACTAGCAAAAGAGGCAAATCCCACCCTAGGTTTTAATTCCTTAGAACTTAAATCTGCGCCTAGAATCACAGTTTTAGAATGAAGGTTGCCAGAGCATCAAATTCTATTTCTATATAATCTTTAAAATTGAAAAGTACTCACTATATTAAGTTCAATTATGTCTGTTTATCAGATTTGTTCATCTTATTTACGGAGTGCATTAGTTTTGTATATACTAAACAACTATGCCCAATTTATCTATTGCTTTTGATGCTCGACATTTATCCTCTAAGGTTTTGCGTGGAATGGATCGATATACAGTCGGTTTAGTAAAAGAGCTAATTAAATTGGGGGTTAAAGTAACACTTTTCCATCGAAAACGAGAACCATTAAATTTTAACCACATTAGTAATTTAGGATGTGATGTACTGGGAATAGATGATTACGGGGGACTTTATTGGGAGCAGATTGCAGTACCAATTGCTCTAGCCAAAAAGAAAATTGATCTGTATCATGCTCCTGCTGAAAGAGGAGTACCTCTGTTAGCCCCATGTCCAGTAGTTTTTTCTATACACAGTTTGACAGGTAATAGTTATTATGACTTTGTTCAAAGAGGTTTACTCTCAGGTACGGTTAGCGATTATCTAGGTCATAACTTCGACCCAAATACTAGAAACTTTTGGGTATACCTTTCAAAAGCTCAACTTTTAAGAGCAAATCTAATAATCACTCCTTCAGAATTTTGTCGTTCAGAAGTTATTCGATTTCTTAATATTCCTTCAGATAAGGTAACCGTTTCATCCTTAGCAATTCATGAGCAATTTGAAAAGCCTCCCTTACCTGAGAATGAGAGATTTGATATTATTACGAGATTAGGAATAAAAAAACCTTACTTACTTTATGTTGGCGGATACGAAGTTCACAAAAATGTGTCTGGACTTCTAAAAGCATTCGCACTCATTAGTAAGGTTAGACCAGATTTAATGCTAGTTCTTGTTGGCAGCAAGTTTGTGCCTGAAGTCTTGCAAAAAGCTGCTTTTAATTTAAATGTTCTTTTCTTAGTTGATATTACCCATGATCTTACTGAAATATATGATTCATCTGAACTGTTTATTTCATTATCTTGGCGAGAAACATTTTGCTTGCCCGCTTTAGAGGCAATGAGTCGCGGGATACGAGTTATTGGCAGTAAGTGGGGAGCATTTTTAGAAGTAGTAGGAGAGGCAGGGCAAATAGTTAATCCTGATGATTACGAACAGGTAACAGATAAAGTGATAGAAATAATTAACTCAAATACTAAAAATTACTTATCGTCATTACTTATTCAACAAGCAAAGAAATTCAGTTGGAAAAAAACAGGAGCTGAAACTCTAAGCTTGTACCAAGATCTGTTAGGCTTACAGCAAATTAATTATGATGCGGAGCCATAGCATAATGCCCACCAGTGATTTGTACAATATTGTTCCCATTGTATCAGTAATATCAAGTCTGAATCCTAAGTCTGTTCTTGATATTGGATGTGGATTTGGTAAATATGGAATGCTAATGCGGGAATATTTAGAAATATGGCAAGATAGACTGCACCCAGACACTTGGGAAACAAAAATCTTTGGGATCGATGCGTTTGAAAATTACCGCAATCCAATTTGGGAATTTGCATATAATCAAGTTTATATTGGTGACGCAGAGTTAATTCTACCGACACTTGAAAGCTTTGATTTAATCTTGATTGCTGATGTTATTGAACATTTTGAGAAAGATAATGCTGTAAACCTAGTGAGTAAATGTTTAGAAAAGTCTAAGGTTGTTCTAATATCAACACCGAGAGAGTTTTATGCTCAAGGAGACTCTTTTGGAAATAAACATGAAGTGCATCGATGCCTCTTTCAAGTTGATGATTTACCTAAAGACTCTCACGTAATTAAAATCCAAGCGTTATCATGTGATATTTTTGTTGCTTCAAGAGAATATATTGATCCAAATAATATTTATCCATCAAGATATGAAGATGTTATTTATTTAAGACAAAGAAACTCTTTGAAGCATTTAGGACTAATAGGTGCTGTATCGGCTAAGATATTGAAGTTTGCGAATTCTTTTTAAAGTAATTGCTCGACCCCTCACAAACCCCTCCTCAGAGACAGTTTTAAGACTTAGCATCTTACTATAAAATCAGTTTTTCAGTAAAATCAAGGAGGCATAAGACTTTCAGGGTTTAATTAAAAAATAATCCTAAACCTTATAATGCTCGCCAATTATACATTTCAAGGCTTGGGGGTAGTAGTCGAGCAATTACTTTAAATCTATAGATTCTTACCTAGAAGCTTGAGACAAAGTTTGAATTAATCTCAAGCCTTTGCAATGTAAACCTTTTTAATAATTCTTTGGTCTTATAAAAAAGTATTAACGTCAGGATTTATCTAAAATTCAAAATTGATCTTAATTCACTCTGCTAAAATCAATCTATTCCCTGAATTGGGAAGTTAAATGGAAAATCTCCAGATTCACAAAAAGATATGATCACATCCGACTCAATTCTCCAACGTGCTGCCATCCTCGGCACTCAAGTTATTAGCAAATCCACCGCTAAAAGGTTAGGTATCGTCACACAGATTTGGCTGGATGTGGATCAAAGAAGAGTAATGGGCTTGAGCGTAGCTGAAAGATTTTTGCCAGGTACGCCCATTGGCATTGGTGAAGATTTTTATATGTCCCTTGAAAGAGTCTCTCTACTAGGCGAAGATGCCATCCTTGTGGATGACGAGGACGTATTAGAAGATTTAGTAGCCAGTGAAAGATATACCAATTTAATGGGAAATGAGGTTGTCACTGAGTCGGGAGAGCTATTAGGGAAAGTAAGAGATTTTAAGTTTGACCCTGCTACGGGTGATTTATTTTATTTAATTCTTTCTTCTTTGGGTAATCCTCTGATTCCATCTGCCTTAGTTAGCACCTATGAGTTGGATGTGAATGAAATTATTGCCGTCGGTCGCGATCGCATAATTGTCACTGAAGGTATGGAAGAACGCATGACCCAGTTAACCAAAGGTATTTTGGAGCGTCTGGGCTTGGGCAAACCGCCTTGGGAACAAGAATTTGAAGATGAATATCTCCCGCCTACATCTGTTTCAGGTAATGCTCTTGGTACTGGTTTACGATCTAATGTGTATAGACCGCAGCGATCGCAGGAAAGACCCGTATATCGCCGCGAAGAAGCTTGGGATGATGACGATAATTGGGCAGATGAAAGAACACCTGTCCAACCTGCACGCCGTCAGGCAAGAGTGCAACCTATCCAACCTGTACGCCCCACTGTAGATGATGACTACGATGATTATGATGACGATGACAACTGGAATACTAGGCAAAGTCGCCCCCAGCAGTCTCGAAGAGCAGAAATTCCGCCTAAACAAAATCAAAATTTAGATGACTACGATGATGATGTAGAGGAGGAAATTGGTGATGTTTGGGCAGAAGAACCTAAAAAAATCAAGCAAAAACAAGAAGAGCTAGAAGAAATTTAATATTTTCGACTTACAGCACTTTGATCTCAATCGCACCACAAGAAAGGGTCGCAGGGCGAAGCCCCGTATTGGCTCTTATTTTTTATCTGTAGCACGTTTGATCATAATTTACTGTAAATGTATAATTCTGGTGACAAAATCTCTCCATCGGAATATGTTTTTTAAGGCGCACAATATGTAATCATTAGATTCCATAGACACCCTATGGCTCTTCAGTTTGAATGCGTAAAGTAGCAATTTTCACGGAAACATTTCTGCCTAAAGTCGATGGTATTGTCACTCGCCTTAAGCATACTGTGGCGGAGTTGGTTAAATTAGGCGACGAAGTATTAGTATTCTCTCCTGATGGTGGGATCAGCGAATACTGCGGTGCTAAGGTTTATGGAGTTTCGGGATTTCCTCTACCTTTGTATCCAGAGTTAAAAGTTGCTCTACCTCGCCCTTCCATTGGTTATGCGATCGAGCAGTTTCAACCTGATATAGTCCATGTGGTTAATCCTGTGGTTTTAGGATTGGCAGGGCTGTTTTTTGCTAAATCGATGAATTTACCCCTACTTGCTTCCTATCATACCCATTTACCTCAATATCTTCATCATTACGGTTTGGGATTTTTAGAAAGTACGATGTGGGAGTTACTCAAGACTGCCCATAATAACGCTGGGTTAAATCTTTGCACATCTAACGCTATGGTTGAGGAATTGCGATCGCACGGTATTGAACGTGTAGACCTATGGCAAAAAGGTGTAGATACCGAAAAATTTCATCCTAGGTTTCAAAATCGTCAAATGCGATCGCATCTCAGCCAAGGACATGAAGATTGTGTGTTGCTGCTCTATGTGGGGCGCTTATCTGCGGAAAAGGAAATAACTGAAATCTTATCAGTGTTAGAAGCAATTCCTAATAGTCGGCTAGCTTTGGTCGGAGATGGCCCTTATCGCTCGGAACTAGAAAAAATCTTTGCAGGCACTAACACTCACTTTGTGGGCTATCTACAAGGAGAAGAACTAGCTTCAGCTTTTGCCTCTAGTGATGCTTTTATGTTTCCTTCACGGACTGAGACTCTAGGACTAGTGCTATTAGAAGCTATGGCGGCTGGTTGTCCCGTTGTGGCAGCAAATTCTGGGGGTATTCCTGATATTGTCATCGATGGTGTGAATGGTTATTTATTTGAGCCTCAGGAGCAAAATGGGTTAATTAAGGCAACCCAAAGATTATTGCAAAATCCCAAAAAACAACTTCAGCACAATGCCCGACAAGAGGCAGAAAAATGGGGGTGGACTAATGCTACTCGACAGCTTCAGGGATATTATGACCAAGTAATTACTACAGCTAAATCACCATCTTTAGTGGGAATTTCTCGTTAGGGCTAACTACTAACCTGAGTCTTAACATTAGCTACAGCACGTTTTCTGGGTTTAGGCAAAATCGATTCGATCGCCTGATCTTCGGATAATAAATAATCGACGGAGCGATCGCTTAAGCGTAAAGATCGAGCAATTAAAGTTTGGGCTGAGGTATGGGCGGGCAGGATTTCGAGGATTTTGGCTTTAATTAGTGGGGACTTGGGCGCAAGTAAATTTCTAGCACTACGCCACTCGGCATCGGAGCGACAAAATAACCTTAATGCCAGATCAATGGTGGGTTGCCGACAACTACTATCATCATTATTAAGAACCACATACAGCTTTTCGTAGCGGCGATTAATCTCTGGAGCTAGGCATAGGATTAAAACATCTCGTTCAAACTTCCCTAATTTCAAGCGATCGCATAGGGTGGGAATAGTTAGATTAATTGCTTGTGCTTGACTTTCGACAATGCGATCGCCATACCGTACCCCAGCAGAAATTTCCACAGATGGTTTAGGCGGAATTTGCTGACCACCATTGGGCGGATCTAGAGTTATAAATCCTTTCCACCAGTGACTTGTCGCTTTATCCACCTCGGAACGGGAAATCCGATCTATTTCTCTATTTAACTGTCTTTGTTTAGCGATCGCCCGCATTATTACCCGATCTAACCAAGCTAATTCGGCTTTAAGATAACTCCAATTATCAGCAAATTTAGCAACTGTTTCCGACTTCATGCCACGCCTCGGCGCAATACTCCTCGAATAGCGATCGCTACTAAGCCCACAAAAATCAGTAACTCTAAGACAAAACTCAGTAGGGTCATATCGCCCCAAGGAGCAGTTAAAACCACACTACTCCAACTCCAATCACTATGGCTATAGACATAACGAATCGGCTCGATCGCAAAGGATAGAGGATTCAAACAAGCCACCCACTTTAACCAAGTTGGCATAAATGCTACAGGAGCAAGGGCAGTACTGGAAAACATTAGCGGCAGATTAACGAGGAAAATGAATGCTAACAATTCCTGATGTCCTGGCATGGCAAAGGCTAATCCTAAACTAATCATAGTAAAGCCCAAAACTAAGAGGATTAATACCAATGCGACTACGCCCAAACCAGCCATACTAGGTAATCCTGCTCCCATGACCGCACTAGCACCGATGATTACTAAAGTTTGGATGATGCTCGTTGTAATTATAAAAATGGCTGAAGCCAAAACAATAGAAAAACGAGAGACCAGTGGAGCTACAAGCATCCGATTTAAGAAGCCAAATTCTCGATCAAATAGGACGGGCAGCCCTGAATTTAAAGCCCCGCTAAAGGCACTAAAAACAATAATTCCTGCTGCTAAAAACTGAATATAGGTTTGACCATCTCCTAAAAACCCGACTGGGGCGTAGCGAAATAATGCTCCAAATAAAACTAACCACATTAATGGTTGCAGAATTCCAGCGATTAGAGTTGTGGGGCGACGGATTAATTGAATAAAGAGGCGTTTGGTTAAAGCTGTGGTTTCTTGACGGAATTCTGCTGAAAATATCGTTGGTAAGCGATCGCTATTTTGAGTTTGTAAAGTTTCTGGTAAAGCAGTTTGGGTCATAGCTTTGAATTAGGCTTTGAATTAGATAGTGGGTTGGGAAAACGTTTACCCCAATCTAGTTTAACCTTGAATTTTAAAACTTGTTGAAAGCCCTAATCGATTTATACAACCATTTAACTAGAAACTTTAGGCAAAAGCTGCAAAGATGCTTGAATTTACAAGTCCACATCTGCTTTTTGCTTGATTAACTCTTCAGCTTTGAGCAAATCGGCTTGTAACGCTGAAATTAGTTTAGTAGCTTCAGAAATTTGGGTTGTGCCTGGTTCAAGGTTGCCCATCACTTCTCTAGTTTCTGATTGAATAAATGTTTTAACTTCTGTTTCTTGTTGGGAAATTAGTTGAGATAGTTGTTGCTGTAAACGTTCTTGTTCACGGTTTAGGAGATTTATTTCCGTTTGCTTTTTTACTAATGAGGCTTGGAGATGAGCAGCGATCGCTTCTAGATCCCCATTGCTAGTATCTTCTCCATTGCTTTTAATTACTTTCTGTAAAGCGGAAACACCTTTGGCGATCAGTCTTTGTAATTGCTCTATGGTACGTTTTTCACTTACTAATAGTGATTGAAATTTACTATTCATCAAGTTGATGTTGCTTGATAACTGATCTATTTCATCATTGCCGTTCACTGCTAAACGCTTTTCGTATGAGCCTATGGTATTAGTTGCTTGAATTAATCTATGGCTAAGTCGCCGAGCAGCAATGTAAGAAATTAGAGCGATCGCCACGATCAAAACTAAGATATTGATACCTAAAATGATCGCAAAGGAATAATCATAATCAAGGTTTAAACTAACAGCAATATTCCAGTTTAAGTCTGGTAGACCAGCAATTGTAGGCGTAGGTATGGACTTTAAATATTTATTTTCTGAATTGGTAGGAGTTGTAAGTAATAAGTTTTCACCCTTACTAATTACATAATCATAATCACTGTTTCTTAAATTTGTCTGAATAGTAT
>Ga0209490_10006862_pt1 | contig 10212 bp, 7 predicted proteins | sample MAT06_FD_187209 | JGI IMG/M metagenome (GOLD analysis project Ga0209490, IMG submission 187209) | Freshwater microbial communities from Lake Fryxell liftoff mats and glacier meltwater in Antarctica - MAT-06 (SPAdes) (version 2) | ecosystem: Environmental > Aquatic > Freshwater > Ice > Liftoff...
GCCATTGCTGGGTCAACGGGCTGGGATCAGCGCCCAACTCTTCAGACAAAATCGCTCGGCAACGCTCATAGGTAAGCAACGCACCAGCACTGTCGCCCGATTCAGCCTGATAGCGCATCAACGCCTGATAAGCATTTTCACGCACCTCATCGCGGGCCAGAATGCGCCGGCAGGTGGTAATCGCTACGGCATATTGGTTTGCCGCCGCCTGAATTGCCGCCAGTTGCAAGAGGGCGGTAAAGTAACGCTCGCGCAAGCGCTCGCGCTCATTTTGCGCCCAGTCGGCATAGGGGTCGCTGATTAAGTAATCATCCTTGTACAGTTCAAGCGCAGCTTCCAACAAAGGGCGGCGCGCTGGCTGCTCGACGGTTCGCTCGGCTTGATCAAGCAGTTGCTCAAAAGTATCGACATCTAACCAGATATCGACATGGCCGCAGAATGCATAGCCAGGCGTCTCGGTCACAATATAGGTAGACGGGGCGCGGTTGCGGCGGTTCGGCTCCAACACATTGCGCAGGGCGTTGATGGCACTGCGCAATGTAGTCGCAGCCGCCACGGGGGTGCTTTCTGGCCACAAAATTTCAATCAGGCGGTCGGTGGAGACCGGTCGTGGCCGTTCAGTGATCAAAATCTTGAGCAATTGGCGCGCCTGGCGCGTGTGCCAGTCGCTCTCGGTCACCGCCTTGGTATCACGCACGACTTGCAAAGTGCCAAGGGTATAAATTTGAATCTTCGCGGGGTCAGCCGCGCTCGGCTTGGCTTCCGCACCGTTTGTATGAATAGGCATGAATATCATTGTGTTTAAGGCAGGATCAGAGAGCAAAGGAAGTCCATTTCTGTAGCTCTCTTATTATACCCTAGAATGAAGAAAAGGGGTAAAAATCAATCTACACCTATAACGCAGCGCGGCATATCGCTAGCAAACGTGGGCAGACATGACTATAGAGTAAGAGGCAAATAAAAAAAACGTGCATTCACCCAAGAGCAGTGATATACTTGTGAGCATTGTGGATAAAATTAAAAGTACAAACAATTAAAAATAAACCTAAGGAGTGAACTGATTATGTCAGAGCCAACCTACCGCATCGAGCGCGATAGCCTCGGTGAGGTCAAAGTCCCAGCCGATGCTCTGTACGGTGCGCAGACACAGCGCGCTGTAGACAACTTTCCCATCAGCGACCTGCGCTTCCCACGTGTCTTTATTCGGGCGTTGGGCATGATCAAAGGCGCATCAGCCACCGTCAACCGCGATTTAGGCTTGATACAAGCTGATATGGCTGCCGCCATTGAACAAGCCGCCCAAGAAGTGGAAAACGGTCAACATGATCGCCATTTTCCCCTCGACATCTTCCAGACTGGTTCGGGCACGAGCACGAATATGAATGCCAACGAAGTATTGGCGACGTTGGCGACCCAACACCTGGGCAGCAAGGTACACCCTAACGACCACATCAACATGAGCCAAAGCAGCAACGATGTAATTCCAACGGCCATCCACCTCAGCGCCTATCTCGCCATTCACGATGATTTGCTGCCGGCGCTTCGTCATCTGCATCAAGCACTGATCGACAAAGCGGCGCAGGTCGATCATGTGGTCCTTACCGGGCGCACCCACTTGATGGATGCTATGCCAGTACGCTTGAGCCAGGAATTGGGTGGCTGGGCCAGCCAAATTCGGCATGGCATTCAACGCATTGAAGCCACCTTGCCCCGCCTGGCCGAATTAGCACAAGGTGGCACCGCCGTCGGCACAGGTATCAATGCGCACCCGGAGTTTGGTGTGCGCATCGCTGCCCGTCTGGCCGAAATGAGCGGGCTACCGCTTGTCGCTAGCCCCAACTACTTTGAAAGCCTCAGCGCGCAGGATGCGGCTGTAGAAGTGAGCGGCCAATTGAAAGTGGTTGCTGTCAGTTTGATGAAAATTTCCAACGATCTGCGTTGGATGAACAGCGGGCCGATTGCTGGGCTGGGTGAGATTGTCTTGCCGGCCTTGCAGCCGGGCAGCAGCATTATGCCGGGCAAGATCAACCCCGTCATCCCAGAAGCGGTGACGATGGTTTGCGCCCAGGTGATCGGCAACGATGCGACAATTACAATTGGCGGCCAGGCTGGTAATTTCCAGTTGAATGTGATGTTGCCCGTCATTGCCTATAATTTGATCCAAAGTATCAGTCTACTGGCGAATGGTAGCCGGGTGCTGGCCGATATGGCGATTGCCGGCTTTACGGTTAACGAGGAGCGCGTCAGCAGTTTGGTCGGGCGCAACCCCATTATCGTGACTGCGCTCAACCCGGTGATTGGCTATGAAACAGGGGCTAAAATTGCCAAACAAGCTTATGCGGAAGGCCGGTTGTTGAAGGACGTAGCGCTAGAAAAAACCTCGTTGACGGCGGAGGAATTGGACCGACTGTTGGATCCACGCCAGTTGACCGAAGGTGGTATTCAAGAGTAGTCGCAGCAGGAATAGACTTCAGCACTGTTTTTCCAGCTTCGAAAACAGCCGGTCTACGGGAGTAAAATAAAATAAAAAAAAGCCCGGCGAAGACGCCGGGCTTTTTTATGCAAAAGATTGATTAAGGCAGATAGCTGGCCGGATTGCGTTGCACACCATCGTAGCGAATCTCGAAGTGGAGATGGGGGCCGGTGCTGTTGCCTGTATTGCCCACCAAACCCAGCTGCTCACCACGTGTCACTTCTTCCCCTTGGCGCACAAAGATGCTGCTCAAGTGGGCGTAGAGGGTGACAAAACCATTGCCATGGTCGACGATGACATGATTGCCATAGCCACCGCCCCAGCCACCACTGCTGATTGTTACCACGTAGCCACTGTCGGCTGCCTTGACCGGGTTGCCGGTCCACGAGCTGATATCGATCGCTGGGTGACCGCGCCAATATTTCTGCGAAACATCGCCCCCGACGGGCCAAGAGAACGAACCTAACCCTTTGACCGCATCTTCTGGCGCTGTACCAGTATAAGTTGCAGCATAGTCGGGCGTAATAAATGGCTTTGTGCCATTAGGAATCACAAGTTGCGTACCTACCACAACCGCGGTTGAAGCACTGGCCAACCCGTTCAACTTGGAGTTGACAATGTCATCGACAGTTACTTTGTATTTGGAGGCTAACGAAGAGAGCGTATCGCCAGGACGTACAATGTGAAGCACACCGTTGACCGGCAAAATATTCAGTTGGTCACCAATGCTTAAACGATCCGGGTCATTTTCTAATTCTGTGTTGGCCCACATCAGGGTTTCGGGCAGCAAACCAAATTTATTGGCGATACCGATCACAGTGTCGCCGGATTTTACGGTATAGACCTGAATGTCGGGCCGCAGTTGTTCGGAAGTTGCGCCTTGCGCAGCGGCGGGTTTTTCGAGTGCAATCGTAAATGGAATAACAGAGGGTTGCAGTGAGGCGCTTTCGTTTGTGTCTGGATCAATTGTAATTACCTGACCACCGGTGCCACGCTGCGTATTCTGCGAGCCTTGCAGAACGTTGGTGGAAAGCCCGCCGAGCGAGATGTTCCAATCAGGCATTTGCATTTGGCTCAAGATTAAAATAATGGCAGCCACAGCCAAAACCGAGATATGCCCCGCCAAGCGCAGTGGCGTCACTTGATCGGATAGTGTCTGTTGAAGGTGGCTTTCCAGCTTTTGGATATAGGTCATCACCCCAGCCGATCGGGTTTGGGCAGCGAGCATTGGCGGCTGAAAAACAGCGACCACCGAGGTGCCGGTTTGCCGCGGATCGGCTTGTGAAAGAGGAGCGGCAGATGCTTCTATTTTCATGGGGTTTTTGCGTGGGAAGTTTAAGTTTCCTCGTGTGTTAGAAGGGGGTAGAGCAGGAACACGCGAAGAAGGATCAAAGTCAAATGCCGCATTAGCATCTGATGCCATATAGATTCTCCGATTAATTGCCTTCAGAGGATAAAGACAGGAATAGTAAAATAAAACCTTTCGGGACTGACTTTTTGATTGCTGCTGTTGCTGTTAGATGCTTACGAGGGCGGATTATAGCATGAAGTATAAAGTTGTCCAAGCGCTTGATTAGATTTTAAGCATCAAAAAGCCGACGATTGGCTATGTATTCCCCATTCGTCGGCTTTGCGTAGGTCGAGCGTATACGATTTTGCTTGCAGTTCGCTGTCGTTATTTCTTCGTCAGGGTTTCTAAGAATTCTCGATTGTCGCGCGTGCGGCTCATGCGTTCGACAATTGGCAAGATTGCTTCGTGGCCGCCGCCCATCGCGTCGATCATACGGCGCAGCGTGTAAACTTTGGCCAGCGTCTCGGAATCCAGCAATTTTTCCTCGGCCCGTGTACCACTGCGTTCAATATCGAAGGCCGGGAAGATGCGGCGCTCGGCCAGTTTACGGCTAAGCACAAGCTCCATATTACCGGTGCCTTTGAACTCCTCGTAAATTACATCATCCATACGACTGCCCGTATCGACCAAACAGGTGGCAATGATCGTCAGGCTGCCGCCTTCTTCTACATTACGCGCCGCCCCAAAAAAGTGCTTGGGCGGGTAGAGGGCAGCCGGATCCATACCACCCGATAGCGTACGACCAGATGGTGGGACCGTCAGGTTATAGGCACGGGTCAGACGGGTGATGCTATCAAGTAGAATGACGACATCTTTGGAACTTTCCACCAGCCGTTTGGCCCGCTCCAGCGCCATTTCGGCGACGCGCACATGGTTTTGCACAGGTTCATCGAAAGTGCTGCTCACCACTTCGGCTTCGACCGAGCGGTCCATATCCGTTACTTCCTCCGGCCGCTCACCAATCAATACAACCATGAGATGGACATCTTTGTAATTGGACGAGATGCCGTTGGCCAGTCGTTTCAAAACTGTCGTTTTACCAGCTTTGGGTGGGCTGACAATCAACCCACGTTGGCCACGGCCAATCGGGGAGAGCAGATCAATCATCCGCGTCGAGATAATATTCGAGCGAGTTTCCAATAGGAATTGTTCGTTAGGGAAAATCGGGGTTAGCTTCTCAAAGCTGGCCCGTTTTTTCGCTTCTTCTGGATCCCAGCCATTCACAGCTTCTACTTTTAAGAGGCCATGAAATTTTTCAGTATCCTTGGGTGGGCGCACTTGTCCCACCACAAAATCACCGGTTCGTAACCCAAAACGCCGGATTTGGCTTTGGCTGACATAGACATCTTCAGGACCGGGCAAAAAGTGGTCACTGCGCAGAAAGCCAATCCCATCTTGGACAATTTCTAGAATGCCACCGCCAAAGATAAAACCTTGCTGTTCCGCATTGGCGCGCAATAAACGCATAACCAAGTCGAATTTTTTTAAACGGGTATAGCCAGTAATTCCAGATGCACGGGCGAGTTCGCGCAACTCATCCAGGTTAAGGGCATCTAGTTGCGAGATAGTCATGCTTGAGAGTTGTAAGTTTGACATTTCGGATTTGATCCTTTTAATTTCTTAGCCATTGCTCTGCTCAAATTTGAGCGGCAGCAAATGAAATATTTTGCGGCTAACTTGCGTCATAACCATGGATCTGAACGCAATCATGCTGCGGGTATGGATAACATGGATGTTAGTAAAAATTTAATGTGAATAATTTAGTATCTATCAACTTAATCGCGTGAGACTACTATTTTATAATTTTTGTTTTATAGTTTTTATTTTATAGTTTTGATGGCTGTAGAGACTATTGTTGTGCAGAGAAAATGTGGGATTGCGAGGGTCGATGACTGATTATGACAGATGCCCATGCCCATTCGCTTTGGCAAATAAGGATAAGATCATCCGCAAAACAGCATAAATCAGATGGCCCAATATTATTTTGTCATTCTATGCTAGATTTTTGCTCAAAAGGTGTAAAATGGCTTTGCCATAAGGGTCGTCGGGGTGAAAACAAATATTTAACCCATTGCGGATAATTATTAAACAACCAAACGCGGCACTGAGGTTGAGAAACGAGCAGTTTGAGGGCTTCGCTTTAAGAATATTATATCAGGAAGATGTGCTCTCGTCAACTAGCAATTTATAGAGCGAGTGTATATTTGTTTGAGAGTCGGATGAATTTACTAATCAAGCGCATTCATCAAGCTGCCGGAGATAAAAACTTATCTCCGGCAGCTTGCTATAAGCAGTGATGAGTTAATGATAAAGATGAAATAATGTCGATCAAGAAAGCATGCTTTATCGAGGACACGGCTCACCAAGAAGTACGCGAATTAGTGGCTAGTAATTATCAGGTAATCCTCACCATTCCCAAATACCGCCGATGTCCTTCAAACCTTCAATATCCACCAAATTAATGCGCCGATAACCTAGTTCAACAAGGCCCTGGCGCTTGAAATCGCGCAAGATAGCGCTCACAGTTTCACGATAGGTGCCTAAATGGTCAGCCAGCGCTTGATGGCTAATTCCTTTAATCGTGCCACTCAAATCATCGGCTAAGTCGAGCAAAAGCGTGGCCAAACGTTCCGGCAATTTCTTGTAAGCCACATTTTCCAGGCTATTTTCCACCTGAAAGAGCCGCTCGCCATAGGTCTGCAATAGACCCCAACCCAAAATTGGGTATTGGATCGTCAGGTTGCGTGCTTCGCCAGCCGGAATCATCCAAACAGCAACAGGTTCAGCCGCCTCAACAAAAACGTTGGGGTCACCTGGATTATCGAGTGCACCTTCACCAAAAATAGCACCCGGCTCCAGTGTCGCAATCACCAGCCGACGGCCTTCGTTGTTGGTGCAAATCATATTGACTTTACCGCTCATCAACACGTACATTTTGTGGCTTAAGTCATCTGGCGTAGCCACCAAGCTGCCCCGTTCCAGGTGCTGGACACGAACTACTCGGCTAAAGGCAGGATCTTCTTCGCGCAGTGATAACAATGCTTGCGCGAGATTATTATGACCCAAACCAGGTGCGCTGGTCATCGCGGATAGCTTAAAAGGATGCGCCTGAGTGGTGGGTAGATCTTTTATGTTAAGTTTCATAGGGAACCAAGTCCTTTTCAGGTAATAATTGATAAGTGGTGAGTCTGCAACCATACCACTTCCTTAGAACCACGAAATAAATATGTGCAAAACCTATACAATTACTATACCATACTTCTACAACTCTGTCTAGACCGATAGATGAGCGTTTGCTTAGAATTTGTCTACACGGCGGGGCAAATAACAGTATGGTAAACAATAATAAATTAAACAATAATGAATGATGAATGATGAATGATGAATAAGTCATTGAACGTCGAAATATAACCATTCGATCTATTATGACGTTAAAAGATAAGAAATAGATTTGTGAAGCATTGGCGTTTCGTTAGCATTGCTTTAAATTCGTTATAATTGTTACTGCATTAATGCGCAGTGCATAGTCATGCTTATGAGGCCTAAACGTGGAACTGAGTAGTAAAAGTGGATGTTATTGGCTGGTGTCATATCTCTCAATCTATACGCAGCGTAGCGACAAAAGTTTCGCCCTTTCTACGTTTGCACCAAGTGTCTAGTATGAACAGGTCTGTGCTACACGCTACACAATTTCATATCTATGCAGTGTAACATTGATACCTTGTCAGACAATCGGCCATTCACCTATCCATTTGTAAGAAAAGGATGATAAATCTTATTCGTTTTGTCTTACAAGTGCTCGCCGAGCGCTATTTGTTCTTTTATTTGATGAAGGGTCGCCATTGTAACGATGCGCACCGTTATAGTAATATGCAGAGGAAAAGCTGAGGAAAAACCAATTGGTATCGGCTTAGGTGGGATCTGAAGGTTAGCCAATTTAGTGCAAGCAGCAGAGACCGTTTGTCTGCGCTGTTCTGCGGCCAGATAGACATTTCTGCTAGGGGCGGACAGTGACCGCTAGCCATCGCAATAGTGTTTGCCAACGCGCCCGTTGGGCTGGAACAAGCGTAAAATTGCCTTCTCCAAAGTCAGATTTGAAGGGGATAGACTTTTGTGACAAATGCTTGGCAATCTCAAGACTATAAGTAGAGACCGCTAAGATTTCTTCCTCGGTGCGCTCCGCTAGGATAGCACTAGCTTTGGCACCCGCAACGTAGAGGGTTTCGTCTTCATCAAAGGAAGGCGCCGTGTGCGTAAAATGATGGCGGAGATTGTCTTCACTAACGGCTTTTAGCGCACTGGCAAAGATTTTGACCACCTGTGGGCTGTCGGTACGTACCGCCAAAATGGCAGCTCGGCTAAAGCAATAATCACCGGCCAGAATCACACTGCCCAGCCAAGATTTGTCGGCACTGTAATCATCGCCATGCGTCCCATTTTGGGAAGTGCGGGAGAGTAGCAGGCGATGGGTTTGGAGGGCCACATAGAGCATCTCTAAGGCTGCAGCCAGCAATATACGCTTGTTGCGCAACGATGCCGTATCTGGATTGCCAACCCCAGCCGCTAGCACAATCGCAGCGCGGACAAGGGGCAGTGCGCGATCAATTTGTGACCTGACCAACTCATGCAGCGGTGAGTATAATTCATCAATGGCGGCATATAGTTGCTGGCGAACTTCTTCAAGTTCAGCTTCCAGGCTATCGCCATCATGCGGACTGTCATTCTTTGGGTTAGACATCAGTAAATACCTGACTACTTGAGTTGCGCAATTATCATAAGTGAGTGAAATGCTTGAGATGGCTGAAATTCCTCTAGGCTGCCTCTTTTAGCTAAATTTCGGCGCTGCAAGCATGCACCAGCCATTCCGCCCCCGTATTGTACTTGATAAACGGCGCGACGCAAGTCTAGGCCAGGTAAGTGGTTCGAATTGCCATCCGACGAGCTATCGATTGGCGCACGGCCAGCGCGGCCATCACACTTTGGATGCCATCTTCTGCGGTCGCCAAAGGTTCACGATCAGGAAGGGAACTGGCTTGTGAAGGATTGGTTGCCCGCACCGCGGCGTGAAAAGCATAGATTGATGTCCAGTAAGGATCAACGGCAGCGACGGGGATCGGCGTGATCTGCTGGTTACGCACCAACAACAAATCCCCCGTTTCCTGGGCTGCTAAACAACCGCGGGCAATTAATGCACCACTGGAACCATAGATTTCAACGCTTGTTTGGTTGTGAGGAATGACAAAGGAATCATGCAACTGCAAGGTGACGTTACGGCGCGCAGTGCGTACAACAGTCAACACGTCTTCTTCCACCAAAGGTTCGGCGCCGTCGGCTGGCAGTTCACCAAGAATTTGCTGGGCACTGATGGCAGAAACTTGTGCAATCTCATCTGCCAGCAAGAAGCGGATCAAGTCCAGGGCATGAATGGTGCGATCAAAGACCACACCGCCGCCATTGGCCTGAAGGCGCCACGTTTGAAATTGGGTTTGCAGTAGGGTCGCATTACTAATTCTACCGCCCAATATATCCCCAATCATCCCACTGGCAATCGCCTTATGCATCTCGCGCAGGATCGGGTGGCCACGCCAAGCATGATTAACCCCCAACACAAGCCCCCGATCGGCCGCGGCCTGCTGTAAACGGCGTGCATCGGCCACCGTTAGGGCCAAGGGTGTTTCGCACAGAACGTGTTTGCCAGCCGCAAGCGCCGCCATGGTTAACGGCACATGGTGACGCGGATGGCTGCTCACATATACGCACTGGATCTCGCGCCGGCCCAACAAATCGTCCAAATTGATACAGGGGTGCGCAATTTGGTTCATCTGTGCAAATTGTTGCGCACGATGCTCGTTATGGCTAAAGACAGCCGCCACCCAAGCACCGGTGACCAACGGTGCGCCAGGCGCTTGGGGTTGGCGGCGAATGGCCTCGATCATAGAACGTTCTGCCACATGGCTGGCGCCCAGCAATCCCCAGCCCAACGAGGCCGGGCCGAGGCTCAGGCGCTGGCGGCTGTTGATGCTAATATTGTAGATCTCAGCTAATTCATCGCCCATGACATTGAATTAACAAGTGACGTCTTTACCCTCGGACCCGAAAACGGCCAGGCGCTCTTCCGGGTTGGTCTTGACGGCGCTCAGCGGTTTGTAATGAAACTGCGCGGCGCGGCGCCGTTGTGTCGAGTTGTTGGCCGGCGTGCCGTGCTGCATCAAGCTATGAAAGAAGAGCGCGCCACCCGGTTTAAGCGGCACAGCCAGGGCGCTGGAAGTACGTTGGTATGTGTCACAGATCTGCCAGTCGCGACGGTTGAAATGGACCACCGGACCTTGCCGGTGTGAGCCGGGATAGATGACCATGCAACCATTTTCGGTCGTGGCTTCGTCCAGCG
>Ga0209490_10006865_pt1 | contig 10209 bp, 6 predicted proteins | sample MAT06_FD_187209 | JGI IMG/M metagenome (GOLD analysis project Ga0209490, IMG submission 187209) | Freshwater microbial communities from Lake Fryxell liftoff mats and glacier meltwater in Antarctica - MAT-06 (SPAdes) (version 2) | ecosystem: Environmental > Aquatic > Freshwater > Ice > Liftoff...
AATCTTTTACCTGCTGCTAGGAGGAAGCTAGAACAATGCAGCAGAACCGCATAGATTCAATTGTCAAGGTTCAGCGTGTCTTTCGACAGCAAGGTTTTTTAAGTGGTTGACACCCTTATCCACTACAATCAAAATACCACAAATCGAGGTAGGTTGATTGTGTCAAAACCAGAGATATTTATTACTTTTCGTGTGACCCAGGAAGAGAAGGATTTGCTAAAACAATACTGTGAGCAATCTGCAAGAACCCAAACTGATACGCTTAGAGAACTCATCCGATCTCTAAAACGACGACTGAGATGACTCTGAGGCTGAAGCAGCCTCGCGGGAACCCCTTCTACATCCCACGGCTAAAGCACGATGGGCTTTAAGGGTTCCCCAGCCCTCCCTTTCCTGTAAATCATTGCAAAGGGTGAGGGGATTATAAGAACTGCCCTATTGTTTGCCATTCTCCTGAGCAGGTTTGCCGTCCTGCGGTTTGTCGTCCTGTTTGGGAGCCGGTTTGCCTCGCTGCAATATTTTCTGCACCTCTGAACCGGGAGTGTAGTTGAAGCCATAGGGCGATCGATCCGAGTCATCCAACACTTGAGGAGTCACTAGGATCAGAATTTCGTTGCGATCGTTTTGCTTTCGGCGGTTCCTGAACAACAAGTTAAGAATGGGAATATCCCCTAAAATTGGCGTTTTGATCGTAATCGTGCGCTCAGTTTCCTGAATAATTCCCGTTAGGATTAAAGTCTGACCATTCCGCAATCGAATTTTGCCCGTCTCTAAACGACGACGATTCACCAACTGTTGAATCAATAAATTATTTCTAGAAGGATCGGTAATTTGCTGACCGGGTGAACTCACCTCTGGCGATATCGAAAGAGTAATAAAATCGCTATCGTCAACCTGGTCGATCGTCACGTTAAAAATTAACCCCACATCCACTGGAGGCTGTGGCAAAATTCGCGTCGTGGCAACATTACCTTCTACCACTCGTTGCTCCGTAAAGCCAGAAAATACTTGAGAGGTGAGATTCACTTGAGACTGGCTACCTTCCTGCACAATTAGGGTTGGATCAGTCAAAATCTTGGCATTTCCAGAGATCACCTGGGCTTGCAGTCGCAACAGGAATTGGGCTGGAAATTGAAACAGTGGTGGCAACCCATAGGTAATGATTGGATTGAGGACTGTGGTCACGGTGTTGCTGGTAGTGACTGAGCCAGAAGTGAGATTGGAAACGACCGCTGCTAATGGATTGGCATTGATTGGGCTGGCGGGTTGAAATCCTAAGGTTGCCCCTTGGGAATTGACAATAGGTGCATTGATGTTGAGCGGAGGCTGCACATCTGCAAAAGGATTGGCGATCGTGGCTGGGCTGGTCAGGCTATTGGCATTGTCGGCTAAGGAGGGATTAAATCGTCCAAAGTTGCCTGTTGCCTGTCCCTGGTTCACGTTAAAGAAATTATCAGCAATCCCAAACGAGAAACTGGCTCCGATATTGCTTGATTTCGTTAAGTCCACTTCAACAATTTTGATGTTCACAGCCACTTGCTTACGGCGGACATCGAGTCTGTTCAAATAATTGGTGGCAAGTTCAATCAAATCGAGCGTTCCTACCAGAGTCAAGGTATTCGTGCGGGCATCCGCCGTCGCCTGTAACCCTCTTAACAGTGGACTTTTTGCCGTTGCACCTCCATTCGCTCCCAATTCTTCCAAGATTTGCAGGGCACCTCGATAGGGCACATTCTCGGTGAGCGTGTTGCTTCTCCCAAGCTGGCTATTGGTGGTGCTTCCTCCCTGTCCGCCGCCGCTGGAAAGGCTAGAAGCACTCGTTGAGGTGCTGGTGATGTTGGTTTGGGGCAGAGTGGCTTTCATCTGGTTCAGCCGCAGTGTTCGGGTGATATAGTTTCCTGCTGTTGCCGGGAGGTTTAGACCAATGAAAATGTTTCTGCCAACCCGACTGGCTTTTAATCCCTTGGCGCGTAAGACATAGTTAAACACATCCTGAATAGGTTCGTTTTCAATGTCCAGTGAAATGTTGGAGTCAATCACCGATCCGGTTGGCTGAGAAGTTCCAGGGGTATCCGTTCCAGGCGGCAGCGTTCCGGTAGCAGCCGTTCCCGTTGCGGCGGCAACTGAGACATCTTCGGTATAGATAATGCCTAAGTCGGCTGCACGCGCCAGGATTGCTAGGGCTTCCCGCACCGGAGCCCCTCTCGTAAGACCACGCGATCGATACGGGCATTCGTTCCTAAATCGATGCTTGGAGGCACAACACTGATATCGGTGTAATTAATTTTGTTGGCTGGCGGTGCAATGGGACGGGGGGTAGGTGTAGATGCAGCAGTAGGGGCAGGTGTAGGTGCAGCAGCGATCGCAGAAGCAAGGGGGGCGAAGCTCCGGGTGGGGTTGAGTTGACAGGGGATTTAGTAGAAGGGGTGGCGGCGGCAGGTAAAAGCGGACTGGGTTTAGTTTGAGGCAGGGCTATCGGAGATGGCTTTTTAGCCCCGCTAGTGGCGGCAAGCCCAACGTGCATGAGGCGGAGAGTGAGACTGGTTGAATCTTGTTGAGCTTGACCCATGAGTGAACCCGGTTGCCCAATGATAATCACCTGGATGCTATTGGTTCCTGAAGGGGTAACCAGGATAGAGGTGATGCTGGGGGTTGGGTTGTCCTGACGAAAGATTTGATTGGCTTGAGGCAGTTGCAGTTGGGCGTTGGCGATCGCCTGCCTGGGTCTGTAAAACAACATCAACCCCGGCGCTGGTGGGATTGATTTTAATGCTTGTTACCTGGGTTGGCAGCGCCCAAACCGACTGAGGAGTCAGGACAACCAGTGCCCCGCTGAACAGTACTCCAAACAATCCGTGATGCTGCAAAACTTTCTCCTATCCTCTTTCAGAGAATCGAACACACAGTAGCACCAAAAAGAGAACCTCCATCACTAAAAAAGAATTTGTTGTTCAAAGATAATGGGTGCCATCAGTTGAACTGTTACTTTCATAAAACTCTATCCAATCTTTATCCAATCTTTAAATAGGAGCGATTACGTTTAGAGCGCTTAGATAGGAGCGATCGCCAAACAGCTTGCCAAATTGGGTTTTCAGCCTTTTCGAGTAATTTTTTGCGAAATCGTAGATCCAAACTCACGTTTTCTCCGTAGTCCTACTCAAGTGAACATCCCCACCTAGGGCATATTGTCCTCAGGAAAGATGCTGAGAGCAGAGTATCTTGATATACCTTTGGACATGAAAAGATCAGCTACTTAATATCTGCCACAGTTTGCTGAAAATTATCATTCATCTCTAAACAAAGGAGAATTTCCATGAATAAATTGGCATAGGCAACCGCAGTAGCATTCTTTGCTGTCGGTTTGTCAGCCAGTCAGGTAGAGGCGGTTACGTTTACTCAAGTAGGCGACACTGGACAAACGCTTGATACGGCTCAAGTCATCCCAGCAGGTTCACTGCCGCTGGATTCTATTTCTGGCTCCATTTCTGGTGGAAATGTGGTTAACCTATTCAAAATTTTTCTCACGGGAGGGCAAACCTTTTCGGCAACCACCATTAATGCTGAAACGCTTTTACAACTCCCAGTTGATCAGACACTAGGCATCCCAACCGATCTGCTGGTTGATCCTCAGCTATTTTTGTTCAACTTAGCAGGTCTAGGCATCTACGGTAACGACGACAGTATTGGAACTCAGGCAACACTGTCCTCTGGCGGGTTTTCTCCGGCTCAGTCAGGGGCTTACTTTTTGGCGATCGCGAGTTCTGGTTTTAACCCAGTTAGTCCCTTAGGCAACATTTTCTCGCCAGCGAATCCAGCAGGAATCCTAGAGCCAACGGGTGTGGGTGCTAGTCAACCATTTAGCGAATTTGTTGGGCAAGGTTTAGGTGTCGGGCGCTACGCGATCGCCCTCACCGGAGTGACCACCAGTGCCGATAATTCCAATGCCATCCCTGAACCTGAACAAACGGCTGGACTGGTCGCCGCAGGCGTTATGGGACTTGCTTATCAGTTGAAGCGGCACAAACAACGGAAATCAGCGAAACGCATTTAAAGACCTGCCTTTGCAGTAGAAATTTGCCTTGCTGAACCTAGATATGAATGGCAAATCCGCCCTCACCCTCACCCTCTCCCAACGGGCGAGGGAACAAGAATTCTAGCGCCCTTCTCCCTAGGGAAAAGGGTTGGGGATGAGGGCAAATCGTACTTGCATTCAGTAACGCTGAAATTTGCATTCCTTTCACCTTGATTAATCGCATTGCCCGTAACCACTTAAACCCATTTTTAGGAGACTACCACCATGGTGCTGAAGCCACCGTTTTCTCGAAATAAGCCCCCTTCCTCGAAGCAACCCACTGTGTCTAAATCACCCTGGCAGCGGCTTTTGTTTGGAGCACCAGCCCGGTTAAGCTTGATTGCTCTGGCAGTATTTACGACCGTTGGAGTCGCTTCCAGCTATGTGCGCTCGTCTGACCATGACGATGGCGAGGTGGATACCAAGGGGCGCAATCTTAACTTGACTGACCTACATGTATTTCGGGAAGAAGACCAAAACTCCAGCGCTACCCCCGGTTATCTGGTGCTTTCGATGAGTACCAATCCGCGATCGCTGGCACGGCAACAGTATTACTTCAGCACTCGCGCCCGCTATGAGTTCAAAATTACCCGCGCCGCTAACAAGAATGTGTCTCCCACGGGACTACCCGATGCGATTCTGCGATTTGAATTTGGTGCGCCGGATGCAAACCAACAGCAAGATATCAAAATCACGACGATTGTGGACGGAGCCACCACAACCGCAACCGCCAAAACAACGCCTCTCAGTTCCGGTTCTCAGCCAATTGTGAACCAGGTTTCGTTGGGAGGTGCTAATGCCTCTGTGTTTGCGGGTCTCCGAGAAGATCCCTTCTTCTTTGATGTCGAACAATATTTCCGGGTGCGTGCAGGTGCGCGTGGGATTGGACCAGCCGTTGGCTTTCGTCCCCCCAATACAGCCGTTGACTTCACCAGAGGCTATAACGTGAATGCGATCGCGGTGCGGATTCCCATCAGCCTGTTGGCGGGTGGCAGTAACGCGAAGGTTTTTGACGTTTGGGAAACAATTTCCGTCGGAGCGGCTGGCAAGTTTACTCAGGTTGAGCGGCTGGCTCGACCCATAATCAATGAAGGCTTGGTGGTTCCCAACGACTTCTTGAATGCCTTGAACGCTGTTGGACCAGACTTTGAAGCGGCTGCTTTGGCGGGTCAACAGCCTGCTGCTGGTATTGCTGCCCCCATCGTCGGCGACGTGATCAAAACGCTGAAAGCGGTCGGCAATACCGATGCTCGCGCCAACGCTTTAGTCGCTGCTTTTCTCCCAGATGTGATGCGGATTGATACCACAGGTTCCAGCGGCTATGCCAATGATTTAAATGCCAAAGGCAGCCCGGTTCGAGGTCGCTTGTTTAAAGATGATGTATTTGACATCACCATCAGCGTGCTGACTAATGGAGCCATTACCACCGATAACGTCTCCTATGAAGGAACTCCAGGTAATCCTGCTCAAGGGCATAAGCCGCTAGCACCCTCGTTTCCCTATCTGGCATTGCCTAATTAGAAGTCGGAGTTCTTGAGAAGTCGGAGTTTTTGAAGAACTCCGACTTCTGGAATGAGCTTGAGATCTTATAGAGAAAGTGAGATGAAAGGTGTATTTTTCCAGAATCGGGGCAATCAGGTCAGGCTGAGGCGCTTTGCCATACCATTGTTGATTGCGTTGCCAGTCGCGGGATTACTGCTCTGGTCGATGCCGTCAGCGTTGAAATTGTGGACTAAAACATTTGGCAATCATGGGCTGGAAGCTAACTACCGCTATCAGTTCCAGCGATCGCCCGATAGCATTACTCTCAAGCTGGAGCAGGAGATCTCCTTTTATCAAGAGCGGATTCGCCAAGATCCAAACGGTGGGTTGAATCGCGCCCTGCTTGCCAAAGCCTACCTCAAAATGGCACGAGCGACGGGGGAGAGCAGTTGGTATTTGCTGGCAGAGCAGACGGCTCAAGCATCCTTAGCTAAATTGCCGTTTGATAATGACGGGGCAATTTTTGCTCTCGCCAGGGTTGCCACCGCTAAACATGATTTTCCAGCAGCGCTCAAACTGATTCAGCAAGCGTCCAAAAATGCAGAAACGCTGGCAGTGCAAGTAACTGCGAACCTGGCAACTGGCAAGGTGCAGGCAGCACAGCAGGCAAGCGATCGCCTGGTGGCACAAAATCCAGACCTGAACTCCCTCACCTTGCGCGCGCTGGTTGGCGTATCTCAGGGTAAAGATGAAGCGGCTATTCAAGATTTTCAGCAGGCATTAGCGGCGGAAGAACCCGAAGAAGCAGGCAGTTCCGTCTGGGCGCGAACGTCACTCGGTCGCTTTTACTTCAAGCGAGGCGAACTTGATCGGGCTGAAAAGCTTTACCAAGAAGCGCTGCGGATTCTGCCTAGCTATCCTCCTGCCTTGCTAAATTCGGCAGAGTTGGCAATTCGACGGGGAGACTATCGGACGGCTGAAGACTTTTATTCCCGATTCTTTCAGCTTTCTAAAAACTCTCCAACCGTGTATGACCACATTATCTATAGAGGGATGGCGCGAGTGAAGGAGCTAGAGGGCGATCGGGCAGGCGCTGCCCAATGGCGCGACGAAGCCGAAGCCCGGTTGCGTCGAGATCTGACCACGTTTGGGCATCGACGAGAACTGGCGCGGTTGCTGTTAGAGCGAGGTCATCCGCAAGATTTGGCTGAAGCCCTGACGCTGATGCAGGCAGAAGTCAAAGTCCGCCGTGATGCCGAAACGATGGATACCCTTGCTTGGGCATATGCTCAGTTAGGACGCTGGCAGGAAGCACAGCAGGCAATGCAAGCCGCCCTGCGCTCAGGCATCCGCGACCCGGCGCTATTCTGCCGGGCAGGCAGCATCGAACAGGCACTCGGAAACTCATCTCAAGCAGCAGCTTTCTTCAAAGCTGAACAGAAAACCGATCCAACCTTTGACAATCAAGCGCGACAAGCGTTGGGATTAGGGGTTGGCTTGTTGGGGTTGAACTAATTGGGATTGAGCTAATTGGGATTGAACTACAGGGAAAGGGTCATGTACCGCAAACGGCGTTTAATCAGGTTTGGCATTCTCTCATTTTTGGGTTCGCTGCTGCTTTCCCTGCTGCTGGCAACTCCCAGTCTGGCGCACTGGGCGGATTTAGCTGTGGCTGATGTTGCGGTTGGCGAAACGACTACTCAAATCACGCTGACCTTTCCGACAGGGTTGATGGCATTTGCCGATGATAACCGGGATGGACAGCTTTCATCGGCTGAAATCCGTCAGCATCGAGCTGAGCTTCAGAAGGCGCTGGGCGATCGCATTCATCTAACCCACAACAGCGGAACATCGGGTGTTCTGACAATTGAACCCTCTGAAACAGCGACGCTTCCTGCCAACTTAAAAGCCACTGCTGGCACCCACAGCACAGTCCGCTTGATCTATACCTGGGCACAACCCATCCAGGGATTGAAGATGGACTATGACCTATTTCTGCCAGGAGTTTCCACCGCTCACTGTCTGGCAACGGTTTCCTACCGAGGTCAAACTCAGAGTGCTATCCTGCGACCCGGAAATCAAGAACTATTACTGATGCAGACCGCTCCCTGGTATTTGACCGGAAGTGTGCCGTTAGCGATCGCTGCATGTTTTGTTTGGGGGGCAATGCATGCCCTATCACCCGGACACGGAAAAACGATTGTTGGAGCTTATTTAGTCGGAGAAAACGCCACTGTTCAACAGGCACTGTTTTTAGGACTCACCACCACCATCACCCACACGGCTGGAGTCTTTGCGCTGGGACTAGCAACCTTTTTCCTTGCCAATATCATCTTGCCAGAGCGCCTGTACCCCTGGCTCAGTTTCCTGTCTGGTCTGATTGTGGTCGATATCGGATTGCGCTTACTAACCAGCCGACTGCGCCAGTTCTCATGGTTCAAAAAATCGTCATCCAGCCACACTCACGATCATCACTCTCACGATCATTCCCACGATCACTCCTACGATCATTCTCACCATCCCCCCTCTACCCCTCCACCCCTTCACTCTCATAATCATTCACCCGATCATTCTCATCATCACCCCGTTCGACTGAACGCTCATGGCGAAGCCTCCACCCCTGATCACACCCACTCCCACCTCCCACCCGGCGCGGATGGTTCCCCTGTCACTTGGCGAAATTTGCTGGCACTCGGTATTTCCGGTGGTATTGTGCCCTGTCCTTCTGCCCTGGTTGTATTGTTGAGTATGGTTGCGATCGGTCAAGTTGGTTTTGGACTGGTGCTGGTATCAGCCTTCAGTTTGGGGTTGGCAGGAGCCTTGACCAGTTTGGGTGTGATGCTTGTGAGTGCTCGACGGTTATTTGAGCGGGTGCCGACTCAGCTTCGTCTTGCGAAAGCCTTACCTACCATCAGTGCATTGTTCATTACCCTGCTCGGTTTGGGCATCTCAGCCCAGGCAGTGATGCAAATCGGACTCGTCAAGCTATAACGGTCTAAAAACTCTGACTTTATAGACAAGACGTTACAGATAAACGGCAGACTCTGATTAAAAACTCCGACTTTTGATCTTTAAGATGCATTTGAATGGCTAAGCGTTGTCACCTCGCGATTGGTCTATTGGCGGTTGTTGCTCTCTCCCTGGTTGAGCCGACCTTCGCTCGTCCAGCCCTGAGAGAAGTTGAAATTCGATCGCCCTCCAATGCTGTAACCAGTACCCCACTTTGCTACATCCAAATTCAGGGCGGCGGCGTGATAGATGTCACCAGTATTTGTGGAAAGAATCCCAGTAATTCGTCAACCACCCTCAACAGCACAACTCCTCTACCCCCTACGAACATTCCCGCGATCGCCCCTCCCCCACCTAATTTCAGCCCGGCTGCCACTGCTGGCAAATGCAACTTCCTGGATGCCAGCGGTAAACCATGCCCTAAAACCGACGCTGACAAACCAGATGCCCAAAAAACTGAGACTAAATAAACAAAGCTTGTTGAGTGATCCTATTCTTCTAGTAACTCTTTACCTGTAAATTTTCCTTAGGGGCATACAGGTGAACACCCCTTGTTTATAGAGACGACTACATTAAAGATAACGGGTCTGGAATTCCTGAAGAACTCCAGCCGAGATTATTTGAGCCATTTTTTACCACCAAACCAATTGGTCAAGGAACCGAGTTTGTGATTGAAATTCCCCTGTATTCGTAGAATTATTTATCCTCCACGATTAGTGTTGTGGAAGCCGATCGCCCAAATTCTTCCGGGGCATATTGTAAGTGGGCTTCGGCACCGGGATAGATAAAGGTTCCAGGCGTCACCGATCGCACTAGGTAGTGCAGCGTATACACACCTGGATTGAGGCGATCGCCAAAGGCAACAATCCGGTCTTTATAAATGGTTTGGTAGTTTACCTGCCAACTGTCCCCTTTAGCTTTGAAATAGGGCGTAGACGTTTGAAAGCTGTCATCGACCGCTTCAAACCCGGCAGGCAGCGGATCAGTGATCACGACCTGATCTACGGGATGATCGGTGATGATTTCCAATCCCACATCATAAACCTGACCCACGGGCACTTTTAGCGAATCTATCGCGTAGAGTCCGGTGGTGTGAATCGCTTGCTCCTGATTAGCAGGACGCAGGCTGCGGGTAATTCGCAATCCATTCAGGCGACCGGGTTGATTGCCTTGAAGTCGATAGCGGTAAGCCACCAGATAATGCAGGATGCCGTTACCCGTTTTTTTCAGAGTTAAGTCATTTTTGCCACGGGGTAAATCAGATAGCGGGACCGACACGCTTTTACTTGGCTTTTGGTAACCCTGAAACTGAGCGTTTGCCAGGTTTTTTCCGGCGAGTGTTGCAGTGGCACTAAAGTTGGGCGGTGTGGGCTGAAGTTTGCTGGTTTCAACTAAGGCAGTCAGCGCTTGGGCGTTGTCGTAACTGCTTTGCCAAGTGCCGTTGCGTCGTTGGTTGAGCAGTCCTTGAGTGAGTTTAGCGATCGCATCAGGTTTTGCTTTTTGGGCGATCGCCAACTTCAATGCTTCTGCCTGGGTAGCTGTGGGCGAACTCAACCAGTGCCAGCCTTGGGGCAAATTCACCTGTGCCGATCGCCCGGTTTGGTTGGTGATTTCCCGAAACTCTGCGGCAATGGCGTTTGCCTCTT
>Ga0209490_10006868_pt1 | contig 10204 bp, 7 predicted proteins | sample MAT06_FD_187209 | JGI IMG/M metagenome (GOLD analysis project Ga0209490, IMG submission 187209) | Freshwater microbial communities from Lake Fryxell liftoff mats and glacier meltwater in Antarctica - MAT-06 (SPAdes) (version 2) | ecosystem: Environmental > Aquatic > Freshwater > Ice > Liftoff...
GCCGGAAGGGCGAGAGGAGAAGCTTGGGTCGCCGATCGACTGCACCCTCTGCGATCGAATCGTCATGCCGCCAAGCGCTAGCGAATACAAGCGTACGGCGACGTTCACTGAGCTGAGTTTACCTGCGGCGCTTCGCGCCGAGCATCGCACGAAAGCTGGAACGTGGGCGCGTATCGTGGTCGAGGAAGGCGAGCTTGAGTACCACTCGCGCGGGCGCACCCAATTGCTGACGCCAGAGACCGCGGGCCTCGTCGAACCGGAACGTCCACACCACGTAAAGCCACTTGGGTCCATGCGCATGCACGTCGAATTTTGGCGCGAGCCCGAGTGCAAACCAAGGCCATGTTAGGCCGAGTCCACCCGGCGATGCGCTTTTACGTCAGCCGTGGCATCTCTTCGGCAAGGATCTTGGCGTGCGCGGCCCATACCGTTTGTTCATAACTATCACGCTTGCCAGATAGAATATCGGCAACGGCCACGGGCTCGCCAGTGTGCGCAGATTCGAGGCAAGCGTAGACGATGGCCTCCGCTTCCAGGGCGCGTTCGGCACTGCCGATGATGGGAGCTTTCGGATCGGCGAGGCGCTGCATCAATTCAAGGAAGCTGTGAGCGAAAGGATCTGCCGGCTGAGTCAACGGAAGGTCGGGAATGGGCCGTGGCGATTCATCTTCGCTGAGCTGATAGCGCTCGCGTTCCCAGCTGCCACGTTCACCCCACAATCGAACCTGAAAGTGCCAGCCACCGCGACCGCCACTGGCCACACTGAATTGGCATAACGCGCCTGATTCGAACTCGAGCGTTGCCATTGCCAGATCCTCGGTATCGACCGGCACTTCTCCCCAACGCTCGTTCTTGCGCACGGCTTCCAGCTGGCGCGTGCGCGCATACACACTCTTGCACGGCCCGAGCACCTCCAACATCCAATGCGTGCGGTGCACGCCGTGATCGATGAACCAACCAGCTCCCGCATAGCCTCGCAGGTGCCGCCACGGCGTCATGAAGAAGCCTCCATGTAAATCAAGCACCGCCTGATCGATCAAGAACGTCGGTTTGCCGATGGCCTGGCCTGAGCGCAGCCAATCGATCTGCGCGCGATCTTTGCCTAGCACTGCAGGCTCCGAAATGACCAAGGGCGTCCCCGTCTTTTCGGCGATCTCAACGATGCGCCGGCCGTCGCGGATCCCAAGCCCGATCGGTTTTTGGAGTTGAACCGCGATGCCGGCTTCCAGCAAAGCGCTGGTGATTTCCAAGTGCAGATGATGCGGGACGAGAACGGCTGCGATGTCTGGGCGGAGCGCGCCATGGAGTAGTTCCCGGTGATCCGAGACGATGGCTGGGGGGGGAGCCTCGTTCAGATGCGTTGTCACAAATTCCGCAGCCCTGCCCGGGAAAGGATCGACCAACGCGCTCACGCAAGACTCGGGGGCGCCATGAAATTCGCGCAGGCTGAGGAGCCCTTTGAGGTGACTCTCTGCGATCTGACCGGTTCCGATAAAAGCGATGCGAAGTGCCATGACGTAAGCCTTGCCGACTGAAGCCGGCAGGCGCAACAGACGGATCCGCATGCGCGACGGGATCGCTCGTATATGTCGCGGGTGGGCCGCTATGTTATGCGTCGGCGTGCGGCGAGTAGGGTTGCGATCGCCGCCTCAATGGTCTCTTCGGGCGCCCGGCCTTGCAGGTCTGACGCGAGAGCGATGGGTATTCGGTGAGCTAGCATCCGAAAATCTGCGACCGTCTTCGCTGCCGGTATCAGTCGTCGAGCAAGCTCCAGTTCAAGCGTGCTTGAGCCTAGAATGTCAATGTACCGCACGACGGGCGCCAGGCGATCGCGCGCACGTGCTTGGGTGCTGAAGTGCGCCACGAGCTCCTCTTCAATGAACTGCCTCAGGAGCGCGATGTGGGGCTGATCCTTCGGGCGGTTAACCGCCAGCTTGTTGCGGAGCAAGTCCATTCACCTCGCGCCCGCGCCAACGAAACACCGCGACCGGAAGTGTTCTCGGTCTCGGCAGCGCTTCCAACGTGAGCCCGAATCCCGCCGCATCAGCAACGATTCCGTCTAGGGTTGTCTGGCTCGCAAGCAGGTCTAAGTCCTAGAGGCGATGCGTGCGACGTGGGCGCTTCTGACACAGCTTAGTGAACTCCAAATAAGATCTGGTGATGTCAGCAGGCGAAGCATCGCGAGCCACTTTGGTGGGGTCAAAGTTATCCCAAGGATTCGGGAAAGGGATTGGCCCGCCGGCATCGGCCGCACGAGCATTCGCGAGCCGCTCGGACGCCGCCTTCTCGATCTGCCGTGAGGTCTTCATAACTTCAACCCAAAGTATGGCACTTTCGGTACCTGGCTCCCAGGTGATGCTGAGATCGCTGGGATCAGACGGCCAAATCGGTCCCTTTCGCTGGTGGGTAGGCGCAGACGCAGTATTGATCATCGCACTGACGTGCTCGCTCCAGCCAAGAAGACCCCCGCGCAGCTAGCGTTTCGGGTTAGCTGCTTCCGCGAACACGTCCACTTTGGGACCATACGAACGCAGGTCGGCCCGCTGCGAAGAGACATCGGAGCCTTGGCTCACTTGGTTCTCAAACGAAACCAAGCCTACGTTGGGGCAAAATATCTTGGTGGATTGCTGTTGCAATGCTCCGGCTCCACCGCCTTCACGGGTTTCGATGCAGCCGCTGAAATTGCCGGCGGGGACTCGTGCGGTTCGATCCGTGGCCACTACCCGAACTAGCCCAAATTCTCCGGGAAATGTGTCGCCTGCTCGGACGGGCCACTTGAGCAGAAAGCCCCCGGCCGTGTGTCGCACGGCGTTGGCTGCGATGGTGAGCAGTTGAGATTTGCCGCCTGCGCGGAGCTCAACCAGCGAGCCTGGCTTGCGTGCGACCTGCACGGCAAAGAAGCCTTTTTCGTTCAGATCGTTGGAGGTGTTGTACGCGAGCACCGTGTTGTCTTCGAGGGGCAGATAGAGCGCGATACCGGTTTTGGGGAGCACTGCGGGTGCTTGCGATACTGGTGGTGCTGCTCGGTGGCATGCAGAGACGAGGCTGCCCGCCAAAAGCAGGCCGAACAAAGGGAGGATCCTGGGGCGCATCATGAAGTTAATCTTTGGTTTCTAAATAGAGATCGCCGTTGCCACTATCGCTTTTGGTATAGTACAGGTGAGTGCACGCACTGTTTGGGCGAGCGTCTTTCATCTGAGCTAGCCCCACAACCTGATAGAGCGGGGAATCCTTATTTTCGCGAAAACGGGCCTGCTGCACGTTCTCAGCCTCATTGAAGTAGAAGAAAGTGAGCTCATCCGCGGAAACAGCCGAGAGCAGATTCTTCTTGCTTGCGCTGCCGGCGAGGGTGCCCTCACCGAGCAGCGACCCGATACCCCAGTTGTTTCCCGATAAATGGGCTTGATAGATATTCGATATTTGCATAGTGCCCACGTAGTAAAGTGAGGCTTGCGAGGCGTGCCAAACGGGTGAGCTGAGACTTTGACCCGCCGTTTGAGGGATCAGATTCAGCGTTTCGAAAGCTGCGGTGCTGGGCGTGGGATCAAAGTTCACGTTTCGCGAGCTGCGCGTGAGCTCAGCGAATCCTTGCCCCGCAGTGGCAACTAAGATGAGTCGGAGGCCATCGGGGCTCAGGGCTGCTCCGAGCCCGGGATCGTAGCCGAGTGGGAGGGTGATCGTTTGTGGCGCACCGAAGCTATCGCTGGTTAGTGCACGCTCCGCGCGTAGCAGCGATTGGCTTTGCCCTTCACCGCTCAGCCAGACAATCGAACGCTCATCCTGCGTGATGTCGAGCAGTACCTCTTTGGCTGTTGTGTTGAGGGAAGTAAGCGCCGTCGAAGTGGTCCAAGTGGCATTTGGGTCACAGGTGGGCGGGACGATGGGGCCGCCTCCACCTGACCCCGCAAGTCCAGTTCCCGGTTCGCCCGCCGCAGAGAGATTGCCGGCCATACCGAACCCAGCCCCGCCTAGCCCAGCGGCTGCGCCAGCCTGCCCGGTGCCAGCCATGGCGCCCGTGCCTCCGGCGCCCGTGCCTCCCACGCCCTTCCCGCCCATCGCGTTTGATTTTCCTCCTGAGGTGGCCTGCCCGCCTAAGTTGGCGTTCCCGGCGTTATTTCCGAGGCCAATCCCCGCTGGTTTTTCTGAACCAGAGCACGCCCAGGCCAGAGCTAAAACTGCTGAAGAGAAGCCAAGCGAACGGGTCATACGTTTCTACTCACCAGCGGCGCAACTGTACTGCTGCCGCCACTCTAGCAAAGTTGGACTCGCCGTTAATCCGGTATCCGGAGAGAAACGGAGAGTGATCTTGAGGAACTTGGAAGATTGAATGCCAGCGGTTTCCAGCTTCGGGCCTACATCGACGCCCGTGAAGGTCGCACTGGAAGTTGTCACCGTGCCAAGGAACACGACTTTGGTATCCGCGATCGCGGTGGGGGCTACCGCAAGTGTCGCTAGATCTGCCGAATCCAGCGCCGTTTGCGCGTAGATTTCGATCTGGGTACCGGCCGGCACATCCACCTTCCAATCAAAGAAGCGCCACACCGGGAACAGGCCTTGCGCACAGGTTGCTTCATAAGTGCGCTCGAAGTTGGCGGGCACATAAACATCGAGAGGAGGGGGAGCTTCACACACCGCATTCACGCACACCAGGCCCATGCAGCAATCGGTGCTCGTGGTGCAGCTACCTGTTTCGAGTTGGCAGGAGTTGACGGCGGGAGCAGCCTGGCAATGCTTGACGGGTGGTTGCGTAACAGGCGTGTCCAACTGGCAGATCGAGCCCGCGCAGCAGTCTTCGTTCACATCGCACAAGTTGGCGGCGGCGTTGCCGGCCGGGCGGCACGCTTCCAGCGCCCAGAAGCCGCGCTCATTCAGCACGCCCTTGGTGGGATCGACATCGTAGCTTTGGTTGGGCAACCAGAATGACGGCTGGCTGCGGTCGGTATTGGCACTCGTCGTGTCATTGATGGCGGAAACCCACAGCTGAGATTGAAGCTGCGTGCTCTTCACGGTCGGGGTGAAGCTTGTCATATCCGAATAGTCATTCTGAGCCGCCGGCAAATTGAACAGATTGCCGTAGGCGCGCGTGCTGGAGAAAACAGTCCAACGATAACCGCCGGCTGCTTTCGGCAGCATGGTGGCTTGATAGGCTTTGTTGCGATCGGTGGCGCGTTCGGCTGCGTTCAGATTGGCGAGTTCGACGGGCGTAGGATTGGCGGCTTCAGAGTCGACCGACCAGAGCTTGCCCGGCACCTCAAAGTAGTTGGTGGGTGCCATGTGGCCATACTTGGTCCACCCCCCCAAACAACACCAATCCGTGGTGGTGCTGGTTTGGTAGATCACGCTGCGTGAATCAGATTCAAACGACGGCCACTTCATCACGGCACCGAGCGGCCACGTGTTCACCAAGAGCTTCCGGTTCGTGAAAAGCTTCTGAGTTTGATCGAAATCGAACGTGCTGAGGCCCTTCCTCCAGCCCGCGCCGCCACCCTGGTCGCCATCAATGAACACCAGCTTACTGGCGTTGGGCGCGAAGCTTGGAACCATCATCGTCGCCGAGCCAAGGCCCCACACGCCGGGGGTCGTGGCAGTCACATCGGTTGGAGCTTGGTTAACCAGTGTGGGCGATTGCCAGACGAAGTAGTTTGTGCCTGAGCCGTTATCGCCGCCACCTCGGACAAAGCCGGTCGTGTTCGTATCACCGGTAGGGAACAGCACGGAGCTCGGAATGGGCACAAATCCGGCGGCGCCTTGGCAATTCACCTTCCAGGTAAGTAACGCCTTGGCATTGCCGGTGCCTTCCTCGAAATCGAGCTTGAAGTTGTAGCGGGTGCCGCCCTGCAGATAGATGGCACCATTGGCGGTGCCGCTGCTGGTTTTATTCAGAATTCTGTTGGCTCCGATCCAGAGCCGCATGCTGTCGTCGAGATCGCCTTGAAACTCATAGACTCCGGTGCAGGGGGGCTGAATTTGCCCCGTGTAGCGGATGCTCCAGTTATCGCTGCTGGTAATGATGCCGTAGGCAGGCCTGCCCGCGCCCCAATCGGTGTTGATGGTGGATTCAATGCGTGTGATGGCGCGCACCGCTGAGCCGGCGCCTGCCCCGACGTTGAAATCCTTGTCGTCGTAAATGCTGGCCGTGAGGCCGTTGGTGGGTGCCACGTAGGCATTGGGGGGAGTGAAATACTCGGGGGCGATCGTGATCTTCGTAAAGACAGTCGCCAGCTGCCAGCCCAAGATGAGCTTGGCATTCGAAGTCAATTCCTTGAAATTGACGGTGATCGGGTACTTCTGACCGGCAACCAGCGCAATCCCGGCAGAGCACTGGTTGTTGCCATTGATGTTGGTCAGCAACGCTACGCTGTTCACTGTGAGGTCCACGCGGTCATCGGCGTCCACGCAAAACACAATGTTGCCCGTGTAGGGTGCCTGCACGAAGCCGGTCGCGATATAGCTGAAGTCATCCGCTCCCATGCTCACATCCGGTGCAGCTGAGCCCCAGTCGGCCGAGAGGTTGGCCTCCAGCCGGGTAAAGCTTGTGCCAGTATAATCGTTGTTGTCGTAGTAGGTTGTCTGGAGGCCGCGCGCGCCCAAGTTGTTGAACAGCTGTGTGGGCGGGATCGGCACTTCGGGTGTACTGGCGCTCGACCAACGCAGTTCGATTTGAGAGGTCCCACTCACCTCGGTGAGCTCCACGCGGATGGTGGATTTGACGGTAGGATCGAGGTTCGCCGTGCCAGTGAAGGTGGTGAGCGCGCCATTGTAGCCCGCTTGATCAATGATGAGATTGCCGTCGACGTAAACGCGGACGCCATCCGTGGTGAGAACCTTGAAGGTGTAGGCTTCCTTGAAGCGCCCTTGAATCAGGCCACTCCAGCGCACCGAGAAGCCGTCGTTCGGCAGATTCCAGCCAGGATTGCTGGCTGCCCAGTTAAAGAAGACCTTGGAGTCCGTTCGGAGCCAGGGCTCTCCAGCCAACGTGAGGTTCGGGAAGTACTCCGCAAGGAGTCCCGTGCCATTGCCGCCCGAAAGGAACGTGGTGGGGGCGTTGATAACATTGGGTGTGACAGCGGTATTGATACCAACAATATTCTGTGTGCTGTTGCCCCAGATATTATTGGCAGCGAGCAAGTAACTTCCATCAGGGGTTAACGGCGCCCAGGCAAACCCGCGCCAATCGTTGTTCCCAGCTTGATAGGCGGTGGCTGGAGAGACGAAATCCGCGAGCGGTTTCAAGCTGCCATCCGAAAGGATATCTGAGATACCCCCGTTAGTGCTCCACCCGCGGTCGGAAGTGGCGAATTTATTGCCGTTTGCGGAAACCGAGTGGCACACGGGGCAGCCGTTGCTCGTCGGGAAAGCTTGTGTGGCCGAGGTGGTGGCTCCCGGATTGGCGACCATCATTTGAGTGCCGCCGCTACGACCATATTGAGTGTAGTACACGCGGCCGCGAACTGGACCCGTCGCAAACTTAACGTTGCGAGTGACGGGCAAACGTGGCGAGCCGGCCACCACCCGCTGGATCTGAAGTGCGCCGGTGCTGCCCTTGGCGGAGCGCTCGAAGTATTTCCACACTTCAGGTGGGATCGTGATTCGCGGGGGAGAGGGCTCCGCTAGGATCTGTTCCCACTTGAAGCTGGGCGCGCCAGACGCCGGAAAGACTAGGCTGATCTTCACCGAATCCGCTGCAACGCCGCCGTTGTCGTACATGACTAACGGTGGCTGTAGCGCGAGCGGCAAGACCACATTGTTGTACGGATAAAGCACATCCACAGTGTCGGCGTTGATGGCCGTCATTGCGAAAGTTGCGACGCTCCCAACTGGAGCGGCACTCGTATCAAGCGTGTTCACGACAACTTTTGCGGTCGCTTGTCCGACGAAATTGCCCGCATACGCTCGCACATTGACTGTTTTGGCGACCGGGCTGAAGAGGTTCAACACTCCCGTGGTGTCCACCGTGGCAATGTCCAGCGCATCGATGCTCCAAGACGCGCCGAACACGCCCTTAAAGCAATTGGGCGGATCCAGAGCCGCCGTGTACTTCAGATTCGATGGAGAAACGCTGAAAGGCGGAAGTGGGCCACCAGGGCCGGCAAGCGCTGAACTCGGAATGATTTGCTTGGCAACGCTCGGTGAACTCCAGCGAAGCTCGGCCGTGGCCCCGCCCGAATTCTCGTAGAACTCCATGCGAAATGAGTACGCAGTTCCAGCCACCAGGTTTTGCGCTGCCGTGGAGTACTCAGTCGGTCCTTGGTCTTTCCACTTGTCGACGAGCAGCGTGTTGTTGAGCCAGAAGCGCACGCCATCGTCCCCTTTGACGTAGAAGGTATAAGCTTCAGTGGTGGTTGGAATGATGGTCCCCGCCCAACGCACCGAGAAGGCGTCGTTGCCGATACCGGTAACACCAGGATTGGTAGCCCAGTTGAAGTTGATCGTCGCGTCGTTACGCGTCCCGGTGACGGCCCAGCCTGCCGGGATGGAGGTGATCACTTTGCTGAACTGATTGAAGTACTCGCCGACCACACCGGTCGAAACGTTGAAGCTTGTGACTGTGAGGGTGTCGGTGGGGGGCGTGATGATGATCCCGGTGCACGTCGAGTTGTTGTTCATCGGCGGTGTCGGCTTGAGTTGAATCCCGCCGTTGCCTGGATCGTTGGAGAAGCCTGGCGGCAGCACGATACCGCTTGGATCGTCGGTGAAGCCTTGGCATTGCGGGTCGCAAGGGTTGGTCACGCAGGGCGTTGCTACGCCGAGCGCGAGCGTGTGTTGAGTCGTCGCTGGAAAATCTGCGATTCGATTTCCAACGCATGCACCCCAGACGCCGCCAGCCTGGCAGGTGCGATCACCCATTGAGCACTCTTTGTAGTCGCCGGATTCTCGAACCACTCCGCAGGCGACCACTTGCCCAGGAGTGCCACACGGACAACCGTCATTCGGCGTGATGCACGTGTTGACGTTCGCCAGATTAGGCAACCGACCCGTGTTGGTCTCTAATTGTGGAAGCTTTTTTCCATTAGAGCTGCACCCAAGAACAACTAGAACACTCAGGACAGCAAGGCGGCGAAAGCTAAACACAACTCACTCCTCCAAAAAGGGTGTGCGGTCGGTGGCACAACTTGCCGACATCGCTCTGCCAACGAAGCAGATTCCATGCCTGAGTTCTTCCGTGGCCCACGTAGTCAGATCGGCCGCTTTGTCGTCCGCTTTAGTGAAGCCAGGAGCAAAGTTTGTCGCTCGGCTCTGAAAGTTTTTCTTATACGGGCGTGTGTGCTGCTGTGAGCCCTAAGTGATGTTTAGTCAGTGCGTGTAGGCGTGCAGCACGAAAAAGAGCAGCAATCCGAACGCTAGCGCGAGCAGATAGGTAAGTGCGGGTTCCGGTTGGATCCGACGGTAAAGCTCTGAGGCGGCATCCTGTACGGCTGGATCGGTGGCTTCCTTGGCCAAGAGCGGTGCGGCTTTACGTACGGTTCGATAATCCCCGCGCTCGAACGCGCGCACCAACTCGTCGAGTTTTTCATCCGAGGGAAACGCCAAAAGAAAAATCGGCCGCTCACGGCCCTGGGCATCCAAGGCTGGCGGCTTTGGGTTCGGCTCGCTGGTAGCTGGCTGGGACATCAGAACGGAGAGTGAACCACTTTCCTCCAGCGGGAGCCATGCTGATTCGCTATTTGAGCGCCAAGGGGCGGAAGCACAGATGAAGCTTTTCCGACCGAGCAGAAGAGGGACGCCTTTTTGAAGAACTCACATGCAGCAGCGCGAATCTGCTTTGGCCCCGAAGACCCCAGCACCCCGACTTTCTGCTGACCCGTGCTCCACAGTCAGCGCGCAGTGAAAGAGGCCTTTCCAACCCCGGATTTCGCCGTTGCCTGGTGGACCAACGAAGAAGTGGTTGGTTCCTGGCCCAAACCGGCACGCGGTACGCTGATCAGCAGGTTAACCTGCACCTAACCCTGGAAGATCGAATCCACCGAGGGGACAGAGAGAACACCCTCTGTCCACCGCAACACCTCGGTTTCATGCGCACTTTGGATTCGATCGCGAACCTCCTCGGAAATCTTGCCAAACTTCAGCGTCAAAAGTTTAGCCAGTACATCCCGAAGCGCTTCCGCCTTGCCCTGTTGCTCGGCAAGCTGGACCGTCCGCTTGTAGTTCCAGATTGCTAGTTCCCGGTCCTCCGCGAGTTGCTGTGCTTTCGGATCCGCTGATA
>Ga0209490_10006869_pt1 | contig 10202 bp, 7 predicted proteins | sample MAT06_FD_187209 | JGI IMG/M metagenome (GOLD analysis project Ga0209490, IMG submission 187209) | Freshwater microbial communities from Lake Fryxell liftoff mats and glacier meltwater in Antarctica - MAT-06 (SPAdes) (version 2) | ecosystem: Environmental > Aquatic > Freshwater > Ice > Liftoff...
CCCTTGATTGTCACCTTCGTGATCATCACCGTGGCCGGCTTGGCGAGGAGGTTTGGCGTGATGACGGCCATCAAGCTCGAGTGCCCCGCGGACTGCGTGGCGAGGGCGTTGGCGAACGCTGTGCCGACTGGGCCGGTCTTGGAGCCGATGAGCAGGTCGATGTGGGCGATCTCGTTGCCGTCGCCGACCAGGCCTTCGCCGATGAACATGGACATGCTTCAGACTCCGCGGGAGGGTGGGGTGAACCCGGAAAACCGGATGGCGTAGATGGTAGCCGAGAGCGGCCGAACGGCAACCGGATTCCGGCTCAAGGAGCGAACGGCCACCAGCGGCGGGGTGGGCGGAGGGCGATGCAGCCGCTGGCGAAATCGAGTGTAACGATGATCTTGGGGCAGTCGCCAAGCTCAGGCCAAGATCGGTCGTAACTCGGACAGAAACTTCATGAGGGCGTCGTAGTCCACCGGTTTGACCAGGTGGGCGTCGAACCCGGCCGCTTTGGACTTTTCGCGGTCCTCATCCTGTCCCCATCCGGTCAGGGCAATCAACACGATGCCTTTTCCCGATGGCTGTTCTCGTATTTTGCGGCAAGCATCATAGCCGTTCAACTTTGGCAGACCGATGTCAAGCAGCACCACGTCGGGCCCGAACGTCACTGCCGCCTCGACCGCTTCGAGGCCATCGTAGGCGATGTGCGTCTCGTGGCCGGTCAGTTCCAACAACGCCGCCAGCGACGTGGCCGAGTCCCGGTTGTCATCGACCACGAGGATGCGACGGGGGGTTGTGGTCGTCGGCTCGACGATGGTCGGCGCTGGCGGCGGTTCGGCCGATTCAACCGCGATCGGAAGACGCACCACAAACTCGCTCCCCTGGCCGACCCCGGCACTGTGGGCTTCCACCGTGCCGTCGTGCATCTCCACCAAGTTTTTCACGAGCGTTAGGCCGATCCCCAACCCGCTGACCGAACGCTCCAGCGAAGTATCGATCTGCACGAACATCTCGAAGATGCGGGGAAGCTGGTCGGCGGCGATGCCGACGCCATTGTCCCGCAATCGGATCACCGCTTGGTTGCCCTCGCGCTCAACGGTGAGGGACATCTGGCCGCCCTTCTCGGTGTACTTACAGGCGTTGTTGAGGAGATTGCCCAACACTTGAGCGAGCCGGGTTGGGTCGGCATGCAGATACTTCGGTTTCGACGGCAACGTAACGGTCAGCGTATGACCCATGCTCTTGTAATGCGGCCGGGCAGCTTCAACGGCGTGGTGGATCGCGGATGCTAGTTCGATCCGCTCTCTGCGAAGCTCGATCTTTCCGCGGCTGATGCGGCTCACGTCGAGCAAGTCGTCCACCAGCCGCACCATCTGGCCGACCTGCCGCTCCATCATCGCGGACGCCGATCGAATGGCTTCGTCCTCCGGTCGCTGAACCTCCCGGCTTGCCTTAAGCCGCATGATTTGCAGTGCGTTGCGCATTGGGGCGAGGGGGTTGCGGAGTTCGTGGGCCAGCATCGCCAGGAATTCGTTCTTGCGGCGGTCGGCTTCCTGCAGCGATTGCTCGTACCGCTTGCGTTCGGTGACATCGCGCGCGGCGGCGAAGACCCCCCGCAGCTTCCGGTGGCGGTCGTGGAGTGTAGTCGCGTTGTAGGAAACCACGGTTTCCTTGCCGTCTCTGGCGCGGGCCGTGAGCTCGTAGTCGGTGACTTTGCCTTCGCCCAGCATCAGCTTGATGCCCGCTTCGGCGCGCTCCGGGTCTGTGAAGTAGTCCTTGAACGGCGCGCCGATCAGCTCGTCGCGCGTGCACCCAGTGAGCGCCTCCATCTGCTTGTTCACATCGGTGATGATGCCACGCGGGTCGGTGGTCATCAGCGCGTCAATGTTCGATTCGATCAGCGAACGCGTATAGAACTGTTGATCGCGCACGGCCTGATCGAGCAGCATTCGCTCGGCTTCGACCTGCTTGCGCGCCGTATTGTCGGTGCCGATGAGTAGGTAGCCGATGATGGCGTCCTTGGCGTCGCGCAGGGCCGTGACGGACACCACCGCCGGGAAGCGGCTGCCGTCCTTGCGGATATAGGTCAGCTCGTAGATGTCTTCGATCCCGCGCGAGGCCTTGAAGACCAAGGCCTCGAACCCCGGCGTAATCGGTGTTCCGAGTTCGACGCTGAGCGATTTGGCGCGGGCGATTACTTCCTGCGGGTCGGAGATCTCGGCAGGGGTGATCTTGTTCATCACTTCGGCGGCCGCGTAGCCCAGCATCCGCTCGGCGCCGACGTTGAAGATCTGGATGACGCCTTTTGCGTCGGTGGCGATGCTCGAGAAGTTGGCGCTGTTGAAAATCGCGCTCTGCAAAGCCCCCGCTCTAAGTAAGGCCTCTTCCGCCCGCTTGCGCGCGGTGTTATCGGTGCCGATCAACAGGTAACCAATGATGGCGTTCTGATCGTCGCGCAGTGCCGTGACCGATACGATGGCTGGAAAGCGGCTGCCGTCCTTGCGAATGTACGTCAGTTCGTAAATATCCTCGATCCCGCGCGACGCCTTGAACACCAGTGCCTCGAACCCCGGCGCAATCGGGGTTCCAAGTTCGCTGGTCAGTTCCTTGGCCCGCGCGATCACTTCCTGTGGATCGGAAATGTCCGCTGGCGTGTTCTTGTTCATGACTTCGGCGGCGGTGTAGCCCAGCATCCGCTCGGCACCGACGTTGAAGATCTGAATAACGCCCTTCGCGTCGGTGGCGATGCTGGAGAAGTTGGCACTGTTGAAAATTGCGTTTTGCAAGGCACCCGCTTTGAGCAACGCATCTTCCGCCAGCTTGCGCGCGGTGTTGTCGGTGCCGATCAACAGGTAACCAATGATGGCGTTCTGATCGTCGCGCAGTGCCGTGACCGATACGATGGCTGGAAAGCGGCTGCCGTCCTTGCGGATGTACGTCAGTTCGTAGATATCCTCGATCCCGCGCGCGGCCTTGAACACCAACGCCTCGAAGCCCGGGGTGATCGGAGTGGCGAATTCCAAGCTCAGCGCGGCCGCACGCGCGATCACTTCCTGCGGATCGGAAATGTCCGCCGGCGTGATCGTGTTCATCACTTCGGCGGCCGTATAGCCCAGCATCCGCTCGGCACCGACGTTGAAAATTTGAATGACGCCCTTCTCGTCCGTGGCGATACTGGAGAAGTTGGCGCTGTTGAAAATTGCGTTTTGCAAGGCACCCGCTTTGAGCAACGCCTCCTCCGCCCCCTGGCGAACAGTATTATCGATGCCGATTAATCGTTGCATCCGAGTCCATTCATTTTTGAAGTATCGCTGATATGCTTGCGTTAGCTTCAGCTCAATGGAAGGCACACAGAGCAGCTGTTTTGACGAATCAGGAATTGTTCGTCGAGGAGATGCAGAGCCTGTAACCGCGATAAACCCTTTTGCGGCCTCGGCCCCTTCGACAGCTTAAGCGGTTGTTGCCGATAAAACTAGGAGGGATTCTCAAATCGATGTCTTGGACAGGTCCAAATGGCACTTGAACCTCGGTAACCTGCTCAGAGCGTTCGGCTTTTTAATTCGCGAGAAGTTTGATTTTGAGCCTCTTAACTGAGAAAACACGAGTCGAGCCGGAACGCTCGCGGAAGGGCCGCCGAGTCTCACTTTGCACAGCCCCTTTTTCATTTGCTGCTTCAAAACTCCAATTTTCGCAGCACTCGCCTTCTTAGGCATTCGCGAGGACGAGATTTGTACGCGTACCCCCAGCGCAACGCAGATCGCACAACATCATAACTTCGCCCTCACCCGCCGATCAACGCACGGTAGTCGTTGAGGAGGTGGGCCATCATTTTCCCTTTTATCGCCTCCCAGACTTTCTCTTTGATATCTCCGCTAAGCACGCCCTCGGCCACGCCGCCGGCGGAGTCTTTAAGGTAGGCGATCAGGTTCACGCTCGCTTCGTCCGGGCCGAGGCCGCAGAACTTGTCGCAGTGGACGAACTCGTTCGCGAGCAAGCTCATCATCGGAAGCAGGGGCACGGGGTCCGGCGAGTTGACGAAGCGGAAGATCTTGCCGGCCAACTCGCGGTTGAGGGCCTCCGCCACGACTTGGTTCCCGACCATCGGCGCTCCGAAGGTGTAGACCTGGTGCGGCACCATCATTCGCCGCAGGAACATCCACGACGCCACGAGCGCGAGCGCCCCGCCGAGGCTGTGGCCGGTGATCCAGAAGAGTCGGTCTTTGGCTTTCTGTCGGGTCTCGACCTCGGCGAAGAGCGGATCCCACACTTCCGAAATCGCGCCGACGAACCCCTGGTGCCAGCGTGCCCCGACGCCCGCCGCGAGGAACTCGGTCGAGAGCTTACCTTCGGGTTGAATGAGGAGGTTGGCCGCATTCGTCATCAACCAGTCTTTGATGCCATCCATGGATGTGGGGCCTTCCGACCCGCGGAAGGCGACGATCAAGTGCTCGTCGTTCGAGGCGACGTAGGCCTGGGTGTTGTCCACGGAGATGAGCTTGGCGTCCATGCCGAGTTCGTTCTTGAACGACTCGGCCCCGCGGTCTTCGGGGAAGTACGCGAACTGCGACGCTGCCGCGAGGGCCGCCGCGTTCTTCGGATCGCCCAGGGCATTTTCGGTGAGAGTGTACGGCACGGTGAAGACTCCAGTTTAGTTGGCGAATTTTCGTTCTGCGGCGTTGATCGCTTTCCAGTCGTTGAGTTCCTTGCGGGTCAACTTCAAACCGCGTACGTCGAGCTCGGTGAGGTTGCTCAACGGGAGCAAGGACTTTTTTACGCCCTCCGCGGTCGCCTTGGTGTTGGCGATTCGCAGCACTTTCAGCGTCTTGATCTCTGCGAGTAACTCCAAGGTCTTGTCCGTGATCTGCGTGTTGTTCAAATCGAGTTCGCGGAGGGTCGTCATGCCTTTCAGCCCGGCCACGTCGTCGTCCGTCACATCCGCATTCGACCACTGGACGACCGCGAAGTTCTTTCCCTCGAGCTTCGCGTACTCTTCGCGTTTCGCGCCCGTGAGGGTGATGCGTTCTTCAAACACCTTCTGACCTCCGACCTCGATTTCTTTCTTTTCCACCGCCGCGGTGTCCTGCGGCTTCGCGGGAACGATGAGGTTGATCGCCAAAGGGGCCACGGAAATTAGGACGCCCACGAACATCACCGCGACGGGGGCGATGACTCGTTTCAAATTGAGCAGTGCGAAGAGCAATCCCGCGGGGACGAAGAGGAACGAAAGGATGCCCCAGAGCGTGCTTTTGCCGAACGCTTTGACCACGAGCCAGAGGTAGCCGAGGGCCGCGATCGCGAGGCCGGCGAGGCTGATCAAAAATGCGGATTCGTCGGGAATCATGGTGTCCATCACTTTGCGGAGCAGCTTGGTGCAATCATGGTACTTCCCCGTGGCCCGCGATTCCACTATCCGATGAAAGGCTTTGGGAATCGCCTTCAATTCTTCCCAATTCGAGCCAATGCGGCTAAGACTTCAACGGAGTGATTTCCGACCCCTTCGAGCCGGCCATGCGCTATCGCCCGAGTTTCGAGGAGTTCGCCGCACTGGCCGCGACTCACACCGTGGTGCCCGTTTACCGCCGGCTCGTGGCGGATGCCCTCACGCCGGTCTCCGCGTTCGCCGCGATGCGGACGGGCGGGTGGGCGTTCCTGTTCGAGAGCGTCGTCGGCGGCGAGCGAGTGGGGCGGTACAGCTTCGTCGGCAGCGAGCCGTTCCGCTGGTTCGAGGCGTCCCGCGAGCGAGTGCGAACGAAGGAAGGTTCGAGGAAGTGGGTCGAGACGACGCAGATGGACCCGTTGAAGGCCCTCGAAGAATCGATCGCGGATTTCCGGGCTCCGCACTTGCCCGAGTTGCCGCGGTTCTGCGGCGGGGCCGTCGGCTTCGCGGGGTACGACGCGGCCCGGTACGTGGAACTTTTGCCGAATGCCCCGCCCGACGACCGCGGCATTCCGGATTTGAGCTTCGCGTTCTACGACCGCATGGCGATCTTCGACCACATTACCAAGACCGTGTTTGCGGTGGCGCACGCGCACGTTCCGAAAGCGCGGAGCGATGAATCTTTTCGAACGGCTTACGACGATGCGTGTCGGCGGGTCGATGAACTGGTGATCAAGCTCGGGACGCCGACCTCGGACCTCGCGCCGACGGACATCGACCCGGCCTCGCTCGATTCGACTTCCGTACAAAACGCCCGCTACGAGTGCAATTTCCCCCCCGGTGGCTACGAAAACGCGGTGCGGAAAGCGAAAGAGTTCATCCTCGCCGGGGACGCCTTCCAGGTCGTGCTCAGCCAGCGGTTCCGCACCGAAACGACGGCGAAGGCGTTCGACATTTACCGCGCGCTGCGGGTCATCAATCCGAGCCCGTTCATGTTCTTCGTGGAGGCCGGGCCGGTCACGCTCGTGGGGGCGAGCCCGGAGATCATGTGCCGGGTGGAGAATCGGCAGATGACCGTGCGACCCTTGGCGGGCACTCGTCGCCGCGGGGCGACGCCCGAGGAGGACAAGGCACTAGCGATCGAACTGCTCGCGGACCCGAAGGAGCGGGCCGAGCACATCATGCTCGTGGACCTCGGCCGCAACGACGTGGGCCGGGTCGCGGAGATCGGCACGGTCGCGATCAGCGACTTGCTCGCCGTCGAGCGCTACAGCCACGTCATGCACCTGTCCAGCACCGTGACGGGCACACTGGCCGCGGGCAAGACCGCGTTCGACGCCATGCGGGCCGCTCTGCCCGCGGGCACGCTCAGCGGCGCGCCGAAGATCCGCGCCATGGAAATTATCGACGAACTCGAACCCCACCGCCGCGGCCCCTACGGCGGAGCCGTGGGCTACATCGACTTCAGCGGCAACACGGACACCTGCATCGCCCTCCGAACCCTGGTCCTTCGCGGCACGACGGCCGACGTGCAAGCCGGTGCCGGCATCGTCGCCGACAGCGACCCCGCCAGCGAATACCAGGAGACCGTCAACAAGGCGATGAGCTTACTGCGGGCCGTCGAGGTCGCGGAGGGGCAGTTGACGAAGTGAAGCGGAGTTCCTCTCGCTCGAACCGCACGAATCCGAAGCGGAAGTCGCCTTCGCGCTTCGGGTTTTCGCAGCATGGACTACCCCTTCAGCATCTCGTCGTGCTTCATTCCGCTCGGTGGCAAATCGGCCTTCCGACAGTTTGCCAGTGCGGCTCGAGCGCCCGCGATTTGGTCGGCGTCGTTGTCTTCCCATTCGATGCTGACGGCGCCGTCGAAGCCGACGCGGTTCAGTTCGATAAAGATTTCTTCGAGGGAGTTGGCATCCCGCATCGTGCCCGCCGTGACGAACTTCCAACCGTTGGTCCAGTGGCCCATGCCGCGGTGCCCGCCGAGGCGGCCGCCGCGGCAGTGCTCGCGCTCCACTTGCACGCCCTTGACGTGGGCGCAGTGGATGTGCTCGCCGAACTCGCGGATGAACTGGATGACCGAGACGTTCTGCCATTCCATGTGCGAGCCGTCGAGGTTGAAGCCGACGACGCTCGAATAGCCCGCCTTGTGCATGTGCGCGAGGTAGTCGCCGGCGCTCTCCAGGTCGCCCATCGCGCGTTCGCTCGGATGGCATTCGAGGTCGAACGTCACGCCGTACTGCTTGCACAAGTCCCAGATCGGTCCGAAGCGTTCGACGAGCAAATCGAGGCTGACTTTGCGCACGTCTTCGATCGGGTAGCCGTCCATCGAATCCGGCAATGGCGGGAACAGGAACCAGTGGCTCCAGCACCCCGCGGGCGAGCCGACGAATCCGGGCAACGCGACCTTGCGACCCTGGATCTTCGAGAGGTGCCCCGCGTAGCGAACGCACGCTTCCAGGTCTTTCTTGGCTTCAGCTTGCACGAACTGACCCACGTCCGCGGGCACGAAGTACGGGTCGGTCCGCGGCGGGGTATTCCCGGCTTTGCGCCATGCGGCGTAAGCCAGGCGAGCGTCGCCCTTCGAGTTGCAGAAGTTCAAAGTCTTCGCGCTCGGCTCATCGCCGAGGATTTGCCCTTGAAGGTGCGTGGCGACGGTGAAGATTTCCAGCCCGTGGTCCTTCGCAATCTTCGACCGCTCGGCGGCATAAGCCGCGGCCCCGGCGTCCGTGTCGCACTTGCGTAGGTCGAGTTCCCAACTCGCTTCTTCCCAACCGTCGAAGCCGGTCTCTTGAATGAACTTGATCCACTTCGCCTCGGGCACGTTGCCGAACTGCCCGCGGACGAGGCCGATCTGGTGGTAGCTGCCCTTGCCGGACTTGTGCGACGAAGTTTGATGGAAGCCCATGGGGAGAGTCTCCGGGTGCGAATGGGTGAAGCCGAAAATTGGCCAGTACGACAGAGAGTACATCTGGCGGGGAACGCGGGCAAGAAGTGCGATCCGTCGTTCCCGCATTCGGACGGCCGACCTTTCGCGGAGAGAAGAACAAAGTGTGAAGGACCGAGATTTCGCTTTGCTTTGCGGCTGAACGTGGTGTAAAAGGGGGAAATGATCGCACACATCTGGTCGCATGATCGCAGTCTCGGAAATCGCATTCGCCGAACCGCTTGCACGGCCTTCGCGTTTGCAGCACTGTTTTCTCTCGCCTCTTGCGGATCGACGGGCGAACCGCTGTCTTCAGTTTCGGGCAAAGTCCTGGTCTCGGGCAAGCCAGCCGCCGGAGCGGTGGTCATGTTCGTTCCGGAGCAATCGGATCCGAAGCACATTCCGGCCACGGCGACGACCGGCGAGGATGGTTCGTTCACGATGACTTCGGGCGATAAAGTCGGGGCCAAAGTGGGGAAATACATCGTCACCGTCGTGTGGCCGGACCCGGCCAAGAAGCCGACGGACTCGCAGAAAATGATGGGGGCCAGCCAGTACGACGCCCCCGATGTCCTCAAGGGCCGCTACGCCACGCGCGAGATCTCGAAGCTGCGCGCCGAGGTGAAAGCGGGACAGAACAATTTGGAGCCGTTCGATTTGAAGTGACGCGATTTTCTCCCTCCTTTTTACGGTGTTGTCATGGCGAGATTCTCTCCTCTCCGCCGGCACGGGTTCACGCTCATCGAGCTCTTGGTGGTGATCGCGATCATCGCGATCCTCATCGGACTCCTTTTGCCCGCGATCCAAAAGGTTCGCGAAGCGGCCGCCCGGGCCAAGTGTACCAACAATCTCAAGCAGATCGGGATCGCCCTGCACGCCCACGAAAGTGCGAACGGCTCGATGCCGACCTGGGGCTTGGGCTTCCCCGTCCCGACCACGCGGGATACGTCGGGAGCCAGCATTCAAACTCGACTGCTGCCGATGCTCGAACAAGAAAACATGGTCCGGAATTACCGCCTGGACCGCTCGAACGTGGATCCGGAAAACCTGCCGGCGCCAATCTGGGGTACGAACACCGTGCTCGCGAGTAACACGAATCTCTCGGTCTTCGTCTGCCCATCGACACCGAATCGGCCTTCGGACTACGGCCCGTACTTCAGCTCGGTCGGCCTGCCCGGGTCGGGGCCCTGCATCATCGGCCCGACCGACTATTCCGCTCCGCGCGGCTTGCACAGTAGCCTGGCGGGCTGCATGAACGCCGCCCTTCCCGCTCCGGGGGTTTCGACGACGGACATCGCGAACCGCGGGATGTTCGGCAGTGCCAATATCGTGACCAAGCAGAACGTCAAGCTCGCCGAAGTTTCGGACGGCACTTCGAACACGATCGCATTCATCGAGATCGCCGGACGCCAGTGGCTTTACTACAAGGGCCAGCGGACCGCGGGGACGAGCCTGACCGACGGTGGCCAAACGCTGAATTCCGCATGGGCGGACTTGAACAACAACTTCCGCACGGGAATGCGATCGTACACCGGGACCGCAACTGTACCACTCGCGGCCGGCACCCCGGCGAACGGATGTGCCGTCATCAACATCTACAACTTCGATTCTCCGTATTCGTTCCACAGCGGCGGCGTCAATGCACTCCGCGGGGACGGTTCCGTGTCCTTCATCCGCGATAGCACGGCTCCGGCCGTCCTCGGCGTGTTGGTCATCCGCGACGACGATCAAGTCATCCGCGATTGACCTCGACACGCGAACTCGCCGCGGTTATCGTCGCCGCCGAAACCGGACCGTTGGGGAAACGGTCCGGACTACCCGGGGGAGAGCGAGATGAAGCGGTTGCTATTGCTGGCCGCGGCGGTGGTCGCCGCCGCCGGCGCGGGGTGTACCAACGCCCGCTACGTTCAGAAGACG
>Ga0209490_10006871_pt1 | contig 10201 bp, 10 predicted proteins | sample MAT06_FD_187209 | JGI IMG/M metagenome (GOLD analysis project Ga0209490, IMG submission 187209) | Freshwater microbial communities from Lake Fryxell liftoff mats and glacier meltwater in Antarctica - MAT-06 (SPAdes) (version 2) | ecosystem: Environmental > Aquatic > Freshwater > Ice > Liftoff...
TTGACGAGCGTGCGGCGGTACTCGTTCTTGCGCACCACCGCCGCGCGCGGGTTGTAGACGTTGGTGAAGACCATGCTGGGGCCGCAGAACACGTCGTCTTCCAGGGTCACCGCGTCATAGACCGAGACGTGGTTCTGGATCTTCACGTGGTTGCCGATGTGCACGTCGTTGCCGACGAACACGCCCTGCCCCAGCGAACAGCCCGCGCCGATGCGCGCGCCAGCGCTCACATGCACCCAGTGCCAGACGCGCGTGCCTTCGCCAATCTGCGCGCCTTCATCGACGATGGCGCTTGCGTGGATGTTCGCTGCCATGGTCTTCAAAAGACCAGCGGCAGGCCCACGCGCACGCCGTCGCGCGCGCTGCGGTAGGCCGCCAGCACCACTTCCAGCGAACGCAGGCCGCTGTAGCCGTCCACCTCCGCCTGCTGCTCACCGCGCAGCGTGCTGATGACGTTGTCGTAGTACAGCGGGTGGCCGGGGCCGTAGACCGAGGTGGCGCCGTAGTTCACGGCCTTCACGGTCTCATCCTCGGGCCGCGCTTGGTCGAACTCCCAGTGCTGGATCTGGTTCACGGCCACGCCGCCGATGCGCACCGTGCCGCGTTCGCCCAGCAGCGTGATGCTGCCCTCGAAGTTCTTGCTGTGCGTGAGCATCGTGACGTTGATGCTGGCCAGGCCGCCCTTGCGCAGGCGCAGGCTCATGACGCCGGTGTCTTCGGCCTCGATGTCGCGCGCCAGGGTGGCGGTGTAGGCGTGCACGTTGTCCACCGGGCCGACCAGCCAGTCGAGCATGTCCACGTAATGGCTGGCCTGGTTGAGGAAGGCGCCACCGTCCAGGTCCCAGCGGCCGCGCCAGGGCGCGTCGTCGTAGTAGCTCTGCGGGCGCGTCCAGAAAACGTTCACCGTGCACATGTAGATGCGGCCGAAGCGGCCCTGGTCGATGGCCTGCTTCAGCAACTGCAGGGTCGGGTTCAGGCGGTTCTGCTTGACGACGAAGAGCTTCACGCCGGCTTCGCGGCAGGCACGCACCATCTGCAGGCCTTCGTCCCATTGGGTGGCCATGGGCTTCTCGGTCAGCACATGACGGCCGGCGGCGGCCACGCGCATGGCCTGACGCGGGTGCAGGCCGCTGGGGGTGGCCAGGGTCACGATGTCGGGCGCGTGTTCGCCGCTGGCGTTTTCGAGCAGTTCGTCCAGCGACGCATAACCGAGCACGCCGGTCTTGGCCACCGCAGCCTGCAGCGCGGCGGGGCGGTTGTCGCACACCGCGACAAGCTGGGCGCGGGCCGCGTGCTGGCGCAACGCCTCGATGTGGTTGGCCGAGATGCGACCGCAGCCCACCAGGGCAAACCGGACGGGCCGGCCGGTAATGGGCCGACTGGACGGCAAGCTGAGACTCATGCTCATAGTTTACGGGTGCGCCTAAAATTCGGGCGCTTCCAGGCACCCCTGACACCTCAGCTCACCCCAGAGCGCAAAGCAGCCCCGCATGTCCGAAGACAACCAACTCATCGCCGAACGGCGCGAAAAGCTGCAAGCGCTGCGCGCCCAGGCAGCACAAAACGGCACTGCGGTCTTCCCCAACGACTTCAAACCCAAACACCACGCCGCGCCGTTGCACCAGCAGTACGGCCAAATGGACAACGAAGAGCTGGAAGCGCAAGGTGTGGCGGTGGTGGTGGCCGGCCGCATGATGCTGAAGCGCGTGATGGGCAAGGCGTGCTTCGCGACGCTGCAAGACGGCTCGTTCGGAGAAAAACACGGCCGCATTCAGCTCTACATCACGCAAGACGCCATCGGCGCCGAAGCCCTGGCCGCCTTCAAGCACTGGGACCTGGGCGACATCGTCGGCTGCGAAGGCACGCTTTTTCGCACCAAGACGGGTGAACTCAGCGTCAAGGCCACATCCATCCGCCTGCTGACCAAGAGCCTGCGTCCGCTGCCCGACAAGTTCCACGGCATGGCCGACCAGGAACAGAAGTACCGCCAGCGCTATGTCGACCTCATCACCGACGAGACCGCACGGGCGCGCTTCGTGGCACGCAGCAAGGCCGTCAGTTCCATCCGCAGCTTCATGGTCGAGCACGGCTTCCTGGAGGTGGAAACGCCGATGCTGCACCCCATTCCCGGGGGCGCCAATGCCAAGCCCTTCACGACGCACCACAACGCGCTGGACCAGGAAATGTTCCTGCGCATCGCGCCTGAGCTCTACCTCAAGCGCTTGCTGGTGGGCGGCTTCGAGCGCGTGTTCGAGATCAACCGCAACTTCCGCAACGAAGGCATCAGCGTTCGGCACAACCCCGAATTCACGATGATGGAGTTCTATGCGGCCTACTGGACGCACCACGACCTGATGGACTTCACCGAAGCCGTGCTGCGCCATGCCGCGCGTGCGGCCACGGGCACTGCAGAAATCAGCTATGCCGGCAAGCCCGTGGCGCTGGACCAGCCCTTCGCGCGCCTGAGCGTGCGCGACAGCCTGGTGCAGTACGCCGGCCTGACGCTGGATGAAGCCGGCGATGCGGAGTTGTTGCGCAGCCAGCTCAAGGCCCAGGGCGAAGAAGCGCCGGCGCACTGGAAGCTGCCCGAACTGCAGTTCGGCCTGTTCGAGGCCGTGGTGGAAGCGCAGCTCTGGCAGCCCACCTTCATCATCGACTACCCCGTCGAGGTGAGCCCGCTGGCGCGTGCCTCAGACAGCAACCCGGCCATCACCGAGCGCTTCGAGCTCTTCATCACCGGGCGCGAATACGCCAACGGCTTCAGTGAACTGAACGACGCCGAAGACCAGGCAGCAAGATTCCAAGCGCAGGTGGCGAACAAGGACGCCGGCGACGAAGAGGCGATGTTCTTCGACGCCGACTTCATCCGCGCACTGGAATACGGCATGCCGCCGGCGGGTGGCTGCGGCATCGGCATCGACCGGCTGATGATGCTGATCACCGACAGCCCGAGCATTCGCGACGTGATTCTCTTCCCGGCCTTGCGCCGGGAATCAACATGAACCCGGCCTTGCGCCGGGAATCACCATGAACCCGGCCTTGCGCCGGGAGGGCTGACGGGAAATCAGCAAGCATGGCTGCGGCAGAGCGCCCCGATAGCTTGGCAGCGGTGAAGACCGCGCTGTGGCAGGAACTCACACGCGCGCAGCACGACAAGCACCACGAGTGGCGCACGCCGGTGCTGGCCACGGTGGACGGCGACGCCGCCGACGCGCGAACCGTGGTGCTGCGCGAGGTGAACGCAGAAGACGCGACGCTGACGATCTTCAGCGATGCCCGCGCCGGCAAGCTGGCCCAACTGCAGGCCCACCCGGTGGGCACGCTGGTGATGTGGTCCAGGCGGCTGTCGTGGCAGCTGCGGCTGCGGGTGGACCTGTCGGCACAGACCGAGGGCCTGGCCGTCGCCTCACGCTGGGCGCGCCTGAAATTCTCGCCAGCGGCACAAGACTATTTGTCGCCCCTGACGCCCGGGCAAACCCTGGATGAACACCCAGACGTGGAAGTGCCCCCTATCACGACCGCACCAGCGGTTGAAAGGGGGCACTTCGCTCTGCTTCAAGCCCGGGTGCTGTCAGCCGATTGGCTGGAGTTGCACCGCGAGGGGCACCGGCGGGCGCGCTTCGATGCTGAAGGCGCGCGCTGGTTGACCCCTTGATGGCCTTGCGGCCGGGGCCCTCTGCGACCGATCAGCGATTGGCGCCGCGCTGGGCCACGATGATCGGCGTGTCGCCACTGGTTTGCACCAGGCTGGCGTAGAAGAACGGGCCCACGGGCTCGCCTGTCACGTTCGGCAGGAAGGGCACATTCTTCATCGCTGCCAGCATTTCGGCGCGCACTTCATCGCGGGTGCGCACCGACTTGGCCATCGCCAGCGGGTTGTAGTCGTTGCTCGACGTGTCGACCGTGGCGGCGAGCCGCTCGCCGCGCACGACGACCTGCGGCAACTGGGTCACGCGCTGGGCGGGCTTGCTGCCCTTGTACGACGGCACCATCTCGGTCTGGCCGCTGCTGATGAAGTCGTAATCGGCACCCTCACTGGCGTGGGCGGCAGCGACAGAAGCCAGGGCCACGGCAACGACGGCGGGGTAGACGAAAAATTGAAGCTTGTTCATGATCATTCCTTGAAAGCATCCGAAAGGGTTCTGGGACCGGCTTCGGTGGATGCGTAACCGGGGTCGTCCTTAGGTATGAAATGTAGGTATTTACCCAAGGAATGAAAACCGGACGTTCACGAATGCATCATTCTGTTTTCAGGAACTATTCTTTCAACGACGGGGGAAAACCGGCGGCCGCTTTTCGATGAAAGCCTGCATGCCTTCCAGCTGGTCGGCGGTGCCGAAGAGGCTGTGGAAAACGTGGCGCTCGTGGCTCACGCCGTCCGCCAGGCCGGTCTCGAAAGCGCGGTTCACGCAGGCCTTGGCCAGCACCACGCTGGGGCCGCCCAGGGCGCAGATCAGCTCGCCCGCGGCCAGGGCCTCGGCCATCAGCTTGTCGGCTGGCACCACGCGGCTCACGAGGCCGGCACGCTCAGCCTCGGCGGCGTCCATGGTGCGGCCGGTCAGCACCATGTCCATGGCCTTGGCCTTGCCGACGGCGCGCGGCAGGCGCTGCGTGCCGCCGGCCCCGGGAATGGTGCCGAGCTTGATCTCGGGCTGGCCGAACTTGGCGTTCTCGGCGGCGATGATGAAGTCGCACATCATCGCCAGCTCGCAGCCGCCGCCCAGCGCGAAGCCGGCCACCGCGGCGATGACCGGCTTGCGCACGATGCGCACGCTTTCCCAGTTGCGCGTGACGAACTGCTGCTGATGCGCCTGGACAAAAGTCTTGGTCGCCATGGCTGTAATGTCGGCGCCGGCAGCAAAGGCTTTTTCGTTGCCGGTAATGACGATGCAGCCGATGCCGTCGTCGGCGTCGAATGCCAGCAGCGCTGCGCCCAGCTCGTCCATCAGCGCGTCGTTGAGTGCGTTGTACTGGCGCGGGCGGTTCAAGGTGATCAACCCCACCTGGCGTTCGCCTGGGCCATGGCGCGTGGTGAGGATCAGGGCTTCGGACATTGGGCGGTCTCCTGGCAGGCTGGTGGTGGCTGAAGGGCGGTAAGAACTGGCAATGCACGGCTATTCTGAGCGGCCGCGCGGTCAGCGGGCGTTAAGCTTCTACGCCTCCAACAGCCGGCCGCACACGCGCCGGCCTTCTGCGCATGCCCACACTGTTCCGCAAGACTGCCAAGGGTCAGACCGAGATCGAGACCCGGGCACACAGGCTCATGCCGAGGCTGCGCGGGCTGCTGATCATGGTCGATGGCAAACGTGATCTGGCAGCGCTTTCCGCGCTCATGCCGCAGCAGGCCGATGTGCTGCTGCAGGAGCTGACAGCGCAGGGTTTCATCGAGGTCGTCGAGAGCGCGCTCGCGCCGGCTGCGTCGCCGGCAGCCGCTGCGCCCGTTGCCCAGGCCGTTGCCAAGACCGCCGCACCCAGCTCACCCACGGCTGACTTCGAAAAACTGCGCCGCGACGCCGTTCGCGCCTTGACCGACGCGGTGGGCCCGGCCGCCGAAACGGTGGCCATTCGCATGGAGAAGGCCAAATCCCCGGAAGAATTGCAGCCGCTGCTCGCACAGGCCGCGCAGGTGCTGGCCAACATGCGCGGCCGCGCCGCAGCCGATGCCTTCACGGCACGGTTCCTGGCGGGCTGAATTCGCAGAGGAACGCGGGCGGTCACCGCAACAGCGAAGGCGGACGCACGGGCGCGGGCAAGCGTGGACAAGCTCAGGCAAGAGCGGCGGTTACGTTCGGGCCGTGAATCCGCCACGATCACCGCCTAAACTCAATGCATGCTCATTCTGATTTTGGCCATGGCAGTGTCGATAGGCGCGACGCTGCTGATCATCCGCTCGGCCAGAGCGCACGGTCATTTGTCCGCGGATCATGACTTTTCCGGCCCGCAAAAATTTCACGTCAAGGCCGTGCCGCGCATCGGTGGCCTGGGAATCGTCGTCGGCCTCATTTCGGCTGCAATTTTTCTGAGCTTCAACGATGCGCCCGCCGCGCGTATGGCAGGCTTGCTGCTGATCTGTGGGCTGCCTGCATTCGCCGCCGGTCTGGTCGAAGACCTGACCAAGCGCGTAAGCCCGAAGATCAGGCTGGTGGCGGTGGCGGCATCAGCCCTGCTCGCCATCTTGCTGCTGGATGCGGCGGTGACCCGCACTGGCATACCAGGGCTGGACACCCTCTTGACCTGGCCCGCAGCGGCTGCGCTGCTCACCGTTTTCGGCGTGGTCGGCTTCGCCAATTCGATCAACATCATCGACGGCTTCAATGGTTTGGCGTCGATGTGCGTCGTCATCATGTTGGGGGCCATTTGTTACGTGGCTTTCCAGTCAGACGACCTTTTGATCGCCACCCTGGCGCTGGCGGGAATCGGAGCCGTTCTTGGCTTCTTCATGTGGAACTTTCCGGCAGGCCTGATTTTTCTGGGTGATGGCGGCGCCTACTTTCTCGGCTTTTTCGTCGCCGAGATCTCGATCCTCCTGTTGGCACGAAACTCGGATGACGTTTCGCCCCTGTTTCCGCTGCTCGTCTGCATCTACCCGGTCTTCGAAACACTCTTTTCCATTTATCGCCGGCGTTTCCTGCGCGCTGTGCCGCCGACGATGCCCGACGGCATCCATCTGCACTCTCTGATCTACCGTCGCATGATTCGGTGGGCCGTGGGCAACCAGAGCGCGAAGGCGCTGACGCGGCGGAATTCCTTGACCTCGCCCTATCTGTGGTGCCTGTGCATGTTGTCGGTGGTACCGGCGGTGCTGTTCTGGGACAACACTGCAATGCTGGCGGTGTTCCTGCTGTTGTTCGCCTTCGTCTACGTCGCCCTGTACTGGCGCATCGTTCGCTTCCGTGCGCCGCGCTGGCTGATCCTTCCTGGCAATACGCGGCCCGACCCGCGCAACGATCTCTAACTCGCTTCAACGCCCACGCTCGGCCTGCTGAGGCAAGCGCTCCAGCGCGAGGTCGATGTAGGTCTCGGCGTCCTGGCGCACGAGGATGCGCACCGGCAGGTTCTGCAGGCTCGGCGCGACCCACATTTCGGCGGTGTAGTCGCCCGGCCGCGCAGTGCGGCGTGGTCGCACATGCACGGCCTCGACCGCACCGGCGTCGAGGTAGAGCGTTTCACTGCCCACGACGTCGTAGACCCAGGGCTCGACACGGCGCGGCAGTGCCAGCGGCAATTCGATGCTGCGCCCGGCAGCCAGCAATTCGGGCTGCAGCGTGAAGAGCCACGTCATGTGCACGAACTGACTCACGGCGTCTTGCAGGCCGGGCGGGCGAGGCAAGGTTTGGCCGTTCGGCAAACGCACCTGCTCGGCGTCCATCACGATGACCGTGCGCCGCGGCTCGCGCAGAAAAACCTTCATCTCCATCTCGTAGCGGCGCGGGCTCAGGCCTGCCGGCGTGATTTCGCCTTCGCTGCTTTCGCGGCGGCTCATCAACGGCGCGAAAGACGGCCCGACGCTGGCTTCCAGAAAGACCTGGTAGCGCGTGCCGGAACGCAGCCATTCCACTCGCGCCTGGCCTTCCACCGGGCCGCGCGCATGGCCGGTGAGGCGGTAGCTCAAGCGGGTGGAAGGCGGCCAGTCGAAGGCCGGCTGGGCCTCGATGGGTGCAGAGGCCGGGGCGGTGGCGGTCGAGGCGTTGGCGGTCGAGGCGGCATCGGGCAGGGCGGCTGCGCTGGCAGCCTCGGCCACGGCAACGGCCAGCGGCGGCACTTCGGCCAACGAAGGCAGCGGCTCTGCGGCCCATGCCTCGGGCGCCAGTTCGGCCAAGGCCTCGGGCAACTCATCAGCCAGGGCCTCCATCGGTTCGGCGGGTGCCGAGGCTGCGGCAGCGGGCGCCAGCCGCGCCCACCGTCGCGCTGGCGGCGGTGGCTCGGCTGCCAACGGTGGCGGCTCAACGGGCGCCAGTTCGTGCACGAAGCTCACCTGGAAGCGCTGCCGCGCGCGTTCGGCAGCGCCGTCGCCCAACTGGCTGGGCATCACGTTGCCGGCCAGCCAGAGGTGGCCGGCCAGAACGCCGGCGCCCAGCGCCAGCAGCGCGGGCCAGCGTGGCCTGTTCAGGTGCCGGCGGCGCCGATGAAGCAACACAGCGCGGCCACGGCGCTGAGGCGGAAACGCAGCGTGAGCCAGCGCGCCACGCCCTCGGCAGGGTAGAGGCGGCGGTCGACGGCGTAGCAGACCAGCAGCATCACACCCTGTACCACCAGGCCCGACCAAGGCGGCATCAGCACCGCAGGCCAGACCACCAGCGCGGGCACCACGCCCCATACCAGCAGCGGCGTCGGTGGCTCGGCGTGGCGGAAGGCCAGACCCCAGTGAATGCCGCCGAGAAAGCTGACGATCAGCGCAGCGTACACCGACAAGGCCTGCGCGACGAAACCGTGCGCCCCTTCGTCGCGCACCAGCCACACGAGCAGCGCGCCGGCCGCAAAGGGCAGCAGCCCGGCAGCGCCCAGGCGGCGCGCCGTCACGGGCAGGTCGGTCGAGGGGTTCAGGGTCGCGGCGTTCATGCGGCGATTGTCGGCCCCGGCACGGCCCGGGCGCCGGGGACGGGTTACTTCTTCGCGCTCGCCGCGAGCAAGCGCTCCACGGCCTCGCCGGAAATGGCGCCGGGCCGGCGTGTGCCGTCGGGGAAGAACACTGCCGGCGTGCCGTTGATGCGCTGCTTCTGGCCGAACTCGAGGTTGCGGTCGATGGCTGTGGTGTCGCATTTGGCGGCCTTGGCCGGCACGACGCCGTCCACCATCCACGCGCGGAAGCTGACACCCGGATCCTTGGCGCAGAAAATGTCGCGCGACTTGGCGACGGAGTCAGCACCCAGGATGGGCATCAGGAAGGTGTAAATCGTCACGTCCTTCACGGCCATCAGGTCACGCTCGAAGCGCTTGCAGTAACCGCAGTTGGGGTCGCCGAACACCGCCATCTTGCGTGCCCCGGTGCCCTGCTTGATGACGATGGCGTCTTTCAGCGGCAACTTGTCCCAGTCGATGGCGAGCAGCTTTTCGATGCGCGCCTGCGTCAGATCGGTACGGGTCTTGGTCTCGACCAGCGAGCCATTGACGAAGATGAATTCGCCCTTGTCGTCGCTGTAGATGATCTCGCTGCCGCCGTAGCGCACTTCCCAAAGACCGGGCACGGGCGAACGCGTCACCTCGTCGATCTTGGGCAGGTTGGGCAGGCGTTCGGCCAGCGCCTTTCGAATCGCGGCTTCCTGGGCGAAGGCGGTGCCCGGCAGTGAAAGCGCCAGAGCGAGCAGCGCAAGGGCGATGGAGGCGGTGAAGGTGAAGGTGAAGGTCGGTTTGAAGTTCATGGATGTGGGTTCGGGTTCAGGCGGCGTTTATTTAGCCGCCCAGGGCGCGGCTTGTGAGCAGTCGCTTCAGCGGTGAAAACCGGTTGGCCAGATTCAAGCCACGGTTGCGAAGTTGCTTGACCCAGGGCTGCGGGTGGGCAAAGAGGTGCATCAGCCCATCGGTGACCTGGGCCATGGTGCGCACCGCGCTGACGCGCGCACGGGCGTAGCGCGCCAACAGCCTGGCGTCGCCCAGCGGCCGCCAGATTTCACGCGCGGCCAGCACCTCGGCCAGTGCGGCCACGTCGGCCAGGCCCAGGTTCAGGCCCTGGCCAGCCAGTGGGTGCACCACATGCGCGGCGTCGCCCACCAGCACCCAACCGGGGCCGCTGACCTGCTCGGCCCGGGCCAGCATCAAGGGCCATTGGGCACGCGCGCTGGCCAGGCGCAGCGTGCCGGCAGCGCCCCCGGTGGCGTCGTTCAGGGCGGTGATGAAGGCAGCCTCATCCATCGCCATGTGCGCGTCGCTGGCCGCGTCGGGCAGCGACCACACCAGCGCCAGGCCGTGGCCCGTGCGGCCCTCGAAAAGCGGGCGGTCCATCGGCAGCAGCGCCAGCACATCGGGGCAGCGGAACCACTGCCGCGCCAGGCCGGCGTGCGGGCGGTCGCTGACCAGCCGCGCCGCCACCGCGCGCTGGCCGTAGGGGTGACGATGCATGCTCACGCCCAGAGCGTCGCGCGTGGCCGAGGCCTTGCCTTCGGCCAGCACTTGCAAGCTGGCCGGCACTTCCGCAGCCACGGGTGTGATGTGCGGCGCGAAACGCACTGCGGCGCGCAGGGCACACTCGAGCTCGGCGCTGTCG
>Ga0209490_10006876_pt1 | contig 10198 bp, 14 predicted proteins | sample MAT06_FD_187209 | JGI IMG/M metagenome (GOLD analysis project Ga0209490, IMG submission 187209) | Freshwater microbial communities from Lake Fryxell liftoff mats and glacier meltwater in Antarctica - MAT-06 (SPAdes) (version 2) | ecosystem: Environmental > Aquatic > Freshwater > Ice > Liftoff...
CAATGGATTCTACAGCCTCTTGAACATTGTTTAGAGCATTAAAATATTTATTAGTGGTGAAGTTGAGATTAGGGTTCATCCATCGGTAACACTTCTCTGTAAATACGCCAAATTTCTTAGACGCATTGCCAATTAGCGCAACGTAGTTGCCTACAACTTCCAACGATTCCAACACGGAAAAAATCATAGACTGGAATGACGAAAGTATATTGCTAGCAGCTTGGTAAATTCTATTGAATTTCTTCCAGTTTGCCTGAATTCCGTCAACGGTTTCAGTCCCAAAAATACTGTTAAAGAATCCTTCTATTGCATTGCCAGCCCATTGAGATGTGGATACGTCTTGACCATCGGCGTTCTTAAACTCAGCACCGAAAAACTCAAGTATGTTATCAAATGCACTAAACAAAGTTTGGCTAATATTACTCGATAGCATATACGCATTATGCAACACGGTAACGAACGTGAGGATATTCAGAATTTTCTGAACTACCATCGAATCCCACATCTTCTTTATAAAATTGCCAATGCCGCCGCCTGGGATTTGTGGCCCTAACTTTGCATTGATAATATCGAGCTTTGCCAGGATTGCAGCATTAGCGACAGTGTTCGCCGCGTCCGCAGCTTGTGAGAGCCGATCTTGTAAATCTCTTACCCGGTTGTTTGTGTCGTTAGTCGTCCGGTCTAGGCGCACTTGGCACGGATCGCCGCCGCCTGCGTCACAAGCATTAATGTTGGTTGTGGGTGGAATGCCTTGGGATGTTGATGTGCGAATGGAATTTTGGACGCCAGTATTGACAGCGCTTCCGGTTGAACCGCCTACGGGTCGCCCGCCTGGGAAGGGAAAACGCGGGGTAGGCTGTCGCGGCCCACTAGGGCGAGGTGTAGCACCACCAGCAGGGCGGATCAGTGGAATGGCAGGCGGCATCATGCCCGGTTGATTGGGTTGCGCTGGGTTGCTGGGTTGCGCTGGGTTGCTGGGTTGTGTTCCCGGTCTACCTATGCTTGGTTCAGCGTAGGGAGCTAGGGGGCGTTGCTGTGGCGCTGGCTGGGTTTGAGATGGCGATCGCGCTGGCTGTGGGTTGCCTGGGGCATTGGGGGCGAGCGGGTTAAATGGCTCCGTAGTGGGTGGGGCGCTGGGGCCGAGCAAGCCTTGAATGGATAATCTTAAGCTAGATGGTGTATTGGCCGAGGCATAGTTGACAAATGGTTCTTCCGTTACTGGATTAAGCGATCGCCCTAGTACCGTTTGCCTATGAGATGTGATAAGAAAGCTTATTCGCTCAGTTGCTTCACCTGCTGGTTCTTTCCTTATGCCTGAAAACCTAATTGGGCCGTAATATTCGCCGCCAGTAACTGAAGTTGTTGAGGTTTGGAGGATAGTCGAATCCAGGAAGGTAACGGTGGCAATCACATTATAAACCGGGTAGTCTGCCCACTCTCGATCTTCTGGGGCTGGATTCTCTGCCAGAGTCTCAGCAAGCCGATCACTAATGCGTTGCAGCGCTGGGATGGATGGAGGGATAGGGCGCGTTAGTTCACCATATAGCCGCCCGGCTGCATCCCCTAGAAGTGGAGCTGCTTCAATTAGCAGTGCAGGAATTGCCATAGCAGCAGCCCCTCCAGTGCCACGGGGAAGGGTAAGACCGCCGCTGCGCCGTCCTGCTGCTCCGCCTGGATTGGTATCACGGAAAACGCCTGCATTATCTAGCTGCCTTAAGGCTCTACTGCCTGCGGTTTCGGCTGCGCTTGGTGGGGTGGGCGTTGCCGATCGCGCTGGGGTGAGGGATGCTGGGGGAGCCGGAGTAATGCGATCGGGTGTGGTGGGTTGATAGGCTCTGGGGCGTGGCGTGGCATTGAAGCCGCCATCTCTTAGTGCGGCTCTGAGAATTTCCCCAGGCGCTTCGCCGCGTGCTCTCAGCCGATCGACTTCTCCTAGCGCTTGCCTGTAGCTGCGTAGGTTGCGCTCGGTTTCAGCCGTGTAGGTATCTTGCCGCTGTGCTCTTTGGCGTGCTGAGTTTAGATCTAATTGCCGCGCGGCTCTATCCCTTGCTAGGGAGTCATAATTTAAATTTAAATTCCTCTGAGATGACGATCCGCTATTTCGGGGCCGCAATATATCAAGGTCAGCCATTAGGTAGAAAAGGCAGTAGGAACGCTAACAACCCCTAAATCCTGGGCATATTGCCAGACCTTACCTGTGGCCTGATAGTTCTTATTGATTCCGATCGAGAATCGGCTAATTTCTCGCAGTGACGCAACGCTATTCACAAAGATCGGTGAAATGTAGGTTTGGCAAGCAATGACAGCTCTACCCGGCTCTTCTAAAACGGTTTCACCGGGATAAAGGTTGTTTAAAACGGTGTGACACCAAACGGTTAGCTGTTCAACTGTGGTTATATTTGTTGGGATCTGGTTTAGGTTTAGGGCTGTCATGGCGGTGTAAGCATTGGTACTAATGTGCTTAGTGTAAATCAGCTATCTAGAAAAGCAACAAAATCTGGCTTAAATAGAGCAGGACTAACAATCTCTATAGTCTCGGTAATCGCGTTCGTAGGGTTTGGGTTTGCCACCGCGATCGCGCACCAGGTCATTAATCACTTTGTCGAGATGCCACTCCGCATCTCTCAAGGGATTCTTCTCTATTGAGAGGTCAATCAACCGCTTTGCTGTATCAGCATCACCATGCAGCAGGCCGACTAACTGCCTATGCAGTTCCGTTTGTTTGTGGGATTGTGCGGCGGGCTGCTGGCGCTGAGGCGGCTGGGGTAGCGGTGCGGTGGGCTGGGTAGAGCTATGGTGTCTCACTTCTTGGATCACCTGCTCAAGATGCCACTCTACGGCCTTACCAGGATTATTCTGTTTGGACGTATGGAGTAGCCGCTGTGCTGTTTCTTGGTCACCATGCAGCAGCTCAATCAACTGCCTGCTTAGTTTTTCTTCTTTTGGGTTGGGCGTTGGGCGTTGGGCAGTGGATCGCTGTGGCGTTTGGATAGATGGGGTAGGGTGACGGCGGGTAGTTTTAGGCCGGGGCGCGCTGGCGATCGCTAACAGGCCAGCCGCAACAGGCACTAGGGTACAGGTAATGATTACAATCGTTGCCCCCATTGAATCCATATTCATGGGGGGGATATAGGGCTTGTAGTAGATAAAGAGTTGATATGCCAAGCAACCTAAAAATAGGCTTAGCAGAGTAGCAGCAGCAGATGATTTCATGGGAAGACTAACCAAATACAATGCACAAAAAGCCTCACCTTGCAACAGGTGGGGCTTTCCTCGTTATTGTGCCCATCAGACCCCAACTGGGTACAAATTGAGCAAAGAAAAAGCACCCTAGGGAGAGGATGCTTTTATAGTGTGTAAGGTGGTTGAAAAAAGTTGGTCGTAGACAATTAGCAGAGTTGGATCACACCGCGACTGGCTAACCGCCTTGCACAGAATACAGTAGCCGTTATCGACAGCTTTGCTCTGGCAGCAGTTTGGCGGATAGAGCCGCCGGGAATTGCGGCGATCGCCGCTAAGACCTTGGCATCAGAACCATTGTGCGCGATTGCATTGGGAACAAGGATTCTAAACTTCGAGATTGGAGTTTTCATTTACTTACCTGGCTTAAACTTCGGTTCGTACTCGTTACTTTGGCCATCAACCTCGCAGCGGTTGGAATTGAACCGGACGCGATCGCCATAGTCCTCAACCTCATATTCTGCCTCAACGATGCAATCCCCTCGCCTGACGGCAGACTCCTTTGATTCTATTGCCTCCTTCTTAGACTCATTATGATAAGTAACTTCTGAAGTTGTATCAGAGAATGAGCCTTGATCTTCGTCCCTAGCTGGGCGCGTCCACCAGTTCGCCATTACTGACCCCCCACACGATGCTTAGCAGGGCGATCGGTTCCCTGCGAATCTTCCTCAGTGCGATAAACATTGAAGCGCTGATCAACTCCATAGCTATCGTCAGGATCTGCTGTGTCATCGACGATGATTGCATCAACGCCGCGATCGCCCGATTCAATAACCTGCGATTCCTTCTCAATCCCTGAAACATTGTGATAGAGGTTCTGGGACTCGACATCTGAAAAACTGCCCTGCTCTTCATGGTCAGCGGCTGAAACCCATATTTTCTTAGACATTAGTAGCTCCCATAGCGTTGGATGTTGTAGCCGTAGAAGTCGCCAGTGCTAGCGAGAACATGCAAAACAACCCAGGCATTGGGGTCACCTTGCAACGGGTACGCAAGGCGCTCAGAAGGATACGAGGTGTCCTCCTGAGTGATACCTTGCAACCAACCGTTGTTGAGCTTACAAAGGGGAACTCCCAGGCTTTGCTGGATTACGTGGATCGGCGTCGGCTGCTGAATCGAAGAGAGGTAGGATAGCCCCATGTTGCTCAGAGCCGCTTGAGGGTTCCTTACTTCGATGCAATCATCCCCGGTGGCCTGGACAGCGATCGCCCCCACAACAAAACTGGCCGTTATAGCAACCGGGGCTAGGAGCTTCAGCCGTGAATAGATAGGCAATGGATCAAGGGCTTTGAGCTGCGACAGTTCAGCCCTCACCCTGTGGAGAATTGACATAATAGGTGTGATCCTCTTGCGTGGGGTCAACTGGCGGTGCAGTGGGCTTAACATTGGCACCGCCGCTAAAAATCGACAACCCTCCAAACGGGTGAGGGATAGGCTACCGAAACGAATTGATAGCCTCCATTTGGGGTGTAAGTAGTAGCGCGATCGCTTCCGGCCTTGATGAATTTAATCGTTGGTTGGAATGGCAGAAAGAAATAGGTGCCGATGGGCAGGTTCCCAAATCTGTCGTCTTCTGTGAGCAGCGGTAGAGGGGGATTGAGCCAATCCATTGTTTTTGTTTGCAATAAAGGCTAGAACCTGAGCCGTTTTCTCTGAGCTGATTTTTACGTTGCTTTCCTGTTGCCAGCTTTGCAGTGCAGCTGGGGCGCTTGCCCCTGGGATGGAGTGGTGAAGCATCCAGAGAATTTCATCTGCGATCGCGTGTATGTTCATTGGTTCTAAGCCAAGCAGGCAGCGAGTGTCTGAATCAGCCCGATGACTTCTTTTCTGTTGCAGGCATCCAACGCCCTGAGACTTTCGCCTAATGAGTCACTGATATCGATTAGCTCTGCCTGTTCGCTGAGCTGCCATTCCACAGCTACTGGAAAGGCTGGGTTTACCTCGTGTTCGCACAATGCACCGGCTAGAACTGCGATGCTGACCAACTTCTCGGGCATGGTCATGAGCTGGAGTTGCTGCCCGTACTTCTCCGCCAGGGCGTCAAGCGGTGGCAATGTATCAGAACTAGTTAAATGGGTCATAGAAATTGGTTGAGGGTTTGAATGCCCGTCTTTCCGGGCTGTCAGCCGCTATATTCCGGCTGTCAGCTATGTGGGTTTCGTTTAAAGGGTCTGATGTCCATAGCTACAGAGCGACCCGGTTCATATGTGGCTAACGGGTACCGCTTGCATTGAACCGAACTGCCGGAACTGCTCAGAGCTATACGCAACCAGGGCAGTCAGCAGCGCAAAACACTGATTTTCGTCGCAGCCGTCGAGCGCCGCTAGGGATTCCTGAAAGCCTTGATCTGCTTCGTATCCCTCGCTGATGCGCCTCTGAAGTTGCTCCTCGATGCTGGCTGCACTGTAGCGGTTGACCAAGCTATCCAGCAACGCGCCGCTGATAGCTTGGATGGCCAGCAGCTTTTCGTCTAGGCTCATGTTTTGAAGCTGATCACCGTATTCCTGCGCCAGGGCATCAGCGGCGGGTGAGCCTGAAATGTGGTAGCCGAGTGGTTGTGACATGATAGTGGAGTCTCGTTGGGTAGTTTCTTAACTTGACTGAGGCGGTCGCATTCTTTCAGGAGGGCGTTCGGAGTGGGCAGGAAACTAAAGCTAACGGGTACCGCTGCCCTGGGATGTTTGCGGACCACCTTCAACAGGTGGTTCATAGAACGAGTCGTCGGCCTGGGCACTGCCGCCGGCGATGAGCACCAGGGCGATCGCCAACAATAATTTGGGTAGCATGAGGGAGTCTCTGTGATGGGACACGGGCGATCGCTAGCTTTGGGGCAGGGCGATCGCCCTTTTAATTTGGTCAGTTGTAGAAGGTGGTCGATCGCGGAGTTGGCCGCGATCGCCACCAAAAAAGCAGGATTGATTCAACCCTGCTTCTGTATTGTCCTCTCTACGCGTCAATTTGGCAAGTCTTTTCTACTTAGTTGGCCCCATATCATCAGGCAAATTGTCTAGGGTCATGCCTATCCGTCTGAGTAATTCCATAAATTTAAGAGTCTGTTTAATGGTCATCGTCATGGGAGAAGCCCCGCGTTCCCAGCGACTTACAGAGGTGGTTGAAACCCCTATATAACTGGCGAATTCTTGCTGACTCATATCTAGAGCTTCGCGAATAACTTTCAATGCTGAGTCTCCTTCTTGGATCTTGGAGTAGATTTGTAGGATGTTTGGATCTATCATATCAAAATGACCTGTCCATTTGACGAGTAAAATGGGTCAACAGTTCGAGGCGATGTGGCGCATCGCCTCGATAACTAATCATCATGCCTAGTCACACAGATGTATTCAGCACACTTCCTATGGACTTTTTGACTCTATTAAGCAGAAGCAATCCGCACAGATCTGGGGACTGTCTAAAGATTCAGGGTAAAAATTAACCAAAAAAAAGGGCAGAAGCGTTATCAGCGCTTCTGCCCTTTGAACTAAATGTGAACTAAATGCTAGCATCTACCGATCTTCCCGGCTACATTCCCGAATACACCGATCGCTTCCTCTCCCTCTTCTGCCACCGATACGATTACATCTGGGCAGCTCACGCCGCACCTGGTGCGCCAACCAATTGGCACACCAACAGCGATCACCCGCTATCAGACCGCATGATTGGCAGCGGTAACTATCTCTATGGCGTGCGGTTTGGGCAGCATTGCAGCTATGCCATGCTCGACATCGACAAAAATAGTCCTTACCATCCCAGCCGCGATCCATTCGCCGTCGGCAAAATGTCAGCAGCGCTGGATAAATTGGGCTTATGCTCGCAGCTGGCCATCACCAGCAGCTACAGCGGCGGCCTGCATGTTTATTTCCCGTTTGAGCTACTCGCGCAGCCCGTGGCCAGCTGGCAACTGGCGATCGCGCTGGAGCAAACGCTTCAGAAAGCCGGGTTTTTGGTGCAAGACGGCTTGCTCGAATGTTTCCCAAATGTGCGAAATTATGACCCCGATGGGCCAACGCTCTTTAAGGGGCATCGGTTGCCGCTGCAAGCAGGCAGCTATTTAATTGATGATGATTGGCAGCTCTGCCACAGCACCCCAGAAAGTTTCACCCAACGCTGGGATCGGACGGCCATTCGCAACGCCATCGACCAGGGCGCGATCGACCGAGCCATTAAACAGAGCGGGGTCAGAAACCAGCGGCTGTCATTCAAGGCCAAAAAGTTTTTAAACGATCTCAATACCGAGGTGGAAAACGGCTGGACTAGCAACGGGCAAACAAACCACATTCTCGGGCGGATCGCCATGCGCTCTTATATATTTGGTCACTTCATCAGCGGGGCTAAGCCGCTCACCGGTGAACGGCTGATCATGGATGTGGTGCGAGTTGCGATCGCTCTACCCGGCTACGTAGAATATTGCCGCCATCAGCCCGAGATATGGAGCAGGGCTGAAGAATGGGCTAGATGCGTTGAAAACTCCAGATACTACCCCTATCAACACGGCAAACCCAAGGTAGAGAAGCCTTTAGAAGACGCCGCCGAGCTGCCGCAAAGCTACAACAAATTTGTAGAAGAGAGGGCACGCGAGCGGCTATGTTTTGCCCTAGCAGACCTGCTCAATAAAGATGCCCTGCCCTTCAGCATCTCGAACCGATTCGATGCCCTCACCCTAAACTACGGTTTCAGTGGGCAAACCCTCTACCGCCACCGCGACCTGTGGCACCCAGAAGGATTCCACTCTGGCGACGGCGACGGCGATGGGGATGGCGAAAATTTTCCAGAGAGTAAAAACAATTTCAAAGAATCGAGTGAGGGAAGCGCTTTGGGCGCACCCTCGCTCGAAAACGGTACAAGCTTATTGGGACTAACCGAGCGTAAAGCCTTACTGGACAAGGGCAAAAGGGCATTCTGGGAGGGCTGGAACCTAGAAACAGGGTGTAACAGCCCTCCTAGTGAGGGTTTGGGCGATCGCACCCTCGATAAAGGGGGTGGCGATGGGTAGAAATACTCAGAAGGATCAGCTCAGCTTACTTCCTAGCCCCGAACTAGCCCACTCACTTGCCATCATCAGCGCCTACAGCCGCATCCTAGAAGCTCAAAAAGAAGACTTCTACACCCGGCTAGTCAGCTGGGGAGTATCGGCATTGAGCATCGATGGGCGATCGAGTGCATGGATCAAGAGCCTGATTGCCCATCAATCGACACTACAGCGGCAATGGTGGGCGATCCGGCAGTATCTCCCAGAGGATGCCATTCACGCCCTAGCAAAGCAGCTAGACGCTCAAGTACAAGCAATTGCAGACAAACACCGGAGGGAGAAACAATGACAATAAAGTGGGTCAAAACCGGGGAAGCCTGTAGAGCATTGGGAATCGGGGTAAAGCACCTCTGGAAGCTACGCGATGAGGGTTTGCTTAAGCAGGGGGTACATTGGCGCAACATTGCCCGTCCCCAGGCGGCGCGGCCTACCTACCAGTGGAACCTTGCCAAAGTTGAGCAGGCACTAGAGACGCCGCAAGAGCTGCGCTAGTTTCTGTTAATCAAGTGCTTCATATAGTTTCTATTAGCCAAACCGCCTATTTATAGGGGGTTGCTGTTAAGTGCGTTTTTTGAGTTTTTGTTAGTAATGAGCAGCTTTGACACACGCCTAGCACAGGCTAACGGCAGATTGAAAGCGGGTAAGATTGGCCTCACCATTGAGCAACGCGGCGGGCGGCTGCTCTTACGCGCCATCTTTCCACCAAAACCAGACAGCGCCAAAACAAAACCCTATCAGCAGCGCTTGACGCTCAGCTACCACGCCAACCCGGCTGGGCTAAAGCTAGCAGAGATTGAGGCTAAGGCAGTGGGGGCACTGCTAGACTCTGGCAACTTCTCATGGGAGCCATACCAAACCGCTCCCAAACCGCTATCGGTTGCCGATTGGGTGCAACGGTTCGAGCGCGACTACTTCACCAGGCGCGCTCGCAATGCCCAAAGCGAAACCACATGGCGACACGATTACCGCAAGGTGTTCGACACACTGCCCGCAGATGAGCCGCTAACCGTGCAGCTGCTGCACAAGGCGATCGCCGCCACAACACCCGATACTCGCACCCGTAAGCGGTTTGTCGATGTGTGCAGCCGCCTAGCCAAATTCGCCGCCCTAGAGGCCAACTTCTCAGCCCTACGGGGCAATTACTCACCCGCTAAGGTGCAGCCGCGATCGTTGCCATCAGACGGGGCGATCGCAGAATGGCGATCGCGCATTCCCAACCCAGTTTGGCAACGCGCCTATGGTCTACTGGCCTGCTATGGTCTACGGCCTCATGAAGTGTTTAGCCTAAATTTTGAACGCTTCCCACTGATAGAAGTGGGTGAGCAGACCAAAACCGGATCGCGTCTGGTTTGGCCGCTCTATCCAGAGTGGGCAGAAACGTGGGAGTTACAGGGCACGTTGCCCACGGTGACCGGGCGCAATAACTCCGATTTGGGCAGCCGGGTGACTCATGCCTTCGCTCGTTACAAAATTCCGTTTTCGCCCTATGACCTGCGGCATTGCTGGGCAGTGCGATCAATCGAGTTTGGTCTAGATGTTTCTCTAGCAGCGGTTCAGATGGGTCATTCAGTCCGCATCCACTGCGACATCTACCACGCTTGGATCACCGATGAAATCCACCAGCGCGCCTATGCAGCACTTTTAGCAAATCCCAAAAGACCCAAACCACCGTTCGCCTAGAATTTGGCCTAAAAATCTGGGTTAGTCAGGGATGGTTAGAGATGGTTAAGGATGGTTTACAAAAATACAAAAAGCTAGAACCTTTGCCTTTCAAGGGTTCTACACTTATTTTAGACATTGAAAATATGGCTCAGGCGGGATTTGAACCTGCGACCTTGGGCTTATGAGTCCCCTGCTCTAACCACTGAGCTACTGAGCCAAGCTTTAAGCCAACTGTTTTGCCGACTTAATTAAGCTGCTAATTTAATTTGG
>Ga0209490_10006877_pt1 | contig 10197 bp, 9 predicted proteins | sample MAT06_FD_187209 | JGI IMG/M metagenome (GOLD analysis project Ga0209490, IMG submission 187209) | Freshwater microbial communities from Lake Fryxell liftoff mats and glacier meltwater in Antarctica - MAT-06 (SPAdes) (version 2) | ecosystem: Environmental > Aquatic > Freshwater > Ice > Liftoff...
CCGCCATCTCAGCCCCTTGGATTGCCATTTCACTTTTTTGTAAGATTACTATATTTTTTAGAAAGCCTTGCTATTCAAGGTTTTCGAGAATGAGTATAAATACTTAGCGCCAAAGTCGGATGCTCCCGTTAGTGATTCCTGTGGCGAAGTGGGATAGTAAGGGGGAAGTGCCTTTGACTCGCTTGGGTTTGCAACATCTGGATGACTATTTGGCTTGGCGCAGGGAAAAAGGAGGTGAAGATAAAGATGAATTATTGTCTGATTCGCCTTTGTTTGTGTCTTTTTCTAATCGTAATTATGGCAAGCGCTTGACCTATTGGGGTGTGCGTCATGTTATGGATGATCTGGCGGAGAAAACGGGGATTGATTTACATTCACATCGTGGGCGACACACCTTCGCTACGAATTTGATTGTGAAGTATGAGTTAGATCCTTCGCTGGCAATGGAGTTAACACGACATCGCGATGTGCGTAGTTTTAAGCGCTATACCAATCGCAAGAATAAGGTGGCGGCGAAACGTGCTTTCTTGAAGGCTGCCGAAAAATTAGATATAGATTAGGAGATACTACATTGTCGGTTAAATCGATTCCAGATAAGTGTAAACGTTGTGCGATGCTGTCGGCGGCTCAGGCTCAAGATTTGCATGGTAATGATTGCTGGAATCCTGCGGTTTGTTATAGTCGTCGTTCTTATGCGCGTCATCGCGATCGCATTAGTCTTGTCCGTTCTCGTAAACGTTCAGATGCTAATCCTGAACTAGTGGTCAATACGGATGAGTTTAAATCAATATTTTGGGCGGTGTTGGTGGTTTATCGTCCTGCGGGTGCAGATACGCCGATTCATGCGATCGCGGCTCAAGTTTGGAAAGGTCAGGAGAAGTTTGCGGCGATCGCGCCGATTCATTGTGCGGGGATGACGGCTTCTCAGGTTGATCTTTACGTGCAGAAAATTTTGGTTTTGCTAGAGTCAAATTATGGGATGAAAAAGTTCGCTAGTCTAGAGCGTTTCGATCCTTATCTTTGTCCTTTGCGTCCCTGTCCTTGCCATCCTGAAATTTCTTGATTTGAGAGGTTAAGTTTTGCAGGTTAAACAGCTTGAGTTAAATCTTTGGGAGGCGATCGCTTCTGCTTCTCAGTCTCCTAATGAGGCAGATTTACCGATGGTCTTTAATTTGTTGGATTTGATTTTGGTTGAATTGGATACGCGATCGCAGTTGCGAGTAGCAGGAGAGGCGGTTGGACAAATTACTGATTTATTTTGCGATCGCTCTAATCTCTACTTTGAACATTTACTGGCTTACGCAAGTCATGGTGAACCTGTAATGTCCGATCATGCTTTTGATCGCTATGTCCGCCAATCGGTGGTAGTCGATTTTGAGCAATTCATTCAGCTTTTTGAGTCTTTACCAAGAAGGTCGTCTGAAAAAATTAAGGATGGTGATTCAGTTGTTGGTGCTGTTAATAAGGAGGTTTTGCTTCAGGTGCTTGAGCAAGAACATTTGCTTAGTTGGGAAGAGGAGTTAGATCTAGCGCTCTCTATTGCTCATGCTGAGGATGTTTCGACTTGGGTTGATGCGATCTCTGTTTGTTTAAAGAGTAATGCTGTACCTATGCGTTTCATAGATTTACAGAATAAGTTGAAATTACCAATCGTTGAAGTTTGGTTAGGTTTGCTTTTGGGTGATTTCAAGCTTAGCCAGAAAGGTACTTTCTATGATGTCGATCAAATTTGGGTTGGCTATTAACAAGCGAATCTGTCGTATTTTAAAATACGACTTGTCGAATAATTATATGGCAACACAAGAAATTATCATTATTTGTCATCGACATTGCTTGCTATCATTACTGTAGTATAAGCAGAATAAAAACTCTATATCAAAATTTCTCAGCATTCAGGATCAAAGAAAAAGCTCAAATATAAATCTGTCGTGTTTTAAAATACGACTTATCAAATACTGACATGCTCAAGAAACAAATAGTCATAGGCATCATTGCCAACGCAGGAGGAGTCGGTAAGTCTACTCTTGCAGTCCATCTAGCATACGAATTAGCTCAGCACAAAACTTCAGTTGCCTTAATCGATCTTGACCCTCAACGCGCTCTTGATGTTTTTTGTGGCTTACAACCAGCACAACCAGAAAACTCGATTGTTGGAGCATTATCAAAAGAATTCACAGGGGATTGGGTCTTAGTTCCTGCATGGGGGCATCCCGACATCGAAATTTGTCAAGGTCATCCCAGCATGGCAAAGCTAGCAGATGATCTAGTAGTTCGCCGCCGTGGTGAATATGCGCTTGCCGATCGCCTCAAAAGTCATAAGCTGCGCCATGATGTCGTGATTTTAGATTGTCCTGCCACAATGGGAATGATCTGTGAAAATGCGATCGCTGCAAGCACAGGATTACTTGTACCAATCCAACTTGAGATGAAATCAATCTCTGGAGTTGCCGATTTAGTAGAGTGGACGATCGCCATTACCGATGACCTAAAACTCGAACCACGCCCCCAAATATTTGGACTAGTCCCTAGCCTATACGACAGCAGTCGGGCAATCCATCGGCAATATCTGCAACAGTTACCAGAAATCACTGAGCAGTTAAGAATCAAGCTGTATCCACATATCCGCGATTCTTCTGAGTTCAAGAACTCTAGCGCCAATGGATTACCATTGCAAAAATATCGCCCAAATCATTCTGCTTGCAGTGATTTCCAAGCGATCGCCAAAGACATTATTAAATTAGTAAAAAATTAAATTAGTGAAGGCAGGGCAAATCTAATGGGCAAGATTCCATCAATTTCGCAAAGATTTACAGGAGCAATTCAGGCTACCGATCAAGCACAGCGAATTACGGAACTACAAGCTGAAGTCGAGAAACTAAGATCTTCACAGTCCCCAGAATTAGAGCAGCAGATCGCAGTTTTAAGAACCCAACTAAAAACCCAGTCTGGCGAAAAAGATATTGAAGTAGAGAAGATCCGAGCAAATCCTCATCAGCCGCGTCAAACCATTACCAATGAGAGCATTCAAACCATCGCTCGAAGTCTGGAACAAGATGGTCAAATCACCCCATTGATCGTTATCCCTCAGGAAGATAACTATCTGCTATTAGATGGACAACGGCGCTGGGAAGCCGCAAAACTATTAGGATGGCAAACATTGCGATCGGTGATTGCCATCATGCCCAATGACCTGCATCGCAAAGCATTATTGACTTTCATTCACCATGAAGATTTAAACCCACTCGATAAGGCAGAAGCAATTCTCAAAGAAGTTTCTAGTATCACAAGTATGAGTGCTGAGGAAATATTAACTGTACTCTCAACCGTATTAAGACGTTTAGAAAGGCAAAAACAAACCAGTCAGCTAACAAATCTGGTAACTGTAACCACAGAAAAACAGAAAGTGGAGCTACAAAGTCTTGATGTTAGCGAAAACGAAGAAAAGTTACTATTAGCACTATTAGATTTAGCACTAAACCCAGCGTCAGTTAAGGCGAATCTAATGCCTATGCTTTCACTGCCTAATGATTTAAAAGAAGCCATTAGAGAACAAGGACTAAAAGGGGCTCATGCGCTGGCGCTTTCAGTACTGTCGTCCAAAACATTAAAAATCTCCGAAGCAAAAGCTACGAAAGAACGCATTCAAGCAACTACAAAAACAATCCAAGAGGACTTAACCGTAGCCAAGACCAGAGAACTAATATCACAAATTAAAACAAAATATTTAGGCTCTGAGAATATTCAGTCAAAGGAAATTATTGCCATAAATCGCAGCGTCGAAAAGCTATCCAAAGTAAATTTATCCAATGTAGATCCGCAGCAACTAGTAGATCTTCGCAACACCCTTCAGCAAAAGCTCGAAGAGATTGAATCCGCTCTAGAACTGAATAATCAATAAATGGACTAAGACAATGAACTAACTCGATTTACTAATAGCAAGAACAGCAAGAGAAGAAAATAAACGATTAATAGCTGAGGCAGAAAGCCTAGAAACTACAAATCGATGTAAATATTGAGGTATACGCTGATCAAAAAATTCGAGTACCGCAGCAAATATTAATTGCATCGGCACAGAATCGGCTAAAAGATGTTCAGTTGCACCAGCCCAAAACTCAATTTGATTCATTTCCGATTGGTTAAAGGTTAGTTCAGCATTTTCATCTAAATTTTGGATCGGGTTACTATATAAGAACCTTAATAGCGAATCGATCCATTCAAAATGATGGCGAAATTTACCCCAAGAAATACCAAGCCACTCTGCGATTTCCCTTTGGGACATGGAGATTAAATCAAATCCTTCGGCTAGAGCGTCATTAAAGCGCTGTGAGATTTCGGATCTAAATATTGCCTGTTTACTCATTGCCTTGGGTGTAATCTCGCTAGCCTTAATCTGTATATGCGGAATATCGCCCAAATTAAAATTAGATAAAAAGTAAATGACATTGCCTTCTTGAAAACGTTTGCCTAACTTACGTCCAAAACATTGTTGAACATTAGCCAAAATATGGCGATCGACAAAATCTGCAAAAGATTGATCCTGATCGCTGGGATGTAAACCAGTTAGAACAGCAAACTCGGCTTTAAGTGCGGCGATATTCTGACAAGGAGTGCCAGTTACGACAAAGGTATTTACATCTTTAAAGTCGTTTGAGCCACGCGAATCGCGAAACCATGCCCCGTCAGTATCAAACTTTTTAAAATCAATCACTTTAGTTGTGGGATCGACATTGCGGAGATGTGAGGCGATCGCCTCAGCCTGACGAGTTTGTTCGTTGCCGCGTTGCATTCCCAAACGACCAATATCATTAACCTGATAAATAGTTGGCATTGACAAAGTACCTGACTGCTTAACCACATGAACGCTAGTTCCTAAACGCAATTCTAAATCTGCGAAATTAATTGTGGCATCCAGATAAAGATTAGAAGCTGCTCGGTAAGAAATCTGACGCAAGCGAGGATCTAGGAGAGAAACCATAAGCTTGCCATTCTGAATATGTAGATCGCTATGTTGAATATTGCCAAGAAGAATATCAACAAACTCAGAGAACCATTGTTTTAAAATTTCGCGATCGATCTTTTTTTCAACCTCGACAGCATGAAGAGTTGTTTCCCGCTTAAGCAATGAATGAATTCGCGCCAAATCACGCTTCTCTTGACCCTTGGCATTTTCAAATTCAGAATCTGCTATCCCATCCACGGTATCGAAAATTGATAGATCTGGCTGAAAAATATGATCAAGTAGAGAAATATCAATCGTTTCAGGAATGGTAATGGCTTGTTCGATCGCATGAAAATCTAAACCAAAGCGAGACTTATTACCTAGCAAATCGTAGAGCTGATGCAGAATCGGTATAAATTCAGCTAGACCATCAATATTGGCACGAGAAAGTTTTGCGATCGCCGCATCAACATCCGCACGATCAACGAGGATTTGATGCATCGTGGACAAACTTTCATTTACTTCCTCCCAAACTAGCAAGGTTTTGGAATAGTCGTACTCATCAGGACTCGGTAAACTAGCAGGATGCGATCGCAAAATATTTGACTTAAAAGCGATCGCCCGTTCATGTCTAAATCCATATCCATCGCCACTAGCATGACGACAAGCATTGAGTACAGGACAAGTTTCACAAACAATACTTGTGTCAGAGATCGCTTTGTTTCTAAGAGCAGCGATCGCCCCAGTCCTCGCACAGTTAGCACTCCTATGTAATTCATCGTCATGTTTAGCACGGCGCAGTTTGCCATTTTTACTAGTCAGCCCTTGATGCCGAGCGGGTAGAATTTGCCAATCTTGCAATGTTTCCGTAGTGACATTACGAGAATCGTTAGAGATATAGATAATCTTGTCAATATCGCCGTTGAAAATATCAGTACGCAACAAACCAGAGTCATGGCTTTTTCCAGTACCTGTTGCCGATACATCCAAAACATGTTTATGGGTTTGAAGTGAGTTGTGCCAAGTTTCTAAGCGTTGACCAGATTGATATTCAATTATATGAGTAGTGACTTGCGGCGATCGCTTGCTAAACCCTTTTGTATCCAGTTTAGGGAAAAGCTTGTCTCGTAACCATTGAAAAGGTACAAATTTAGGTTTGCGTTGATAGTTAGCAAGTTTAAGAAACTGTTCAACCTGTAAGAGTTCAATACTTGTTCCATCAGATAACTCATCAATATCATCGTCAGTTTTAGAGATTTGTCCCCACCAGAGGATATCAATGGCATAACCTAGCTCTGTAAAAAAGTCTAGATTCTTTTCATGGCGGTGCATAACTGAAGGGTTAGAAACGTCACCTGCATCAATAGCATATTCAAACTTTGTATGCTCAGGACTAGCCTTAATATTCTGTAAATACGACAGTAAAGTTAATTGGCTAGATACAAACTGTCCACCCGATGCACCAATGGCAGGGCATAGCCTGACTTTGGATGCAATATAAGGCTTTATACCAGTTCCTTCAACTAGAATAATTCGCTGGGGTATTCCCTGAATATCGCCATAAAATGCTAACGGTAATTCGCCGTTTTGTTGTTGGGCAGCTAAGCCAAAGGGTTTATGCCAACGATAGCGCCCTGAAGATGCATCTCTTAAGCGAATTTGAGTGCCGACAATTTGTCCGATTAGGTTGCGGATTGGCAAGATATAGCCAGCCTTAACTGACTTTACACCCAATTGTAAAATCTCATACTCAGTTAATCCACGACTTTGTAAATCCGATTTATCTAAGTCATTAAGAGACAACTTCTGCAAATAACCTTGATATAGGCGATCGCGCTGTGCCGCATCAGGTAATTTAGTTAGCCTTTCGCGCTGAGCCTTTTGTTGAGCAATTCTGAGTTTGAGATTGTTGGCACGGCGTTGTTCTCTCTCCGCCTCGGATTCTTGACTGGTTCGGACATATTTACCTGCAAAGTAACTGCCAGTCGTTTCGCCCAAATATTTCCAACCAACTAGATCCGCATCTGTAGGATGGGTCATGCACAACACAAAGTCTTCACCAACAATTCGACATTTGCCTTTGATATCATCGCAAATGGGACAAGGAGTATTAGCTTTCGTTGGTGAAAATTTACTACTAGAATACTGATTCTTTTGGAGTGTCATTATTCTTGACCTCCAATTAGCTTACTAGGGGCGATCGCTAAGCAGATCTGCCGCCGCAAGACTAGCAAATTAAAAAACATCTATGTTGTCCTGATTGTAAGGGTTATAGCGATTTCAATCAGGAAACAGACAGACTTTTTGGACTTGTTCAGTAATTATTTTTCGCAAATTAAAAAAATTTGCAGCAAAAAGTGTTGCTAAATCCATATCTTGTATTAAGATATAAGAAAGCATTGAACAAATCTGGCTCGCCAAAGCAAAGTTTGTCCGTTTCCGTTATTTGAATAGTTACCTTTGGGTCATCAAGAAGCTAGTGGTTTTCCGTCACTGGCTTTTTTGGTGCTTGAAGGGAAAAAATAGTGAAATAATCTCCTGTAGATAAAAAACCTCAGACTAAGCATACAGCGATCTCTCTTGATCTGATCGCTAAAATCTAGAAATTTTAGTGTTGTGGCAGTTGATATTAAGTTGGTGCGGCAAAACTGTAATGCGAAACACAAATTTTAGGTAGCAAGCGATTTTAGTATCCACATTATTTCAGTGTTTTGTCACTTTGCTGATTATAATGACTGCATAAATCTTAGAACAACTTAAAATCTAGAAAGTAGAGGTTGTGCTTCTTCTCTCTAGTTTCCAGTAGTGTTTTCACTACTGACAGCGCCTATGGTGAAAGGAGGATAATCAGATATAGAAATGTTTGCAGGAGAAAAGTTCATGTTTTTTCATCCGTCCTATCTGATCCTGATTCCAGGGATGATCTTGATGTTTTGGGCGCAGCAGCGAGTCAAAGCAACCTATGAAAAATACGCCAAAATCCAGTCAAGTTTAGGCATGACAGGCGCACAGGTAGCCAAGACGATCTTGCAACGTATGGGAATTCATGATGTCACCGTTGAGCAAGTCGAAGGAGAACTCACGGATCACTATGACCCATCCGCTAAAGCAGTGCGATTATCGGAGTCGGTATACGCATCGTCATCCCTAGCTGCCGCCGCGATCGCTGCCCATGAATGCGGTCACGTTTTACAGGATGTACGCGGATATCAGTTTATGAACATTCGGGCTTCGCTCGTACCCGTAGCAAATATTGGCGCAAACTTTGGTCCACTGATGGTGATGGCAGGACTATTTCTGACCTCATTGGGTAGTTTGAGTACAGTTTTCATCAACATTGGCATTATTTTATTTGCAGGAGCAATTCTGTTTCACATTGTCACCTTACCCGTTGAGTTTGATGCATCAAGCCGCGCCTTGAAACTTATTGACGAGCTAGGAATTTTGCAAGGTGAAGAAAATCGAGGCGCTCGGAGTGTGCTGAATGCTGCGGCATGGACGTATGTGGCAACAGCGATTTATGCAGCATTGCAACTGGTGCAGTTGTTATTGATAAGAGGCGATCGCTAAATCGTAAGTCCTTTCCAAAAAATAAGAGGCGGCGCTTCGCGCCGCCTCTTATTTTTGCAGTAATAATTTTGCCAACTCAGAAAAACCAGCAAATTCAGAAGCTTGAGTAACGTACTTGGGTAAATGACTCATGTTGTCTTGAATAGTGCAAGATATTGGCAACACCCACCGACATCGGAAACTTATCTTGCTCAAACGTCTCGATTAACTTCTCAAACACGCTCTAATTGTTTTTTAGTCGCTATCGCTTAAGGCTTGCGCCCAGCTAAGAAAAATAACAATGATTTACACTCACAAAGGCTATTAATGTTTGCTATCGACTCGAACTACCAATCAAGGTGCTGAATGGGTAGCTCAAGCCAACAAATATTCGATCAGCATTGAGCAAAAAGTATTCGCGCAGTGGCTTGGAACAGAATTGATTACTAGTTTTGACAAGGAACAGACTAAACGCTGTTTCCGTCCCCTTGCGGGGTAAATATGGGGTGAAACACAAAATGGATAAGTGCAAAATGACAAACTTAGAGATAGTTCGCCGCGTAGGTAATTGGCAAGAAATTGTTGATTACCTAAACTTAGCCAAAGACCGTTCTTTCGCTGAGACTGCTGCTTGTGCGCGTGGACGCAAGCAATGGTGGCTCAACGCGGAGCCAAACTATTCCACCAAGACTTACATACCAGCGTGGCATGATGAGCGTCTTGATGTTTATCTCAGAACACTCATGCCAGATTTCGCACTGGCGCAAGTGTTCTATGCCGATGAGGTTAATGGTAAACCTCGCGGCATTGATTGGCACGCTGATGCTGCTTATGCGGGTCAGTTCGCCTATCTCCTCAACCTTGGTAATTCTAGATTTGAGATTAAGAACACTGCCACTGGACAAGCTAAAGCCCTAGAGCTGACTGGTGGTGAGTTAATTAAGTTCAATTGCAAGAGACCATTCTTGCATCGTGGTATTCCAATGGATTCTTCGAGAATTGGCATTGGAATGTGGTCGGCTTCAATCTCAATCGCTAATGGATTGAAGTCGATTAATTAGTTTATGTCACTCATCAACATTTGTAGCTACTCCCTTCCCGGTGAAAGATTATCGATGCGGCGCGGAGCGCCGCATCGATAATTCTTGGGTTTTAATGTCGTAAAATATCTGACAGAAAATCTAGCGATTGTTCGTGAGTAAAGAAATTTTGATTGCCAGTGACTATAATGTTGATTAAGAGAGAAATCCCTAAACCCGATATTAAGAGTTGTTTGCTCAAACAACTTTAATTCCGTACAAATAAATTCTGAGAGATAAAAATGAGAACAAATATTGGAGCGATGATTGATTCAGGCTATACCTACGAAGAGCTACTGAGCGAAGGACTAGCCAATTTCGATGACATAGGGCGTTATGAATCCCGCTATTCGCAGTATGACGAAGATGCAGAACCAAAACCAAAAAAGGAAAAAGCAGCACCAAAAGCAAAAGTAACCGAACCAAATCAAAAAACAGAAGAAATCGACTTTGATTTTTAAAGAGAAATAATCATGGAATTTAGACAAATCGACCTGAAAACAGGACAAGAGCTACCACTATCACCAAAAACAGTCGAGCATACCTACCTCGAACTGAAGATCGGCAGTGCAGCAGATCCCAGCAACCTTGCTGTCGGAAAAATGTATGACGGAATTACCGAACGGGATA
>Ga0209490_10006882_pt1 | contig 10194 bp, 9 predicted proteins | sample MAT06_FD_187209 | JGI IMG/M metagenome (GOLD analysis project Ga0209490, IMG submission 187209) | Freshwater microbial communities from Lake Fryxell liftoff mats and glacier meltwater in Antarctica - MAT-06 (SPAdes) (version 2) | ecosystem: Environmental > Aquatic > Freshwater > Ice > Liftoff...
CGTGCGCCACTGCTTTTCGGAGCTAAACTAATCAAACCTAAAATAAATCTATGGCTTCCAGTTACTCTTTCGATGTAGTTAGCGATTTTGATCATCAAGAACTTGTAAATGCGATCGATCAAACCCGCCGCGAAATTGTCAGTCGTTATGACTTAAAAAGTACTAGTACAGAAGTAGAACTTGATAAAGAATTAGTAACCATCAACACTAACAGCGATATGACGCTCACGGCTGTGGTTGATGTGATGCAATCTAAAGCAATTAAGCGTGGTTTATCTCTAAAAATCTTTGATTACGGCGAAATTGAGTCTGCTAGCGGCAATCGCGTAGTTCAAAAGATCAAGCTAAAGAAAGGAATTGAACAGGATCAAGCTAAAAAACTTTCTAAAACTATCCGTGATGCTTTTCCTAAATCTCAGGCTTCGATCCAAGGCGATGCTTTGCGCGTGACTTCCAAATCAAAGGACGAACTTCAAGAAATCATCCAACTTGTCAAATCAGAGGACTTTCCCCTCGCTCTACAATTTACCAATTATCGTTAAAAAAGAAAGGGCGCAAAGCGCTCTTTTTGTTTTGATAGTAAAACCCAGATTTGTATAAAAGCCACGCTTAGCGTGGCTTTTATACAAATCTGGATTTGGTTCGATCGAGCTTTACAACAGCTAAATTAGTTGGAACGTGACTTATAAAACTCTTTTTGTAAAATGGCTAAGTTGTTTTTACACTCTGCCTTAGGGGGCGATCATTGTTCTTTGTGGAGTTGCGATCGCTTTTTAGTTGGGATGGTGTTGGGGCGATCGCTGTTTCTTTTTGGAGTAGCGATCGCTATCTTGCCCAAGATCTAATTTTAAAGCTATGATGCATCTACATTACTTGAAGAAGTTTACCGTGATGAAAGAATCATTTACAGCGATCGTAAAACACTCTGGCAATTGGTGGATTGGTTGGATTGAAGAAGTTTCGGGCGTAAATTGTCAAGAACAGACAAAAGCTGAACTTTTAGAGAGTCTTCGCATAACCTTAAAAGAAATGCTTGAGTTTAATCGCTATGAAGCATTAGAAGCGGCTGGTGACAGTTATGAAGAAGAATTGATAGCTTTATGAAACGGACTGATTTAGTTCGATATCTTCGTAGTAATGGATGTGAGCTAATACGAGAAGGTGGTAGGCATTCATGGTGGGGAAATCCGAGCCAAAACCGTAGATCGTCTGTACCTCGACATACTGAGATTGATGACAATCTGGCAAAGAAAATATGTAAAGACTTAAGTGTTCCGCCACCAAGATAGTTTCATTACATGAAAAATTTTGACTATTCTGTATAGCGATCGCTGTTTCTTTTGTGGAGTTGCGATCGCTTTTTGATTGAGATAATTCTGTGGAAAGGGGAGGTATATCTATTGACCTATTGATCTATCAATAAACTTAAAACCCAAAAAAGTTGTGACGCACGCGCAGCGTGCGCCACAACTTTTTTGGGTTTGGTTTCTAGACAGCGTGTTAATCTAGATGTCTAGATTTGATGTTAGAGATCGTTATGACTGGATTTGTTGGGCTGCACGTTCACACTGAATATAGTTTGCTCGATGGGGCAAGCCAAATCCCCGATATGGTCAACCGCGCCGTCGAACTAAAGATGCCTGCGATCGCATTAACCGATCATGGTGTAATGTACGGTGCGATCGAGCTAATCAAGGTCTGCAAATCTAAGGGGATTAAGCCGATCATAGGTAATGAAATGTACGTCTTGAATGGCGACATTACCATTCAGTACAAAAGAGAAGATAAAAAGAAAAAATATCATCAATGTGTTCTTGCCAAAGATACCCAAGGCTATCGCAATCTCGTTAAACTCACTACAATTTCTCATTTACAAGGCTTTCAAGGTAAAGGGATCTTTGCACGACCTTGCATTAATAAAGATTATTTACTGCAATATAAAGAAGGTTTAATGCTCACTTCAGGATGCTTGGCAGGGGAAGTTCCCCAAGCAATCATGAATGGCAATCCCAAACTAGCGCGGGAAGTGGCGGCTTGGTATAAAGAACATTTTGGCGAAGATTATTATCTGGAAATTCAAGATCATGGATATCCTGAAGATCGCGTTGTGAATGTGGAAATTTGTAAGATTGCCAAGGAATTGGATATCAGAGTAATTGCCACAAATGACTCTCACTTTACCTCTTGCATGGATGTGGAAGCCCATGACGCGCTGCTCTGTATTCAAACAGGAAAGTTGATTTCTGATGAGAAACGGCTCCGTTATAGCGGTATGGAATATTTTAAATCCTATGATGAAATGAAGCAGCTATTTCGCGATCATTTAGAAGATGACGTAATTGAAGAAGCTCTTGCGAATACGCTCCATGCTGCGGCTAAAGTCAAGCCCTATGACCTGATGCGCGATCCCAGTGCGGCTGATTATCCGATTCCTGACGGACATACTGCGGATACATATTTTGAAGAGGTGACATGGCAAGGTTTACTCCAAAGATTTAATGCGAAAACCCATGCTGAGATTACCGCAGAATATCAAGAGCGCCTGCGCTTTGAGATGGGGATTATCACGCAGATGGGATTTGCGACTTACTTTCTAGTAGTTTGGGATTACATCAAATATGCGAGAGACAAAAAGATTCCCGTTGGGCCAGGGCGCGGAAGTGCGGCTGGCTCTTTGGTTGCTTATTCTCTAGGTATTACTAATATTGACCCTATTCATCATGGGCTGCTATTTGAGCGATTTCTCAATCCCGAACGGAAGTCAATGCCTGATATTGATACTGATTTTTGTATCGATCATCGTAGTGAACTGATTGAATATGTAACCCAACGCTATGGACAGGAACGAGTCGCCCAGATTGTTACTTTTAACCGTTTAACCTCCAAAGCGGTTCTTAAAGACGTGGCACGAGTACTAGATGTGTCCTATAGCGAATCTGACAAGATGGCGAAGATGATTCCTGTGTCGCGGGGTAAGCCAGCTAAGTTAAAGGCAATGATTTCGGAAGCTTCACCAGCACCAGAATTTCGCGATCGCTATAGGGATGACCCGAAAGTATTTGAATGGCTAGACATGGCGATGCGGATCGAAGGCGTGAACAAAAGTTCAGGCGTTCACGCGGCGGGTGTAGTGATTTCGCCGTTTCCACTTGATGAAGTTGTGCCATTGCAACGCAGCAATGAAGGTCAGGTGGTGACGCAATACACGATGGAGGATTTGGAATCCCTCGGCTTGTTGAAGATGGACTTTTTGGGATTGCGAAATTTAACAACGATCGAGCATACGAGTATGTTAATTCGTGGCAACCAAGATCCGAATTTTCATATTGATGCGATCGCACCTGATATGTCTACTGAGGCAAATCAAAAAACCTATAAGCTCCTAGAAAGAGGCGATCTTGAAGGAATCTTCCAATTAGAGTCATCGGGCATGAAGCAGATCGTTAAGGATCTCAAGCCTTCTAATATTGAAGATATTTCTTCGATTCTGGCTCTCTATCGTCCAGGTCCTTTGGATGCAGGACTGATTCCTAAGTTTATTAATCGGAAGCATGGCCGTGAAGCAATCGAGTATCAAGATGCATTGCTAGAGCCAATCTTAAATAATACCTATGGAGTCCTCTGTTATCAAGAGCAAATTATGAGAATGGCGCAGGATTTGGCGGGATATTCTCTTGGTGCTGCGGATTTATTGCGTCGAGCGATGGGTAAAAAGAAACCTGAAGAAATGGAAAAACAGCGTTCTATTTTCCTTGATGGTTGTGCTAAAAATGGCATTCGGTCAGAGATTTCTAACGATCTATTCGATCAGATGGTGATCTTCGCAGAGTATTGTCTTAGTTACGATACTCTTGTGCAGACGGTGGAATATGGTGTGATGCCGATTGGTAAAATTGTGGAGCATCAAATCGAATGTCATGTTTATAGTGTTGATGAGAATGGATTTGTCTATACGCAACCGATCGCACAGTGGCACGATCGCGGTGAGCAAGAAGTATTTGAATATGAGTTAGAAAATGGCGATCGCATTAAAGCTACTAAGGATCATAAATTCATGACTACTGACGGTGAAATGTTTGCGATCAACGAGATTTTTGAGCGTGGTTTAGATTTAGCAGTTGCGAAATGAAATGAATAGGAGATCTTGGTACTAATATAGCAATCCGAAGTGAGTCATAGCTTTAACCATTTATCTGAAAACGCCCAAAACAATCGTTATCCAATTACAAATGATTTCGGATCGCTATAGATAGTGAGGGTTTCTACTCCCTTCCCATCGATAAATTGACATTAGCTGAGCCTAAGATATAATCAGAGACTATTTTTCTATGGTCTAATCCTATACTGGGAAGGGAGTAGACTGTTCTGCTAAGCGATAAGCCTTAGATATAGCGGCATTTTCTATTTGAGTTTTGAACAAATCCATTAAAGATATAATTTCACGATGCAGTTCTATGTACTGCTCAAATTCAATAAGTAGGTATTGTCCATGTGCAATCTCATTTCTAGAACGAAGTAATGTCTCATCAATAATTTTTTCCTTTGTCTCGTAAAAAGAATAATCTAAACCAAGAATACAAATAATATCTTTTAAAACATCTGAGTTAAGATTTGATTGAGTTTTGATCGCATCTTCCCATTGAATTGAACATTTAGATTCCAATTCTGTAACCAATAAGTTTACAACTTTTGTAAATAAAACTGCTTTAGATGTTTCTTGGATATCATTGAGTTGTTTTTTGACTGCTAAAGCCAAAAAATTAGGTGCTAACTCTGAATACTTTAAGTTTTGCCTAGCGACAAACTCCACATAAGATGTTGCAGCAGTTTTCATAAAGCCTTCCCAATGAGCATATAAAATTGCAGTACCACTTCTAAGCAAGGTAGACTGAACTATTTTATATTTATTCTTTTCGATTAATGTCTTAAAGTAAATTAATTCTTTCTTTCTCCAAACAATTTCTTCCGACAGCTTATCATTTAAATGAGATATAGTCCTAATCTTAGTCATAGCTTGAATAATTCTCTTCCCAAAGGGACTATTTTAGGCATCCGTAGACTAGCTGTTTTGCCAGAACCAATCCTTTTGAGAAAGTCCTCATTTCCCCACAATCTTTTTATCCGCCCTAGAATATCAAAATTCCCCCCCGAAGATAGAATGCTTTCGTAGTTGTAACCAACACCAAGAGCAACTGACTCGAAAGCAGATAATAAGAAACCACCCGAGAACCTTTGCTTTATATTATCGTATCTGTGAAAACAATCCGATCCAATAGCTGCATTTAAGTAATTAAAAGTCTCTCTGAATGCTTCAGCTTCTTTCTCAAGGTCAAAATCAGGATTTCTTGCAATCTCTAGCATCTTATCTGTTATAAATTCATTTATGTCCTTTGCTCTCTTAACCTCAGAGGTATCAATAGTTCTAAAGACCACAAATCTTAGCGCAAGATCCATATCATATTGTTCTTCTTTAGCGCGATCAGTTAGAACAATACATTGTTCAAACCCCTCATCTTTAGATAATTCAGCTAACCAATTGAACATCTTGCGATTTTCCATGATTAGAATACAATTTCTCAATTCTTGTTCCGAAAGTGGTGATCCTCCAGTATTTAACCGTTGAAACAGCTCATATTTGCTTTTTTCATCACTTTCTTTTAAAATAATTTTGACATCTAGTTTTGATCTTTTAATAAAAAGTCTCTGAGCTGAAGTGAAAGAATTATCAGGATCATCAGGATCGTCCCACTTCTTATTTTGAAGCGAAGGTAAATATTTAGTTTCTTCTAAAATCAATGGCTCAACTTTTTTATGCTCCTCATTAGCCAAAATACCCATGAACTGAAAAATTGTAGAAAGCCTTTGAAGACCATCCACAACATCCCAAATCCCATCTTTTCTTTGAGAAACGAAAATTGGTGGGAGAGGAATTCCTAAAAGAATTGATTCAATCAGTTTAGTCTTTTGTAAAGGAGTCCACCGATAAAATCGTTGAAACTCTGGATGTATATCTATTTCTGCATCTGTATAAAGGTTTGTTAATTCACCTATTGACATTGCGTAGCTATCAGATTTAACCTCTGTGCTTCTCATGTCGATTTCATCTTGTAATGTCATTATGGTTTCCTAGTATGTCTTTTAAGGATACATTGAGGCAAAACTTAATCTGCAAATGCTAATTATGATAAATGATTTTTGCTTCATAGTATTGGTGATCCTATAAATAAGTCTTTGCATAGGAGCTAGAAAATGGCGATCACCACAGGAGTTAAGACTACCCCTGTTAAGATGCAAAAACAACCGATCTACGTTGGTTATTTTTGCACCTTAACAGGGGTACAGGGGTAGAGTTAAGACATAAAGCTCACAAACAAAAGGCATCGATTGAGTCGCCTTTTGTTTGCGAGATCGCAATCTACAGACCATTGCTGATCAGAATAAAGGCTGACCAGTAAAAGGGATGCGAGAAATTTTTAGAACGGATTGTGGCAATTTGAGCCTGACGTAAAGACTCAGCATTAGAGCGATCGCCTTGTTTGAAATTGTTGTAAAACGCTTGCATTAACGCTTGCGTACCCTCATCACTAACCGCCCAAAGCGATGCGATCGCAGCTTTTGCACCAGCCCTTTGGACTTGATAGCCAAACCCCAAAATCTCGATCCCATTCCCCAATTTCCCAACACCAGTTTGGCAAGCACTGAGAACGATCAAATCAATATTGGACATCGGCAAATCCTTCATTTCGTTAAGCAAAATGCGATCGCCATTGCCAAAAATCAAGAACGAATTTTCAGGTTTACCGACATTGAACTCGGCATGAGTAGCCAGATGTACCACATTTTTGTTTCGCATTTGCGACTCGGTGGCTTGACGACTAAAATCATTCGCCACCAGTTTTGTGGTGTCAGGTAAAGCATCAGAAATAGATTGAACTTCCGTAACTGTGGCGGGTAGTCCAGCTTGTCCAAATTTTGTCGTATTTTGAGCGCCACCAAATGCTCCAGCTAAGATCCGTAATGGCTTCTGTGGATGTGGCGTGAAGTCACTAAGACTATAGGCAATCAAATTATTGACACGATATTTTTCAATTAGCCATTGCTTGCCATCATAGAGAGCCGCGAGTGGCACATAGCGGAGTAATCCATCGGGTGCATAGAGGATAGTATTGGTGTTTGCCAGATCGGCTTCGATGGGCTTAATTAAAAGATCGTAGAGCTTAGTGGCAGGTTCAATTACATCTAACGAGTCAGCATCACGTAATCCCGTTTTGAAATCTATCACCAATTGAGTGATATCTGCTTCTTTTATGACAACAGAGCGATGGATTGGCGTTTTGTTAGGGATAAATAGAATTAGTTCTACGCGATTACCCCAAATTAGTGGATAGAGCAGCGCATGCCCTTGAGGCAGCTTTTGAAGATATTCGGGAACCCGATTGAGTTCTGTTTGTGGAAGTTGACTTAACTGCTGCGTGATTTTTTGATTGCCATCGATCAATGGCTGAAAAGACTTTAGCTGCTGTGTGGCAATTTCTTGAACTTGGCGACTTTCTTCAGAAAAAATATTAATTCCCTGAGCAGTTCGTTCATTGCCTTTGACATTTTGTAAATAGTCTTCTAACTCTTGTACCTTAAGTAAATCAAGAACTTGTAAAGCCTCCATTACTCGTCCTTCTTGCAATAGCAAATTTGCGAGATTACGATAGTTGTAGGCAACAGTTTGTTGATATGACTTTTGTTGCTCGATCGCAAGTACTCGTAGTTCCTTACGAATCGATTCTGTAACATTTACTGATTGTTTATAAAATGCGATCGCTAATTCAGGATATTTTGATTGGAGTTGCGATCCGAGATTGCCGAGTAATAATCCTTCTCGATTACGATTACCTAACTCACGAGCAGAAATTAAGGCAGACTGAAAGGTCTGAAAAGCTTGCTCGTTTTGATTAGATAAACTATAGGATAGCCCAAGACTATATAGAGTATTCCCAATACCTGCGCGATCGCTAATGCTGCGATAGATATCCAATGCTTGTTGGTGCGCGGATATAGATTGAGCGGGTTGTTTTAGTTCAGAATACAAAGAACCAATTTGCGAAAGCATTGATGCTTCGTAAGAGCGGTTACCTGATTGCTTAAAGAAGTCCAGAAGACTTAATGCTGACTTTAGCCGTTCCGCAGGATTAGACGCAGTAGGATTATCACTAAACGCCGCAATCAATGTTTTTCCCATTTGCTCTAATTGTGGTAAATTCTTGAGCAATCGCGGCAATTTTTTGATGATTTCTGCGACTTTACCTTGTTCTCCAAGCTGTAGATAAACTTGTCCTAAAAACATTGAGGCAACTCCTTCTCCTATGCGATCGCCTAGAGACTGATAGAGCAATTGCGCTTCTTGCAGAGTAGCCAAAGCTTTTGGATATTGACTTAGCGAATTATAAATACTACCTTCACCGATGAGAATACTAGCAAGAGTTTGCTGATCACTAGGTTTAGGCTTTTGAGAAGCAGCTAATTCTCGATAAACGACTCTAGCTTGTTGATAGAGTTCTAAAGCTTCGCGACTTTTTCCTTGGGCAATACAGACATCAGCCATATCCTTGAAATTGCGTAATTCACCAGATCGATCGCCTAGATCTTGATAGACTTTTTTAGCTTGAAGATAGAACTCAATGGCTTTGGGATAGTTACTAAGATTTCGATAGGATTCGGCAACGGCACTTAGTTGCTCAGCTTCATAAGGACGATCGCCTACTTGGCGAACTAATTCCAAAGCTTGGAGATTGAGTTGTACGCCTTTGGTATATTCCAATGACAAGTTGTAAATATTTGCTTCTAAATTTAACGAGTTTGCTTGTCCCAATAGGTTCCCAAGTGTCTGAAATGCGATCGCACTTTGTTTCGTTACTGCCAATGCTTGCTCTTTTTGACCAAGCACGCCATAAGTACTCGCCAGATAAAAGAGGATTTGAGCTTCAGCCGCCCGATTTCCTTCGGCACGACTGAGTTTTAGTCCATTTTCAAAATATTTTAGTGATCGCGAAAACTCAAATTTCTTAATATAAATAACGCCAATACTCGCAATAGTCTTGCCTTCTCGATAGCGATCGCCGACTTCTTTACGGATCGCTAAGGAATTTTCCAGCAAAGGCATAGCTTTGTCATATTGCTCCAGACTAATATAGGCTCTACCCAATTGGTATTGCGTTTCACCTTCTGCTTTGCGATAGAGTTTTTTATCTGCTGTATTTGACGGAGACTGTAGGATTTTGCTTGCCTGTTGCAAACTTATTAGCGCTGGCATTTCTTGCCTCAACCCAATCTGTACCGCACCGATCCCTGTTAGAGCGATCGCCTCTCCTAAGCGATCACCTTGTTGACGATAAATATTTAAAACCTGTTGATATTGCTGCAAAGAATCTTGATAGCGTCCCTGATCGAATAGTTTTTCGGCTCTTTGCAACATCTCATCTGTGGAGTTAGATGTATTAGCAATTTTTTGATCGAGAGCCTGATCGAAGGCATAAATTGGATTTATCCCCACTTCTGATAGCATCATCGCCATAGCCAAAATCAGGGTGATTGATAGGCGATCGCGCATGGATTTTCTTGGCATTGATTTTGCTTGCAACATAAATTTCTGCATCCTGACAATCTCTAAGGCTAGACGACCCATCATATTCGCGTATAATCTATTCTCTAACGTTGGCGATACTCTAAAAGTTAAGATTAAACAAATTTTTGCATCACATTTTATAATTTCTTTAAATTAAAAAATATTCGTCTAGGAGCATAGATTAAAAAATCATGGAAATATCTGATATTTCTGAGGTCATAACTCAATCAGACAAACAGCGCTTTCTACCGTTCGTATCTTAGAAACTCAAACCTATGAAAAGTTTTATCCAAAATCTGCTTCGTTATCCAAAATTTTTAGCGCTAATCACTGGTGGGGTGCTCTCTGTGGTGATTGCCCCGATTATTCCATTACTTAAAAAGCCTGTCACTGCGGTCGCTATGATTAGTGCGATCGTAAGTGGGTTTATTGGTGTATCGCTAGTATTAAGAGCTATGCTTGGACTAGACATCGCTTAGGGTTCCGCACAGTAAGATAATTTAGTAGCGCGGCGGAGCCGCGCTACTAAATTATCTTACTGTGCGTCCTTTGATAGATCTGGATTCGGATTTTAGCCA
>Ga0209490_10006884_pt1 | contig 10193 bp, 10 predicted proteins | sample MAT06_FD_187209 | JGI IMG/M metagenome (GOLD analysis project Ga0209490, IMG submission 187209) | Freshwater microbial communities from Lake Fryxell liftoff mats and glacier meltwater in Antarctica - MAT-06 (SPAdes) (version 2) | ecosystem: Environmental > Aquatic > Freshwater > Ice > Liftoff...
TTCACACTGAGTGGGCTGAAGTGACAAGTGTTACTGCGCGCCAGATCAATGAAACGACTTTGCAAGGGGGACGGATTGTCGCCATTGGCACCACAGCTACGCGCACCCTGGAATGGGCCGCCACGGGCGCACAAGGGATTGATCCCTACGATGTGACGGCTTGTCCGTGGCAACGGGTCAGTGCGTTTGCCGGCAATGTCAGCCTCTTTATCCGCCCTGGCTATCGTTTCCGCGCCGTAGATATGCTCATTACCAACTTTCACTTGCCGCGCTCTAGCCTGCTTATGCTCGTCAGTGCCTTTGTAAATCAGGTCCACCCAAACGATCCAGACGCCGGGCGACGTTTGCTCTTAGCGGCCTATGCGGAAGCAAAACAGGAAAATTACCGGTTTTTCAGCTTTGGCGACGCGATGTTGATTCTATAACCTCGACGGTCATTTTTTTACGTGATTTTTTACTCTTTTGTCAGTCAATCCGCCGCTGCAATCCTCATTCAATCCTCATTTCTCATGAATCAGCTTGCCAGCATGGCAAGCTGATTCATTACTCTAGTACTATTGTTTTGCCTGGCAGTTCCTGTAAACTAGCTTGTAATGAGCTTGAGCAATAATAAGGGGAATTTCTTCAAACGCGATCAAATACCCATGAGTTGTGACAGCTGTATGATCCGTTATCTTCCAGATGGATAATTCGCTAGTGAAGGATTGATCAAAAATGCATACAAATGATCGAACGCCCCCTGCGCAAGTGGTTGCCGGTAAATTAATTGTCGGCAAATTAATCTCGGCCTTATGTTTGCTCACGTTGTTGCTGTTGCTGCCCACGGTTGCTTATGCCGCTGATAAGCCGAGCAAAGCCTTGGCGCAATTAGGTACGCCAATCCCTGTCATGTTGCCAACGCTTGCAGATGTTACTGGGTTGCAAGAACAGGGAAATTCGGCGGCAACAGTGCCCACCGTACCCACGGCGACACCGACGCCGACAATTACCACAACCGTAACGCCGACGCCCACTGTCACCGCAACACCGACACCACCGCTAACGAACGTTACGTTTGATTCTGACGGAGAACAGATTATCTATGAGGTGAGCTTTACGAATAATACCGGTAAGGTTATATCTGGTGCCAAACTGAATGTCGAAGTGCCGTCCTATACCAATTTCAATTTGCAAGAAAGTACGCCCAATTGGGCCTGTCCTAGCGGCACTACGGCTGGATTCGTGTGTACAAATGTATGGGGTGACATTCCGTCCTCTAGCGGAGAGGTCGCTGCGGCATCGGTAAACGCCGTATGGACAGCCAAAGTTGTCTTAGATGTACTGGTCGCTCAAGTGCCTGTCAATACAGAAGCCATTACATTTGAGGTTTTGGTGCTCGATAGTAGTGGTAATACATATGCTACGTATGAGCTAACGGCCACGCTTCCCGACCCCGTAACGGTGTATCGGGTGCTGCTGCCGATCATTCGGCAGTAATCACCATTGTCTCCCTACTGAGTGAGAAACTGCGCATGGAATAAAAGCTTTTATCCCGTGCGCAGTTATTTTTATTCGCCATCGCACCGGTATCTTTTCCCACCCCAACGGCTGCCCTTCATTGCGCAAGCATAAGCTGCTCGACAAGCGGACCCATCGCTAGTGCAGGGAAATAACTCAAACCACCGACGATGAGGGCTGTTCCAAGCACGTAAGACCCGCCAGTCCTGCTGCCGTCACCACTGCAATCGCCGTGAGCAACAGGATAACCAATGGTCCCATAATTGTATAGAGCGCAATTAGCTTCATCTCATCAATGCTCACCTGTTTGCCTAAATACTCCGGGGTGCGCCCAATCATCAAGCCGCCGATAAAGACACCGAGCAGCGCGACTAAAATGATGCTATAGAGACCGGTTCCCAGCCCACCAAAGATAATTTCACCCAGCAGCATCATAGACATTATCGGGAATAGCGCAGTCTCAATTATACCAAGCGAATGATCACCTATGAACAACTTAAAACGAAACCAAAAGACTTTCTGCGCGTAACCGGTTTCGCGCTCGACGAATTTGCCTATCTGTTAAGCGCGTTTGAGCAAGTCTACCGTGAGCAATCTGCCCAAGTGACGGTCGAAGGGCAACCGCGGCAACGGCAAGCGGGTGGCGGCGTCAAAGGGAAGTTAGCGCGCATCGAAAACAAGCTGCTCTTCATCTTGGTGTATGAGAAAACCTATCCGCTGCAAACGCTGCAAGGGTTGAGCTTTGAACTGAGTCAACCGCAGACGAATGCGTGGATTCAGCGGCTCCTCGCGGTCTTACAAGAAACCCTCAAGCGCTTGGGCCTGACGCCTGAACGGGAGGGGCAGGCGTTCGCTACGAGTGCCGTGTTCCAAGCGTGCGCCGCCGCTTTGGTGCTCGATGGCACAGAACGCCGTCGCCAACGGCCCCAAGATGGCGAGTTACAAGGCGAACACTACCGTGGCAAAAAGAAAGCACACACCGACAAGAACGTGCTAATTGTCGATGAACAAACCGGCGAGGTCCTCTATCGCAGTGCCACCGAAGTCGGCAAAATCCATGATAAAAAACTGGCAGACAAAGCCCAAATCACTTATCCAAACGCGGCAACGGTCGCTAAGGATACCGGCTTCCAAGGCTATGAACCACCCCTTGTGTTGGCTTTCTAACCAAAAAAAAGCCAAAAGGGCGCGAATTGACCTTTGATGAGCGATTTTTCAATCGCATTTTCTCGGCGATTCGCATCCAGGTCGAACACACCATTTCAGGGGTCAAACGCTGTCGCATTGTCAAAGATATTTTGCGTAATACGAGCACTGGTTTTTCCGATCGGGTGATTGAAATCGCTTGTGCTTTACATAAGCTCAGAATTGCTTTTCGCCATCCGCCCGCTACCATCAACTTGCTCGACTTTTGTGCTTGATCCTTATTCCCGATAATGTCTATTACTACTCGTTGAATTTGCTAATTCGTTGGGCGTGCCGTGGACGCCTTTGCATATTGCTGTACATCCGGAGCGCGTGCCTGAGATCAAACGTAAGTGGCAGACGCGTGTCGGGATTGGCGAGTTAGTCGTTATCTCTTCGCCCTATCGTAGCTTAACCCGGCCTCTACGCACCTATATCGAGAAACGACTCAAGCATAATCCGGATGGTTTTGTTCAAGTCGTCTTAGGTCAACTGCGCACCGGCCATGCGATGTCGCAGCTATTGCATCAAAATGCCCACTTGATCGAACAATTAGCCCTGGATGATATCGAAGGTGTCGTGACCACCATCGTCCCCATTCATATCGAGCAATTCCGCAAAGTTACTGCTAAAACGCCAGTGGCGTCACCCGTATCAGCAGGAGGATAGTTTGGAAATTTCAGTCGTGGCGACAATTGTCCGTGACGGATTTTGGCTGGTGATCATCGCCGGCTGGATCTTTCTGATTCTGACCGGTTTGGAAGCAGATAAACCGCTGAGCGGTGGTCTGCCTGGTCATGTAAGTGCGGCGGACGATCACCTGCATAAGTCGTCGGGTTTGCTCGAACAACTGGGCGAGAAGGGTGACTGGATCGTCTTCGGTGCAGTTTGTGCTGCTTTACCAGTGGTGCTGTGGTGGATTTTTGCTGTCCATGGGCGCTATAGTTTTTGCCCACCAATAGAAAAACCCCTGCCTTGCGGCAAGGGTTTTTCTGTGTTGTCCGGTAGCACCTAGGCTAGAGGGCAAGCCCCCGAGGTGATGCTACCGGCCGTGTACTGATACTATAATCCATTTGCATCACCTCCATTTTTTTTCAGGATAGCTGTGTCAGGCTGGGCTGTCCACCGGTGAGTATAACTGCTGACCCACTGAATTGTTTTAATTACGGTACGGTGTTTCGGCTTGTTATACTTTTAAGCCTCTAATTGCCTAGCTGACAGCAGTATGCCATAGTTTGTTTTAGTTGTCAAGCAGCCGAACCTTGCAATTTGTTTAAAGTAGCCAGGCGAGAAAATAGGTGGCCAGCCCCAAAAAGAGCGTAAAGCCCAGACAATCGGTAAAGGTTGTGACAAAGACTGCCGAAGCCAAGGCCGGGTCGACGCGGAACCATTTGAGCAGCATCGGTACAATGACGCCGGCCAAAGCGGCGACTAACATGTTGCCCATCATGGCTAGGCCAATCACCACCCCAAGGGTTGGGTTGCCCCGCCAAAGCCAGGAAACAATACCGACTAAAAGACCAATCGTTATGCCGTTGGCAATCCCGATTTGTAATTCATGCCACAGCGCAGCCCAAGCATCGCGGCCATCAATTTCACCTAGTGCCAGCGAACGTACGACAATGGTTAGCGTCTGGGTGCCAGCATTACCGCCTTGGCCAGCAACAATTGGCATGAAGGCCGCCAGCCAAGCCGCTTGCGCCAGGGTATTGTCAAACATGGAGACGACGCTGGAAGCCAGAAAGGCGGTTGCCAAATTTACCATCAACCAGGGTTGACGATTGCGAATCGAGCGCAAAATAGGGCTAAAAATTTCAGAATTACCGCTCACTTGCGCCAGGCGATAAATATCTTCGGTGGCTTCTTCTTCTAAAACATCGACAACGTCATCAACGGTAACAATCCCAACCAACTTCTCATCCGCATCGACTACTGGCACCGCCAGCAAGTCATAACGGGATAGCACCTGGGCCACCTCTTCTTGGTCGACATCCACGCGCACAGAAATGACTTCGCGGCTCATAATCTCTTCGATGGTCTGGTGTGGCTCGGCCAAAATCATGGCGCGCAGATTGACGACGCCAATCAGACGTGCGTAACGGTCCAACACATAGAGATAAAAAATTTCTGAAGCATCATGGTAATGTTGTTTTAGAAACACAACCGCCTCGGCCACGGTCATATAGCGGCGCAATGAAGGTGGTGGCAGGTTCATAATCCCGCCGGCCGTATCGTCTGGGTAACTCATCAAGGCAGCCACCGGCGCAGCTTCGTCCATCTGCTCGAGCACTTCGGCGGCTTCTCGCGGCTCCAACTCGCCCAATACATCGGCGGCGGCATCCGGTTCCATTTCATCGAGCACGTCGGCCAACGCTTCGGTGTCCAAATGTTGGGCAATTTCAGCCATGTCTTCTTCATACAACTGCGCGAAGACTTCGGCTAACTCCGGCACATCCAGCCGTTCGACCATGGCCGCCTGTTCTGTCTTGTCCAGCGTAGTAATAATTTCGGCAATATCCGCCGGATGCAAGCTGCGTAGAAAAGTAGCTGCATCGTCATACTTTTCTGTCTGCAGCAGGGCGAGTACTTGATCGCGCGCATCAGTAATGTTGATTGGATCAACCATTAATACACCTCCGTTACCTGTAAAATAAGATTGGCAAAGCATTTAACACGCCGCTGCCTATCAGCAGGCATCTTTGCCGCTTGTTATGCGTGGCGCGAAATGACGATTGATCCAGAGAGGTGTGTGGAATTTGGCGGTTTACGGAAATAAAAAACGCCAGCCGGGGCATGTGGCTGACGCAAATAGGTGAAAAGAAATAAACGAAGAACGCGCTCGGGTAGGGCCGAACTTTACCGAGTACGTTCTCCAAACTGTAATAACGGATAGGTAAACAAAGTGCTGCTTACCGCATTACAAGTAGAAGCCTTACCGTAATAATTCCAGACCCTACCAGCCATGTTCTTTGTCGTCACCTGACCAATTTGCGCAAACTGCATCGCCTGGCTTGGGCTCCACAAAGCTGCTCTGTGTAGGTAGTTATAAAGGTGACCTCTGCCACCTTGTTTGTTAGCAGCAACTACGCCCATTGCCTTGCTTGCAGGTGGCACCAGGGTGAAATAAGCACTGGCGCTTTGCAAAGCCGGTATGGGCACGCTACTATCATCGTTATCGGGCTGACTTTCAGACCCTTGGGTAAGATTTTTCGTGTGATTCATCGGTTGTTTTGGCATCGGGGGTGGATAGACCCCACTTTCCATCATGCTACTTGCAAAAGAGGCTGTAAAAGCCTGGACATAAATAAAGAACTAGCGGTGTGGCTGCTTAATGTGACCTTTTCATAAAGGAGCAGCTCAACTAAGCTAGTATACTACAGAAACAAGATTACGTAAACTAAGATCTACTTACGCTTTACGGCGAAGCATAGCACTCTGCGGCAATGCTGTCAATAGGCGAATCGTTGCTTTATCCTTACAACCCCTTACAGTTTTGTCTTATGCGGCGGGCGATGAAACGGATGCGCTCAACACTGTTTGCAGAACTGGATGTTGAATTATAGTTTGTACATCTTGCCAGGCTTGGTAGATTTTTGGATCAGACAACTCAGCCGGATCGGGCATAAAGCCAAAATCTAGATAAACTTTGACCGCCCAAGGTCGCCCGGATGAGGTACCCAAGGTCGCGCGCTGATGGCTTTGAGCCAGCCGGCGCATGGCATGGGTCATCATCGGCTTGGTTAGGCCGCGCCGTTGATAGTCGGGATGGACAACCACCCAATGAATGCGGCCCCAATCACCCGTGTCGCGCCAATTTGCATCCCACCACGCCGTGATCGAGGCAATGGCGCGCCCTGCGTCAGTTTCGACAAAATACATGCGGTCGGGCAGCGCGTCTAGCTGGGTGCCAAACTGGCGTTCGAACATGGTGTCGTCGAATTTGATAAACGGCTCGCTGGCCACTTGAATCTCGGTCCAGATGCGATCATCGCCTGGCCGGTAGGCGCGAAATTGATAGCCGGTGGGCAAGGTATAAATTGGAAAATCAGTCATCGTTAGACGATTCATATTAAAGGCAATATCTTCAAGCAACATCGGGTTATTCTCCAGCCTGGCATAGCCAGAATTATAGATTGTCTGGGGTAAGGATATGGGGTAGACAGGTAGACAAGGAAACAGGGAAACAGGGAAACAGGTTGATGTCACCTATCTACCTATCTACCTATCTACCTATCTACCTGTCTACCTGTCTACCTGGCTTCCTATGGCAACGGTTTACACAGCGATCTTATGATTCATATCGCTCATTAACCCCTTCAATTGCTGATAGGTCGCCTGATATTGGCGCATATAAAAATCATACTCGGCGTGGCGTGCTGCATTCGGTTGATATTCACCGGCAATCTCGACCATCGCATTAGCCGCGGCGACTAAATTGGGATAGACGCCGGCGCCAGTGGCCGCCACCACTGCTGATCCCAACATCGTTGCTTCCGGGCAACGGGTGGTATAGATGGGCATGCCCAACACATCCGCATAAATCTGCATAAAAAGCGGGCTACGCGTAGCCCCACCGCTGGCGATGATACGCGCAACCTTAAACTGGTGGCGGGCAAAGGTCTCGATAATGTCGCGCATGCCATAGGCCACGCCCTCCATCAAGGCGCGAAAAACATGCGCCCGGCTTGATTGCAGCGAAAGCCCCCAAATGGTCCCGCGCGCCGCAGAATCTGTGTGCGGGGTGCGGTTGCCTTGGAAGTAATCGAGCACGATCAGCCCTTCGGAACCAACCGGTATCTGCGCTGCTTCGCGGTCGAGCAATTGATAGACTGAGATCTGGTTGGCAGCGGCTTCGGCCTCCAACCCCTGGCCAAAGTTGCGTTTAAACCAATTAAGAATCGAACCGGCTGAGACCTGCCCGCCTTCGAGCAGATGCTGGCCGGGAATCAGCGCGTCTGGGAAGCTGCCAAAGACGCCGGGCAAATGCAGTGCCTGTGCCGAAAGCGCCGAAAGTACATTAGAGGAACCGGTGATCATGCCCATGTCGCCAGGTGATGTAACGCCCAAACCGAGCAAGCCGATAAATGCATCGCCCCCGTTAGTCGCAACCGGAATACCAGCGGACAATCCCAATTGCTCGGCTGCCGCCGGCGAAAGTAAACCGGCCACTTCACCAATCTTCAAGATGGCGGCGGGGAATTTCGTTTCGATCCCGCCCAGTCCGATCTCTGCATAGAAGTCCGTTGGCCAACCGCCACTGGGCAGATGGTAAAACCAACGCTGACTAATCGTGTTGATATTGAGCGTAAAGCGCCCGGTCAATTGGTAGACAAGCCAATCGGCATACTCGAGCAACAGGTCCGTATCGGCATAGGTGGCCGGCTCATGCTCGCGGAGCCAAAGCATCTTCGGTGGCATCCACTCGGCGCTGACCCCGGCTTGGCAATAGCGCAGCGCTGTCGCGCCCGTGGCAAAGATCCGCGCGGCCTGAGCACTGGCCCGCACATCCATCCACAGCAGTGCGCGGCGCAACACCGTACCATCTGTCCGCATTGGCACCAGGGTGCAGGTAGTAGCATCAGCGCTGATGCCAATAATTTCGGCTGGGTTCACCGCCGCGCGCTGGAGACAGGCGCGCACCGCCACCACCAGGCTTGTCCACCACTCATCTGGATCCTGCTCCGCCCAGCCGGGGCGCGAAAAATAGGTGGTATAGCTGCACGAACCGCTCGCCACCAGATTGCCCTCCAGATCAAACAGACCAGCCCTGACCGACTCCGTACCACCGTCGATACCGAGCACGTAGGGAGAGTTGTGCTGTGCCACCGTGTTCATTTGCCCCTTACTTACGTGGAGAATGGAAGAGTGGCTAGACTATATATCTCCCCTACTCCCCTACTCCCCTACTCCATCAACAACCCCCCATTCACCGCCAATGTCTCGCCGACCAGATAGGTGCTGGCCGGGGATGCCAAAAAGAGCACTGCGGCGGCCACTTCCTCTGGCGTGCCCAGGCGGCGAATCGGCGTATCGGCCTGCCAGCGCTTTAGTTCACTCTCATCGGCATGGTCTAAAAGCATGTCGGTCTGGATGCGTCCCGGCGCGACGGCATTGACGCGAATATTATACTGGATCACTTCGCGGGCCAGCGAACGTGTAAAGGCCAGTAAACCACCTTTGGCCGCCGCATAATGGGCGTGATTGGCCGAGCCACGCTGGCCGGCAATCGAGGCTATGTTAATGATCACGCCCGCCTGCGCGCTGATCATGGTGGGCAATACGGCGCGCGCACAGTAGAAGGCGGCGTAGAGATTGGTGCGCAAGACGCTATCCCACTCTTCGTCGCTCATTGCTAAGACGGGCGTTTGTGGAAAGCGACCGGCGTTGTTGACCAAAATATCGATACGCCCATGTTTGGTTACTACGGCGGCGATCAAGGTGTCGACGGCGGGCCGCTGGCTGACATCTGTACAAAAGGCTTCCACTGTCCAACCGTGGTCGGCGGCGGCCTGGCTGACCGCAGTAGCCGCAGCGTGATCGCGCTGATAACAGAAGATCGCCGTTGCGCCCAAGCGGGCAAAGGCCAAGGTAATCGCCCGGCCAATGCCGCGCGACCCACCTGTGATCAAGGCCACTTGGCCGCTAAAATTTAGAGTTTCAGTTACGTTCATCGGTTATTCATCAGCAATGGATTTGTAAACACGGATTAGGAACAACACGGATAAAAACAAATATCGATATGGGTTAGCGACAGAGAGAATTGTTATCAATCTTCTTGAAAGCTGCTGTTGCTTCCAGGAAGATTGTTTCTTAACGCGACTGTCTTGCCCTTAGCTTGGTGCATGGGCAAGAAACAAAAGCCACTATCCGTGTTTCCCCATCCGTGTTTACAAAATATTAGCAGCTACGGTGTAGCCGCCAATTGTTTGAATTGCGCCTTCAGCGCCGGATATAGCGCAACATACACCGCATAGAGCGCATCGTAACGGGCGCTGAATTCCGGGCGCGGCTGATAGAGCATTCCTCTGTTTACCATTTGCGCGACCGCAGCGTCGACACTAGCGTAGAGACCCGCGCCCACGGCGGCGACCATCGCATCGCCCAGCGGCGCACCGGTGGCGGCTCGCGGCAAATGCAGGGGCCGCTTCAACACATCCGCCTTGATCTGGTTCCAGATGCCGCTGCGGGCGCCACCACCCACACAGGCCAGGCTGGTGGCGACAAAGCCGGCTGCTGCGGCCACCTCGACATTGTGGCGCAGACCAAAGGCGGCCCCTTCCATGATCGAACGGATCAGATCCGCCTTTTGCGTGGCGAGCGAGAGGCCAAAGAAGACGCCGCGTGCATCGCTATCCCAGATTGGGGAGCGCTCGCCGTACATATAGGGCAAAAAGAGCAAACGATTTGCCCCCGGTGGGCTTTGTGCCGCGGCTTGGCTGAGCAATTCAAATGGATCGATGCCAAGTTGGGTGGCCGCCAAACGCTCTGGCTCGCCCAGTTGATCGCGGAAC
>Ga0209490_10006885_pt1 | contig 10192 bp, 7 predicted proteins | sample MAT06_FD_187209 | JGI IMG/M metagenome (GOLD analysis project Ga0209490, IMG submission 187209) | Freshwater microbial communities from Lake Fryxell liftoff mats and glacier meltwater in Antarctica - MAT-06 (SPAdes) (version 2) | ecosystem: Environmental > Aquatic > Freshwater > Ice > Liftoff...
CGGTCGCAGACTTGCCCCCCCAGCTGGCCTCGGGGGCGGATCTCACTTTTGAACTGTTGTGGGAAAGTCTGGCAAGTACGGCCACCGATTACACGGTCTTTGTGCATGTGGTAAATGCCGAGGGTGTCAATGTAGCCCAGCAGGATCAGCCGCCGCTGGGTGGCTTTGCTGCCACGCGACTCTGGGAGCCGGGCCTGCGTTTGCTCGATCGCTATCAACTGACCTTGCCGCCCGATCTGCCAGCGGGCACGTATACGGTGCGTGTGGGGCTGTATACGGTGGAAAATGGTCGTCTGCCGGTGCTCCACAACGAAGCAGTGATTGGCGATTTTGTGACGGTTGGTTCCTTTACTGTGTCCAGCGCAAAGTAGTGCCGCAACCTATGCACAAATCCAATCCGTCATTATTGCAGGGGCCAGCGTTGTGGCTTGTGGGCGCAACGCTGAGCTACTTGGCTATCCCCGTTTTCATCTTTTGCCTGGGTTGGCTGAAACTGCCCTGGGCGATCCTCTGTACGCTCGTCTTGGGCGGTGGCTTGTGGTTTGCCCTGGCCGATTTGCGGGGCGAACCGCGCATCGCACAAGCCCTCAACGCCTGGCTTGGCTTGGTCAATCGTCGATCCGTGGCCATAACAGTGGCTGTTTGCGCCTTTCTCGTGCTTATTTCCGGAGTCGGTGGCTATGGCTACCAGACCGGCGATTGGACGAAACATGAGATTTTGCTCAAAGATCTGGTGGACTATGCGTGGCCAGTCTATTATGACTATTATGGTGAAACGGTGGGGTTGACCTACTACCTTGCCTACTATTTACCCGCCGCCTTGCTGGGCAAAGTGGGTGGCATTCTGGTTGCCAATCAGATCTTGGTCTTGTGGACGCTGCTTGGGTTGATTTTGTCTGTGTTCTGGTTTGCGCTGCTGGCTAACCGTTCGTTATTGACCGGCCTCAGCCTCTTTCTGGTCTTTTCCGGCGTGAGCATCCTTGGCTTTCTATTGCGCTTTGCTACCCCTTTTTCAATTTTGGCCGGCGCTCCCGATCTCAACACCTCGATTTGGCAAACGCATCCGGCATTATGGGCGGCGAACTGGCAATATTCACCGCATGTGCGCGGGCTTTTCTGGGTGCCCCAACATGTGCTGCCGGGCTGGTTGATCACCGGCATGGTACTCTTTGTGTTGTTTACGACCACAACGCGGCGGAGTCTCTATCTGTTGTGGGCGTTCAGTGCGCTTTGGTCGCCTTTTATCACGATTGGCCTGACGCCTTTGCTCCTGGCCGATCTGTTGCCCAGAGAAAATAGCCGGTTTGTCGACCGCGTGCGCGCTTATCTGTCCATGCCCAATATGGTTGGTCTCCTGCTCTTTCTGCTGATGGGCATTTTCTACGCCACCAAACTAACCCCCATTACGCCTGTCTTTAACCAGGGTATGCGCATTGGCTGGATCTTTGCCGAAGCGGTCTCCTGGGGGGGGCTGGTCAAATTAGTCACGTCGTATGCACTTTTTTGCTTTTTGGAATTTGGCATCTACTTTGCGTTGGATCGCTATCGTTCCCTGCAAGCCATGCCGGCGCTGCGCTGGCCCTATTGGAGTGTCTTCGTCTGGCTGGCGCTACTGCCGCTCGTGGTCTTTGGCCAACACAATGACCTGACCATGCGCGCGTCGATTCCTGCGCTCTTTTTTGTGGCCGTGATGGTGGGGCGCAATGGCTATCGCTGGCAAGGCGTAACCGCGCGGCGCCGCGCGCTTTGGCTGGCGGTCCTTGTGTTGGCAGCGCTCTCACCAATGTATGAGATCGGCTATCAGTTAGCGCGCGCCTATCAACGCGGGGCGCTCTACGAATTTGAGCTCAATCCCGAGCGCAACCTGGCCGAGAAATATGTCCTGGACGCCGATATTATGCAGCAATATGCCAGCAACATCGAGACACCTTTCTTCACCATGTTGGCCAGGACGGGCAGTGCGGCGACCGTCAATGAAGATGACGAATCAATTATTTTTGGCGACAGCCTGACGCTGGTCGATGCCCAGTTGAGCCGAACTGGGATCAACCCTGGTGAACAGCTTGATTTGCTGCTATTATTGCGCGCGGTTGCCCCTATTACGCGCAACTATAGCATTGCGGTGCGCTTGGTAGACGCGCAAAATGGATTGTGGTGGGAAGAGCAAGTGTGGCCGGCGGGCGCACCGACCACCACCTGGCCAGTAGCACGGCGCATCTGGTATGATAATCACACCCTGCGCATCCCCGCCGATGCACCACCCGGGCTCTATCGTATAGAGATCTATTTTACCGATCCCGATACGCAAGCCAAGCTGCCAGCACGCGCCGTTGCCAGCGGGGTCAGTTTGGGCGAAATCGCACCCGTAGCCTATATCCAGGTAGGGACAGAGCAACCAGTGCCGGCCTATGCGTTGCCAAGCGCCCCCACATTTGGTGGCCAGATCACGCTGTTGGGGAGCAATCTGGCGGCGCACGCAGAAGCATCGGCCACAGCCCCCTTGCCAATCGAGCTTGTCTGGCGCACGCTAGAACGCCCAGAAAAGCAGTACACCGGCTTTGTCCAACTGTTAGATAGCGCAGGACGCTTGGTAGCGCAACAGGATCACCCGCTGAATAATAACTTTATTCCTTCGACCCTGTGGGAGCCGGGTTTGATCCTCCACGATACCTATCAAATCGAACTGCCCGCGGATCTGGCACCCGGCACCTATGAATTGATCGTCGGCATCTATGATCCCATCACGGGCGAACGGCTACCGGTTAGCCGCGACGGGACAGAGGCGGGTGATGTAGTAACACTTAGTGCAGTGAACCTAATCCCGTAAACTTCTAGGAAATGCGCCCCGAAGAAAGGAGAGGATTACACGATCTTTCTTCGGGGCGCGGATGAAGCGAGTAAGGTACCGATACCATTAATGATGAAGAAATGGCTTGGCTTTTGTCTCTTGGGCGTGATTCTAGTTGTGGCCTTTGGGCTGCGCTGGCGCTATGCCCAGACCATCAGTCTCTATGTCGATGAATTTACCACGCTGTGGGCGGCGCGCCGTGTACAAACTTTGGGCGTGCCGATTATGCCCAGCGGTGTGCTTTACACGCGCGGGTTATTATCAACTTATATCGAGGCTGCCTTTCTCGCGCTCTTTGGCTTCAGCTACTGGGTAGGTCGTCTGCCGAGCATTTTGTTCGGGCTGGCGACGATCATCGCGCTGTGGGTGATGGGCCGGCGGCTATGGCAGGAAACCGTGGGGTTGCTGGCCGCGCTGGGATTGGCCCTGTTGCCCGAGGCGATTTTATGGAGTGGACGCGCGCGCTTTTATGCACAATTACAATTTTTCACACTGTTAGTGGTGTGGAGCGCATTTGCGGGGATGACAGAAACAGCAGACAAGCGGCGTTTGGCGCGCCGCCAAGCCTACTTCGCAATCTGCTTTATCCTCGCGCTCTTTTCGCACGAAGAGATGGTCTTGATTTATCCATCGCTCGTTTTGGGTATGCTGCTGTGGCGCGGCTGGCGTTTCTTTTTGATAAAGTCGGTTTTTCTCAGCCATGCCGTGTGCGTTGTCGCGCTGATCGCACGCTATGCCATGGAAAAAATTGGCCAACCGGGTTACTTCGAGACAATCCAGACCCAGCGTCCCTATGTAGGCATCATCTTTGATCTGCCCGGTGCGTGGCAAACCTATAGCCCCTTATTTATTGGCCCAGAGCGCCTACTGTGGACACTGGGCCTGCTTTTCGCATTGGGTGTGGCGTTGCTGGCGTTGGCGCGCCAACGCTGGCGACCCCAGCAATTGCCACGGCAGCACCAAGCAACCCTCTTTTTACTGCTACAACTATTTTTTGTGCTGGCCGTTGTATTTACCCTGGTCGGCACCAGCTGGCGCGAGGGGCGCTATCTCTTTTTCATTCAACCGCTCTGGCTGTTGGTCGGCGCGGCGGGGATTGGCCTGTTGCTCCAACGCCTAGCGGCCTATCGCTGGATGCAACGGCTGAGCCTGATCGCAATCACGCTGCTAATTTGTGGCACGCTATGGCCGCAAGCACAGGCGGTGCTTGGGCAACAAGTCGAAGGCTATGATCGGGCGCTAGGCTGGTTGGCCGATGTGCGCCAGCCCACAGATGTTGTACTCTCGCCCCAGCCGCCCGCTTGTGCGCTGGTGTTGGGGCCCTGTGATTATTACGCGGTCCAGCGCGGCTATGAGGAATTTGTCATCGCGCGCGACGGCGTATTGATTGACCGTTGGTCGGGCGCGACGTTGTTGGATAGTGCGGAGCAATTGCGAACTGTCCTGCAAACAAACCAGCACGCCTGGTTTGTCACCGACAGCTTTCGGCTTGCCACGCGCTACGAAGCCGATTTTGTGCGCATGGTGATCGAACAGTTTGACCTGGCCTATAGCGTCCAGGGCGTCATGGTGTTGCACGCCGCAGGCTGGCGCGAAATACCGGTCCACGCAGAGCAAACCATTGACCCACCGTTGCGCTTTGGTCCCCTAGCGTTGGTCGGCTATGAATGGGCCGGCATCGGCGCAACTGCGCAAGTGCCGATCACACTTTTTTGGCAAGCGGCCATGCCCATTCACGAGCAGATCAACACCTCGCTACGGCTGGTCGGCGCTGATGGTCAACAGCTAGACCGCGTGGATGGGCCACCAGCACGCGGCGTGATCCCCACGAATCTCTTTTTCGACCTGCCGCTGCCCGACGCCAAAACGCTTACTGTGCCAACGGACCTGCCGGATGGCATTTATCGAGCAGAAGTGCTGGCCTACAGCGCAGCAACCGTCGAACCGCTCGCTGATCCCGCGCCAATAGCCTGGTTTCAAAAGGGATTGCCGCAAGCGCCAACTCAACGGTTGGATGCAGCGTGGCAAGATGGCATTGTCTTGGTGGGTGCGGATACAATTTCGCCCACGGTGACGGGGGGCGCAACCTTGTCGGTGCGGCTGGTCTGGTCGGCCACGGCACAGCCAACGCGGGACTATACACTCTTTGTCCACCTGGTAGACGCAAGCGGTGTTCCGTTAGCCCAGAACGACCGGCCACCCCTCAACAACTTTTACCCCACTTCGGCTTGGCAACCGGGGATCTGGGTCGAAGAAACGTACGTGCTACAAATTCCCCCCACCATTGCGCCGGGTGCATATCGCCTGATTAGTGGTCTTTATGATCCGGCGACAAATGTGCGCCTGTTGCTGGCCAATGTCACAGATGCACAGGAATTGGCAACGGTTACGATTACGGAATAGAGGATTTATTGCTCCGCTTCGGCGATTTTGGCATAGACCGCTGGATCGCGCCCATAGAGCAGCGTGACTTCTTGTAGCCGAGCCGCGACCAATTCGGTTAGCTGGTCTGCCGTAAAGCGCCAACTCCAGTTGCCTTCGGCGCGGCCAGGGAAGTTCATGCGCGCTGCGGAACCAAGCGCCAGCAGATCTTGCAGCGGGGCCAAGGCCATAACCGCCACACTGCGCCAAGCCATGTCGATCAGCGTCCAGGCCGGATCCTTGCCATCGGTGCGCGCATAGCGGCGGAAATGATCGCGTTCATATTCGGTTGCGCTTTCGTGATACCAACCAACCGTCGTGTCGTTATCGTGCGTGCCCGTATAGACCACGAAATTGGATGTGTAGTTGTGGGGCAGAAATTTGTCGCTGGCATCGCCGCTAAAGGCGAATTGGAGAATCTTCATGCCGGGCAGCGCAAATTGATCGCGCAATTTGATCACGTCGGGTGTAATCTCGCCCAGATCTTCGGCAATGATCGGCAGTTCACCCAGGGCGGCTTGCACCGCGGCAAAAAAGTCGGCTCCCGGCCCGGCCATCCATTGACCGTTGATCGCCGTCTCCTCACCGGCGGGCACTTCCCAATAGCTGGCAAAGCCCCGAAAGTGATCAATGCGCACAATGTCATAGAGTTGCAGCGCGGCGCGAATGCGGCGTAACCACCATGCATAGCCAGTGGCTTGCATTTTTTCCCAATGATAGAGCGGATTGCCCCACAGTTGACCGGTGGCGCTAAAATAGTCGGGCGGCACCCCGGCGACTACCGTGGGCTGAAAGGTCTCGTCCAGGAAAAATTCGCCCGGATTCGTCCAGGTGTCGGCACTGTCCAGGGCGACGAAGATCGGAATATCGCCAATGATCTGGATATCTTTAGCATTGGCATAGCCTTTCAGCGCTTGCCATTGGCGAAAGAAGAGCCACTGATTAAACTTGTGGGCGTGCATGGTGGCCGCATTCTGCACGGTGGCCGCTTGCAAAGCAGCGGGTTGACGGCTGCGCAACGGCATCGCCCATTGGGTCCAGGACTGACCGTTGTGGGCATCTTTGAGTGCCATAAAAAGGGCAAAATCTTCGAGCCACGCGGCCTGTGCGCCACAGAACGCAGCGAATTCAGCGCGCTGCGCCGCGGTAGCCTGCTGGCTAAATTGATCGGCGGCCTGGCGCAATAGTGGCAACTTCCAGGTATAGATCGTGCCGTAGTCAACACGGTCGGCAGCAAAGACGGGCGTTTGTTCCAGGGCACTGGCGGGCAATAATCCCTCCGCGACCAACGCATCCAGGCTGATCAAGTAGGGATTGCCGGCAAAGGTGCTGAAGCTTTGATAGGGACTATCGCCATAGCCGGTCGGCCCCAAGGGTAACACCTGCCAAAGTCCCTGGCGCGTGGCATGTAGAAAATCTACCCACTGATAGGCCGCTTGATCAAGTGTGCCAATGCCATAGCGGCCCGGCAACGCGGTGGGGTGTAGAAGGATACCACTGCGGCGTTGATATTCCATACAATCCTTTCGCGCGACTGGTTCACGCATTTACCCGGCACCTGGCCAGAAGAAGCGTAGCCCTACCCACAGGAGGGCGAGATTGGCGACGCTCCATAGAATTTCTAAGTCCAGCCGATGGGTTTTCTCCAGCGGCTGATTGCCAATGCGCATGGCCGTCGGTTTGCGATAGATGGGCAACATGCCTAGCGCGACCAGGGCACCACCGATCAAGCCACCAATGTGACCCGCATTATCAATTTGGGGATTGGTAAATCCAAAAAAGAGATTGAACGCAATCAAGGCCACCATGCTGCGCAGCGTTGACCGCCCAGCATCGCCAAAATTTTCACGATAGCGCAAAAAGTAGACCGCAGTCGCCCCGGCCAGCCCAAAGATCGCGCCCGAAGCGCCCACAGAAATTTCTGGCGACGTGGCATAGCTGGCCAAACTGCCCCACAAACCGGCCAGCAAGTAGATCACCAGAAAACGCCCACGCCCAAAATAGCTCTCGATCTGATAGCCCAGCGAACCCAAGGCATACATATTAAAGAGCAGATGCAGAATATCGGCGTGGAGGAAAGTGGCAGTAAAGAGCCGCCAGACCTGGCCCAACGCAATCAATTGATTGTGTTTGGCCCCAAAGAGCACCAGCGCGCGCAAGTCATTGCCCATAAAGTCGCGGCTACCGTACATGACAACACCATAGAGTACGGTGATGATAAACACGGCAATATTAGCGATCACCAAGAGCCGCGTGAAAACGGGCTTTGTCACCGGAATAAAAAATTGGGGCCGCTGGCCGATCAGCGGGGCATCGTCCAGTTGGTTAGGCTCGATCAGCCGAGAAATCTTCGCTTGTTCATCCATCAGCTTATAGCTCCACCGGCGACCATTCGACGCGACTTTTTTCGGCACTGATAATACTCAGCACCTTATCAACCGTGTCATCTAATTCATGGACCCGGTTCACAACCACATAATCAAAATCTACAATACGTTTGAGTTCTTGGCGTGCCGTGGCAATGCGCATTTTGAGCTTATCGGCGTCTTCGGTCTTGCGATCATGCAAGCGCCGCACCAATTCATCTTCATTTTCGGCAATCAAAAAGATCGTAATGGCATTGGGCACCAGCTTGCGAATGGTCGCCGCGCCCTGCACATCAATGCGCATGATCACATCCAAACCGCTGGCCAGCGCCTCGCGCACATGCTTCTTGGGGATGCCTTTATAATCGCCATAGACCACCGCATATTCGAGCAATTCACCGGTCTCGATCATCTCGGCAAAATCGCCCACCGACACAAAATGGTAGTCCACGCCATCCGTTTCGTTGGGTCGTTTGGGGCGCGTCGTGGCCGTCACCACAAAGTAGAACGGATGATTGATCTGCTTCATGCGATTAATGGTCGCATCTTTGCCGACACCGCTGGGGCCAGAAATGACCACCAACATTGGGCGCGGGTTCGTTAGCTTTTCATAGAGCTCATCGATTTCTTGATCTTTATCAGAAATCGGCGTCACAATGGACTCCTCACGCTTGAATACTCCTGCTTTTACCGTGGTGTTGATAGTGGTGATAGAATAGCCAAATCGGCTTTTGCGGCTTGGTTACGAAATCAGTATAATGCGATGAATTATGATTTCGTAAAGCCACTTTGCCAAACTATACGATTGGCTAGAATTCGTACCGCTCTTCTCCAATGCCATACACATGATAACATCGTTCAAATGATCCGGCTGGAGGGGTGTTCTCAATTTGTACGTAAGTGCTAAGTATATGCCAGGCAAGCCGTCTGCGAAAATCTGTTTGTCCGCTTGCATCGGTTCATGCCACCCATGTAGAAATTGCGCGCTGCATTCTTCGCTTGCCGTGTGCAAGCCAAGCAAAGTTTCTAGGTGAACTTTCTGCAATCCGTTTGAACTACTACCCTTTGGAGTATGTGACCTATGCCAATTTACGAATATTTCTGCCTAGATTGCCGTAAACGCGTGAACGTCTTTTTCCGCACCATGAGCGCGGCCAGCAATACCCAAGCCCATTGTCCCCAATGCGCCAGTGTGCGCCTGCATCGGTTGGTGAGCCGGGTTGCGGTCATGAAGTCCGAAGAGAGCCGCTTGGAAAACATGGCAGATCCGTCGATGATGTCGGGGCTGGAGAATGAAGATCCGCGCGCCCTGGCCAGTTTTATGCGCCAGATGAGTAATGAAATGGGCGAACCAATTGACCCAGAGATGAACGAGATGATTGGTCGCCTGGAAGCGGGGGAAAGCCCGGAAGCCATTGAGCAATCCATGCCAGGACTGGCCGACGGCGCAGCCATGGGTGGCGGGATGGACGGCTTGGGTAGCAGTTTCGGCGCGCTAGATGACTAACGCATTGGCAATGCCTAAATGCGCTCGAAATGTTCAACAGGATAGACAAAAATCGTGGCACCACCTACATGCTTCTCGACAGGCCGGGGAATGTTGACCTCGCCCGGTTCCATGACAGGGGGCAGCGGCGTCACATATTGAATGCGCGTCGGGCAGCTTTCGCGAATTAAATCCAAAACCTCGGTCACCTTTTCGTCTGCCACACCGCAAAACAAGGTGTTGTTGCCCACGCGCAAAAACCCACCCGATGAATTGACCACAGTGACCGAAAAGCCCCGCCGCGAGAGGCGGTCGATGACATTGCGGCTGTCTTCGCTATTGATAATCGCCATGATCATTTTCATTGCAAACTCCGAAAAAGCAGATAATTCGTAAATCGTGATGCGGATCTGTGCTATTGCGTCTATTATAGCGCCACGCCACCAATTGCGCGAATCAGGCCGCCGGAAGCAGCGCAGCCACCCGTTGCCAGATCACCTGCTGCACCTGTGCGATAGACTGCGTTGCATCGACAACCAGCCAGCGTTCAGGCTCGGCTGCCACCAAGGTCAAGAAGCCCACGCGCACCCGTTGATGAAACGCCAATGCTTCAGCCTCCATGCGATTCCATTCCTCAGTCGCCAATTGACTTTTGCGGCGCAAGCCGGTTTCGGCAGGAATGTCGAGAAAAAGGGCAAGTTGTGGGCGTACACCCAGCGTGGCAAAGTTGATCAGGTTTTGTAGATCTGCCAGCGGTAAATGACGGCCATAGCCTTGGTAGGCCAGTGTGCTATCCGTAAAGCGATCGCACAGCACAATCTGGTCAGCCGCCAATGCTGGCTGGATAATTTCATCAATCAGTTGGGCGCGGGCCGCATTAAAAAGTAATGCTTCAGCCCTGGGTGACATCGTGGTGTGTTGGGGATCGAGCAGGATGGTGCGAACAGCGTTGCCAATTGCGGTGCCACCAGGCTCGCGGGTGGCGATCACTTGGTAGCCCTGGGTTTGTAGCGCACTTTGCAGCAGGCGCAATTGGGTAGTTTTGCCGCCGCCTTCAGGCCCTTCAAAGGT
>Ga0209490_10006894_pt1 | contig 10182 bp, 8 predicted proteins | sample MAT06_FD_187209 | JGI IMG/M metagenome (GOLD analysis project Ga0209490, IMG submission 187209) | Freshwater microbial communities from Lake Fryxell liftoff mats and glacier meltwater in Antarctica - MAT-06 (SPAdes) (version 2) | ecosystem: Environmental > Aquatic > Freshwater > Ice > Liftoff...
CAGGACAACCTTGCGATTCAGCCCCTCCGCCGCGCGGACCGCGCGCTTCTTACAGCGCCGCAGCTCACCGGCGCGGGAGCACAGCGAAGAGGGGCTCGGCCGCGCGGAGCCTCGCGAGCACGGCCGGACTTGCATTTGGCCCTCTTTCGAGGAGCATCAAATCAAAACCGGATTTACTCCGTGATGGCGCTTTCGAACCAATCTGGGCAGCTTGCAGAGCGGTACGGGTACACGCCTTACGGCAAGCGGCGGGTGGTCTCGCTTGGTGGCGCGACGTTAGCTGCGAGTGCTGTGGGGAACCAGGTTGGATTCACCGGGAGGTATCATGATGCCGAGAGCGGGCTGACGTACTTTAGGGCGAGGTATCAGGATGCGGAATTGGGGAGGTTTATAGGGCGAGATCCGATCGCGAACCGCGATTTCAGCGTTCGTGCCGATCCAAGCAAAGGACGCGAGGCCCTGCGGATAGGTGCATCCAGGGGACACTCGCCCTTTCTGGGAGGTGAGAAGCGGTTGCCGGCCTTTGGAGAAGGCGTTCTGAGCCGGCCCCGAAAATCTTCGCTGTATGAATTTCTTGATGGACACCCGTCGGATGGTCTGGACCCTCTTGGACTCCAGTGCGGCCCAGCAAACGGGCTATTGGAGGAGGCCGTTCCAGAGGCGTTTCCTGCCGCGTGCCAGGCGCACGACAATTGCTATTCGACGTTGGGTGCAAACAAGGCTGATTGTGACAGGGCACTGTTCAACGATGCATCTGCAGGATGTGGTAGCAATCAGGTTTGCCTAGAGCTTGCCCAAGTTTACGCTGGCGCAGTGTCGAGTTGGGCGGGTGAATTGGCATTTTTTGCGGCGCAAGTAGAAGCTCTTGCAAAGCGCTTGGGAGCGCTCCCGCCAATCGGATGCAGGTGAGTTGGATCCTCGTCCTAGCCGTAATTAGCCTCGGAACCGCGGAGGTCCTGTACAGGCTTACGCATCGCCCGGCGGTGACGATCATGCTCAGTGGAGTTGTGACGACTATGCTAGGGTTTGTAAGCAGTTGCGTCGTGACAGGTCACGCTGAAAAGTTTGCCCTGATAGCGCTCCCTATCGTCGCAGCCTATTCGCTCTTTCCAGCGACAATTCTTGTCTTGATGCGACAGATGTTCTGCTGGTGGAAGCCCCGATGAAAAACGATTGAGCCCACCCAGGAAAGCTGGCCCCCCCAAGAAGCGAGTCTCGCGTGGAAGCTGGGCAACCGTCGCTGCGAAGCGTAGAGACGCGGGATGAGCTCACGGAAGTCGGAGCCAACGCTCGTCGATTGATCCCCAAAGCGTGCACAAAAACACACAAAAGCACTAGGTCGGATCTGCCGGATGTGGAGCTACCCCGAGCCAGCGCTTTCCGCTCTTTTACTGAGGCGCCCACTCGATTAGGGTTCGCCGCAATGCCTCTATTTCAAAGCTTAGATTCCGGAGAACGCGCCCCCGACATTGCCTCGGGAGTCTCACGTCGAAGGCTCGCTGGATGGGTCGCGGCGAGCGGAGTGCTGACGTGGGCGCCGTTTGCCCAAGCTGCGCGCATCAAGGGACAACTGGTGAGGGGCGAAGAACTCCTGAATCCGGTCTGGGAGGAAGGGCGAGACCCCGCGAATCACGGTTTCTCTTTTCGTGAACCGGTGCCCACGGTCCAGGCTCGCTTTCGAAAGCTCTTTCCGTATCTTCCGCGCGAGGTGTGCGTGGCGCTCATCGCGGAAGGCAAGCAAGGCCCGATGCGTGCGATGGGGATCACAGTCGGAGGCGGGCGTACCGCACCAGTAACGCTGGTGGTCCCGCCGGGTACTCGCCTTGATTTCCAAAACAAGGATCCGTTTGCGCACCGCCTGTATGGCATCAACGTTCCGAACTTCTCGCTGTCAGACACTGCCAAAGGGTCGGTGCGTCAATGGTCCGTACCGGGACCTGGCGTTTTCGAGATTCGGGATGAATTGGCGCCCAGCCTTCGCACCTGGGTGGTCGGAGAACCCAATGTTGCGGCGGTGGTTTTCCCGTCTTCCAAAGGAGAATTCGCGCTGACGGTTGCTGAGCCTGGCAATTACACGATTCAGGCCTACTTCTGCGGCAAAAAAATCGGCGAAGCGCGTGCCGTCACGGTGCAAGCGCGAGACCTTGATCTGTCGAGAGCGCCGATCGCGCTGGTTCCTGCCAAGTAATTCGAAGCCTTGTCACTTCTTCCTGAGTATTGAGTCCACATGTTGCTTTCTCGCTTTTGGTACGGGGTTTTAGGGCTGGCGTTAGGTGCGCTCGTGTTTCTCTTGTCGCTCGCAACGAGCGTCTACAACCGCGCGGAGGCACGCGCCGTGGGGCAGGGGCTCTCTTCGGATACTCAGGTTGTTGAGTGGTATCTGCGTTCGGATGCGCGGATGCGTTCAGAACAGTTGATCCCGTTTGCGTTGGATCCCGCCATTCGGAAAGCTCTGCAGCAATCGACGCAGGCTGAGGGCGCGGTCCCTGGCGAAGCGCGCGAGGGGGCTGAGAAGGCGCTGAAGAAGCTGTTGGAGTCTGCGACGGTGATGGAGGGCGGCCAACAACGGCGGGCTTTTGATGCGGTCTTTGCTGTGGATCAGCAGGGTCGTGTGGTGGCTCAAATTGGCTACGATCAAGGCGGGAAGGATTTTGAGCTCGGAGGTTATCCTGTGGTTGCTGATGCTCTTCACGGGTTTTTGCGCGACGATACGCTCGTGCTCGACTACATCTATCGCGTTGTTGGGCGACCCGTTGAATACGACATGGGCCAGATGCCTTCGGGGGCGGTGATTGGGGCTCGGATCGTGAACGATGCCTTCGCACGTGAGTTGGCGCAGAGAACCGGAGCCGCTGTGGCCTTCTATGTCAACGGTACTATGAGCGCGCGCGCCAGCTTCGATATAGAAGCCGTCGACACCACCGACCTGGATCAGATCCTCCCGGATCTTTCCAAGATGGCGACCGATAAGGACTACCTGGAGAAGGGTCGAAGCCAGATCCGCGATGTGAATGGCAAGCTGAAAGCACAGTATTCGCGCATGCCGGGCGAAGCTTGGAAGCTTGGCACCGGGTATGCAGTGGCGCGCAAGGCCAGCTTAGTTTCGGGTTTCTTGGGGTTCTTCGAGATGGCGGATGATAAGGATAAGGCGGAAGCCAACCTGGTGATGGCCGGGTTGCTCGCGCTCGCGGCAGTGGCGGTCGGGATCATCCTCAGTCTCTTCGAGCACACTAGGCCGTTACAGATTTTTCGCGCTGAAGCGAACCGGCTGGCTAAGGGGCAAACCGATCAGCTGCAGCCCAGCAAGTTTCGCGGCGTCTACCGACGCATCGCAGCCGATCTCAATGATGGAATTGAGGCGGTTGCAGCCAAGGGCGGTGCGCCACGTCGAGCCGCGGATCTGACGCAAGTTCTCGGTGATCTGCCGGACCAACCCCAAATGAGCGCCTTCAGCTTGCCGGGGGAGGGTCCAGCTTCGCAGGCGAGTGCCGACCCTCCAGAGGCTTCAAAGAATTTTCCACGACCACCGGGCGGAGCTGCCGGCGGTCCGCCGAAACCTCCAGCCAAGCGTCTGCCGCGTGTTCCGGGTTCGGCTCCAGCCACCGAGGAGGCAGTTGTTCCCGCAGCCGCAGTTTTTGATCAGGAAGCCGAGTGGCGCGAGGTGTACGACGCATTCGTAGCCACCAAGCAGCAGTGCGGAGAATCTATTGAAGGTTTCACCTTTGAGAAGTTCGAAGAGACGCTCAAGAAAAATCGTGACGCGCTTGTTGCTCGGCACGGAGCCAGCCACGTGAAATTCAGCGTCTACGTTAAAGATGGGCGGGCCGCGCTCAAAGCAAACCCAATTCGCGGGTAGCTTCAACGCTTGGCGGCCGGCATTTTTTCGGCCCACTTTCGCCCCACTCTCGACAGCTGCAGAAGCTCGCCCTATGCCGCGTATGGAGCATCTTTTCATGAGCGAACCCACCCTGCACAACGTCATCATCATTGGTTCGGGCCCGGCTGGGCTCACCGCTGCCATCTATGCGGCGCGCGCGAATCTCAAGCCATTCTGTGTTGAAGGCTTCAACGCGGGTGGCTTGATTCCGGGTGGGCAGCTGATGTTCACCACCGAAGTTTGGAACTATCCCGGTTTTCCTGAAGGCGTGGATGGGCAGGAGATGATGGGGAAGTTCCGCGAGCAGGCCGTGAGTCAGGGAGCAACTCTGGTCACCGCGGATGTTCAGAAGGTCGATTTTTCGTCGCGGCCATTCAAGGTGTGGGTGGGCGAGGGGGAAGATGTGCTGCACCTAGCCAAGAGTGTGATTCTCGCCACTGGCGCACGCGCGAATTATTTGGGGCTCGAGAGCGAGCACAAGCTCAAGAACAAGGGCGTGAGCGCCTGTGCCGTGTGCGATGGCGCGCTCTTTCGCAAGGAGGATGTTGCTGTAGTGGGGGGCGGGGATACCGCGATCGAGGAAGCAACTTACTTAGCCGGCGTGTGTAAGAGCGTGACCTTGATCCATCGTCGCGATGAATTTCGCGCGAGTAAGGCGATGCAACAGCGGGTGCAGACCAATCCGGAAATCCGTCTGCTCCTGAGCCACGCCGTCGAAGAAGTTTTGGGCGTTGAAGAAGATCATGTGACCGGCCTCCGCGTGAAGGATCTAAAATCCGGAGTTACAAGCGTCTTGAAAGTGGGGGCGCTGTTCGTTGCGATCGGCCACACACCGATGACGGACTTGTTTCGTGGCCAGCTGGATGTTCATGAAAACGGCTACCTGAAAATTCAGCCGGGCAGCACGCGCACCAATATAGAGGGTGTATTTGCGTCAGGCGATGTCGCCGATTTCGTCTATCGCCAAGCCGTGACAGCGGCGGGCACCGGTTGCATGGCGGCGCTCGATGCCGAGCGTTGGCTGGCGGCCCAGGATCAACACTGAGCCATGTCTGGCTCCTCTGAACCGCGCGTAGCCCACGAAGACGACGCGCTGGAGTTGAAGGAGCTCACTCGTTCGCTCTTGGCTTACGCCAGGTGGCAGAAGACGTCGGGTGCCGCAGGCTTGCCGCGCGCCACTGAAGAAATCGTGCGTTTGCGCGCGCCAGTTATTGACGTAGCCGAATCAGCACCTCAGGTTCCCGCCAAAGGGCCTGCGCTGTCCGCGACACAACCACTCGACAGCAGCGTCAGACGTCCCGCTGGACAATCACTCGACAGCAGCGTCAGACGTCCCGCGGCAACTCAGGCTTCAGCTTTAGCGTCAGTTCCAGTTCCAGCTTCAGCTTTAGCGTCAGTTCCAGCTTCGGCTTTAGCGTCAGTTCCAGCTTCGGCTTCAGAGGAAGCCAGGAGCCTACGCTTGAATGTATTGGCGGCTGAGGTGGCAAGTTGCACGCGCTGCACGCTGCATCAGCACCGGACGCAAACCGTATTTGCGCGTGGCACTGGGCGCTCGGGGCTGTGCTTTGTTGGAGAAGGGCCAGGTGCCGAGGAAGATGCTCAAGGCCTGCCTTTTGTGGGCCCAGCGGGGCAATTGCTGGATCGGATGATCGCGGCGATGGGGCTTGAGCGGGATGACGTCTACATTTGCAATATTGTGAAGTGTCGCCCCCCGGAGAATCGGAAACCGGAGCCTGAAGAGGTGCGCGCCTGTGCCCCATTCTTGAGTGAACAGCTTGAGCTCTTGCAGCCCAAAGTGATGGTGGCGCTCGGGGCCACGGCGGTGGAGGGCTTGCTAGGGCTCACGGGCGGCATCACGCGGCTGCGCGGCAGCTTCCGCCTCTATCAAGGGCGCATTCCCGTGATGCCCACGTTTCATCCGGCTTATCTCTTGCGGAAGCCCGCGGCCAAGCGCGAAGTTTGGGCGGATTTGCAGAGCGTGATGCAGCACATGGGCCTCAAGGGTGGGAGCGCGCGTTAAGCCTTTGGTTTGCTGATGCCCACCCCGCTGCCGCGGAGCGCGGCAGCCGCCCCTCCCAAACATCGCCCCGTCGCTGCCGGGTCGCTGCGGGAGGGGCACGACTGGGAAGTAGTGGCGAGGCCGCGCCGCAGGCGTGCCTGGTGCTCCCTTTTGGGTTGGAGCGACGCTCATTAGCGGGCTCGGGCGCAGAAAAAGCCACGCGCGTCTATCGAAGGGTTGCAAGACCCCGCCAGCGCCCGCCAGCGCGCTCTCTTTTTGGATTTGCGGAAGAGATCCCGAGTGTCCGATGTTAATCTGTAAAGATTTCAGAAAGGCGAAGACTCCAAGTGATACAGCCTCTTGAGATTAGGCAGCCCACGATTCTTCACCTCCTCAAACAGGCTGAATTTCTGGGCAAGGCGCTCCTTTGCCCAAGCCCTCAAACACTGAGCCCCCCTTCGCCTTGCCCAGAAACTCAGCTCCGCGCCCGCATCTACTCCACATAGAACTGAACCTCTGCCAGGGCGCGGTGCCGAAACTGCTCGCCCCAAAAAGTCACCCAAGATCTATGCCGCTGGACCAGAGCCCTCCTGGGCTGAGTTGAAATTCGCCCCGCCCATGGCTCCGTGGAGACATCGGGGCGGGGCAAGCTGCCGCGAAGCGCGGCAGCGGGGGCGGGCAACTCACAAATCTAGAGCGCGTACACGCCGCCCAATGAGGGCTCAAAGACGAGCCCTGAGGTGGGCAGCATGATCATGACGTTGAGGTTCAGCTGGAGGCCAAACGCAGGATTCAGTTTGTACAGGGCGCCAGCGCCGAGCGTGACGAAGCCTTGGCCCATTTTCTTATAGGCGTCGAGGTCCTCGCCGGGGCTTTCAAGGAATTCAGGTGGGGCCTTAGGCGTTCCGGTCGCGTTGTTACCGATACAATCCCTGAAGGCAGGAGGTTTGGTCCTGTCCTTGTTCAAGGATGAGCAATCCCGAACGCCCGTTTTCGTAACTTTGGCATCGACTTGCGCCAAACCGCCGCCCGCATGGACATAGGGCAAGATCCCGGTAGCTGAGAGCGGTCGAAACCAAAAGGCGCCGCGACCTTCAAGGTGAAAGGGCAAGAAGGGATTGCCGGGTTTGCCGCCTGCCATGTCTGTTTGCTCGACCTTGCCGGCAGGTGGGCCACCACCAAACGCGTAACCCAGCCGTCCACCCACGGTGAAGTGCTCCATGAGTGCACGGTCGTAGCTTAACAACACGCGAGTGGTCGCGAAGGCTACCGTTGCGGGCAGTGTGCTGTCGCCGGGGAAGGCTTCGCCCACGTAGGGAGACTCCGTACCGGCGCGGTAACAAGAGAAACCTTCAGCTGGTTGCCCAGGCTTTTGGAACTCTGCAACGCAGGCATCAGTGGCTCCTATCGAGGTAATGTCTTGGCCGACATGCAGACCGAACATGTTGCGGCTGAAAGGCTTCGACTCCTCTTCGTCGAGGGCTGCAGCACACTTTCCAGCACTACAGACGCCAGTTGGGCAATCTGAATCTGTGGTGCAGCTCGGCGCCGTTTCGCAGCCGCCGTCCACGCACAACAGGCCGCACTTACATTCTCTTGAGCCCGCGCAGGAAGCGCCCCAATCTTTATCGCCACACATGCCACCACTGGCGCTCGCGCTCTTAGTATCGCCGCAGCCCGGAAAATCGGGAGGGCATTCGACGTCTTCGGCGCAACGGGGCGGGGGCTTCACACCGGGGTAAGAAGGGGGCTCAGCGGCCACTTCTTGAGCGATCTTGAACGCGAGCGGCTTGCTCTTGCTGCCGAGGCTATCTACCAAATCGTCGCCCGAATCGAGGGCTCGCACATAGACACTGAGGGTGCCTACCACCTTGGTGGCTGAGCACGGAACTAGCCCGCGGAATTCTTCGCCCACTTTCTGCATCGGTGCAGTTTTCCATTTGCCGCCGTACTCTTTGTAGCGGATCTCCATGCGTGCCGCGCTCTCGTCCGTGGAGCACGACATGGGAATGGCGCGACGCGTTTGAACGTCTCCAACATCTGGGCTGCACACCATGCTCCCGCCCTCTTCAACCTTCGCGGTAGCCGGAGCATCGGTGCCGGTTGGCGCTGCGACAGCCGGGCCAGAAGCTCCCCCAGCAGCCACGAAGGTGGCCTTAACTTCGGGGCTCGCGAGGGTTTCGTCGAGCACCACATTCCCATCAATCGCCAGCGCTTTAGCAAAAGCTTCCGTGGCACCCTGGGTGTCCTGCTTGCCGCTGCCGCGCACGATGCCGACGTACATCCAGGCCTTGGCCAACGTGGCTGGGCTGCACTTGTCGTCGCAGGCGATAATCGTGCCGGTGAGTACCGCTTCAGCCTTATCAAACTCCGTCGCGAGATAGTGCTGATTGATCGCCTCATCGATCTTCTGGAGTGCCGCCTTTTCGCGCGGGTACTGTGCAAGCACTGGACTTGCTGCGAGCAAGAGGAGGAGGGGAAGGAGGAATCTAATCAGGGATTTACGGTGCACGTGGATCTCCGTGGAGGGATGCATAAGGATTGAAACTAGCCGCCGGTCTTGGGACAACCGTCCTTCACACCCTCGGTTCTCACGAATTGAACTCGGCGGTTGATCGCCATGTTCGCTGGGGAGTCGTTAGGTAGGAGGGGACGGTCAAAGCCGTAGCCTTTGGAAGTGAGGCGTTCTGCAAGGATGCCCCGCGAAGTAAGATATTTGACGACCGAGGCGGCCCGTTGATTGCTCAGCCGCTTGTTGTACGCGTCGCCCCCCTGATTATCGGTGTGGCCCTGGATCTCGAGCTTCACGTCCGGATTGCGGCGGAGAATGTCCGTCACCGCGTCCAAGACGGCGTAGCTTTCCGGACGGATAACCGCTTTGTTGTACGCAAAGTGGAGCTGCTCGGTGATCTTGACTTCGCAGTCCGTGATGATCGCGAGCGCAGGCTTGGTCGGGCATCCCTTCGGCTCTGCGGTGGCTAGACCGATTTCGTTCGGGCACTGATCTTCGACGTCCAGCACGGTGTCTTTATCGTTGTCTGGATCCGGGCAGCCATCGGCGTCCTGGTAGCCGTCGAAATCTTCAGGCTCGCTGGGACATTTATCCTGGGCGTCCGCAAGCGTGTCACTGTCGTTGTCGAGCTCAGGGCAGCCGTCATCGTCGAGGTATTGGTCGCGATCTTCAGGATCCAGCTGGCAAGCGTCCACCGAATCGGCAATGCCATCGCCATCAGTATCGGGATCGTCGGGGCAGCCATCCTGGTCTTCAAAGCCGTTGAAGTTCTCGGGCTGCTCCGGGCACTTGTCGTCCAGGTCTGAATAACCATCTCCATCTTTATCGCCTTTCTGCGGAAGCTTCGATTCAATGAAGATTCGCTCGGCGCAATATTGAGGCGGGGATAAGAATTGGGCCGCGTGCGCGTTCGCTTCTGCTTTCCAGAGGTGAGCCTCTGATTTCGAAATGAAGCCCTGAGCCAGCTCCAATTCCGCGAATTCAAGCTGGCTCTTGGCAATGGCCAGCTCACGAGGTGCGCAACGAACGGCGCCATTTCGCTCGGCTTGCACAGTGATTTGCTTGAGGCCTTCGATCTGCCCTCTGAGCTGCCCACCGGAGGCACAACTCAGCAAAGCAACGAACCCAAGCAGTGATAGTCGTTGGAGTGAGCGGCAGACCCTCATCGACCAGCACCTTGATGCGCTTGACGAGCAAAGACGATCGCTTTGTCGGCGTACTCCTCGGCCACCGAAGCAAGATCGATAGCGTCGCCGAAGTCCGCCTCCGACGCTTCTGTTTGCGCCTTCTCGAGGTGCTCCCGGGCAATATAGTACTCGTAAGGCGCCAACCGCTCGGCGCCCAGCTCACGAGCTTCTTCAAGCTTAGAGGAGGCTGCGTTGATCCGGATCGAATAGATGGTGTTGCCGCAACCGCTTAGCAACAACACTAAGCCGAGAAGAGCAAACGGGACCGCTCTTTGCGTCGGCGTTGAGAGGCGGAGTTTCTCCAGCAACTTGAACCTTGATCCCGGTGGTAGGTGCATTCTTGCAGCAAGGCGTAAGGCGGGCCCAGCTTTACGACTGCAGAACGCTAGCAATCCCAGCAAGATGGCGTCAATATGGCTTCCACAGCAGGCCTGGCATTCAAGCCGTTCAGCCCTTTCCTAGGCACCCGGGGGGTATCACAGGGGGGTATCACAGGGGGGTATCACAGGGGGGTATCACAGGGGTCACAGCCCACGCCGCGCCTACAGGCGCCTAAAAACGCCCACCACTTTACCGAGCAGCATGGTGCTCTTGAAATCCATGGCGC